>Ga0172382_10004369_pt1 | contig 21676 bp, 24 predicted proteins | sample Leawel138RmetaG_FD_122245 | JGI IMG/M metagenome (GOLD analysis project Ga0172382, IMG submission 122245) | Leachate microbial communities from a municipal landfill in Southern Ontario, Canada - Leachate well 138R metaG | ecosystem: Engineered > Solid waste > Landfill > Unclassified | place... | reverse complement strand
GTGAAACGATGCATCGCCGATGGTAGTGTGGGGTTTCCCCATGTGAGAGTAGGTCATCGTCAAGCATCAAATAGAGAACCCCGCCAACTGGCGGGGTTTTTTATTGACAAAAAATCAATCCGCAATACTGATCTTCCCTTCACGAGCCTGCAGCTGCGGACGGCCAGCTACCGTTACGTCACCTGACGCCATCCGATGCGGTATAATTTCTGACTTACATATGTGTCCCTGAGGAGACCGAAGATGAGTCAGGATCGCGTCATCATTTTTGATACCACCTTACGTGATGGTGAGCAAAGCCCCGGTGCTTCCATGACCAGGGATGAGAAGCTACGCATTGCCAAGGCGCTGGAAAAGCTGCGGGTGGATGTCATCGAGGCGGGGTTTGCCATCGCCAGTCCCGGTGACTTCGAGGCAGTCAGGAGTATTGCTGACACCATCAAGGACAGCACTGTATGTAGCCTGGCTCGGGCGGTCGATGCAGATATCGACCGTGCGGCTGAAGCGCTGGTCAACGCCAACTCAGGGCGCATTCACACTTTTATCGCTACCAGCCCCATTCACATGGAATACAAGCTGCGTATGCAGCCTGACCAGGTTATCGAACAGGCGGTATACGCGATCAAGCGCGCGCGCAACCTGTGTGCTGATGTGGAGTTCTCTTGTGAGGATGGTGGTCGTTCCGAGATAGATTTTTTATGCCGGATTATCGAGCAAGCCATCGACGCCGGTGCGCGCACGATCAATATTCCGGACACTGTGGGTTACGCTATTCCGCACCAGTTCGCCGAAACCATCCGGCAGGTCATTGAGCGGGTGCCTAATGCGGACAAGGCAATCTTCTCGGTACATTGCCACAACGATCTGGGTTTGGCTGTAGCGAACTCGCTGGCGGCAGTCACCGCAGGGGCTCGTCAGGTTGAGTGCACCATCAATGGTCTGGGCGAGCGCGCGGGCAACGCGTCCTTGGAAGAGATCGTCATGGCGATCAAGACCCGCCAGGACGTATTGGGCGTGCAGACCGGGATCGTCACCGAACACATCCTCAGCACCTCGCGGCTGGTATCGAGCATTACCGGCTTCCCGGTTCAACCAAACAAGGCGATCGTGGGCGCCAATGCTTTTGCCCATGAGTCTGGTATTCACCAGGACGGTGTGCTCAAGCATCGTGAGACATACGAAATCATGAGTGCCGAATCAGTTGGCTGGCATGCCAACCGACTGTCTCTGGGTAAGTTGTCTGGCCGTAATGCATTCCGTACCCGGTTACAGGAGTTGGGTATTGAGCTGACCAAGGAGGCGCTTGATGCCGCCTTTGCGCGCTTCAAGGAGCTGGCAGACAAGAAGCACGAGATATTCGATGAAGATCTGCATGCTTTGGCCTCCGACACTGTGGCAGACGTAACAGAGCGCATGCGATTGGTATCACTGGATGTCAGTTCGCGTACCGGAGAGGTGCCAGTGGCGAACATCACAGTTGAAGTGGATGGTATTGAACAGCAGACCACCGCTTCCGGTTCCGGGCCGGTGGACGCGACCTTCCGTGCTCTGGAGCAGATTGCCAACTCCCAGGCGAATCTACAGTTGTATTCAGTCAATGCAATTACCGAAGGAACCGATTCTCAAGGTGAGGTAACCGTGCGCTTGGAAAAGGATGGGCGTATCGTCAATGGTAACGGCGCTGATACCGATATCATCATTGCGTCCGCCAAGGCCTATATCAATGCGTTGAATCTGATGTATTCAGATGCGCGCAGGGCGCACCCGCAGATCGAAGGTATCTGATGCTGGAATCCACACGGCTGGATTATCTGGCTGCCATGGGGGTGGTTGGCTGGGTGCCGCGCCAGGCATTAGCCAATGCGGCATTTCGGCTGCCCCCGGAACTACCGGTAACAAGAGAGGCGCCAGGGCGAGCACCCGAGACCAGGATTGAATTGCCGCTCGACAGTAATCGGCCCGCTGGCACCGAGGCGAGCCAGACGTCGCAAGCGGCGGAAGCGATCAAGGCCAGCATTGCTGTTCGCTCCACCAAGCTCGCACCACAACCTGCTCCTGTGCTTGAGCAGCAGGTCGCCGAGTCTGAGGTCAAGGCAGAGCCGTTGGAGGCATTCTATCTTCAATTATGGATGGCCGGGCCCTGTGCGCTGCTGATCGAGACGCAGGAGCCCGGTTTGGAAAGCGCTTCCCCGGCGCTGCATCTGCTCAAGAATATTCTGCGAGCGGTTCGGTTGCCGGAGGTACCGCATTTCTATGCGGATTTCCACTGGCCTCTGATCAGGAATCGGCAGTTTGATCGCAGCGCCCCCGCTGCCAGCCTGGCATTACAGGCTTTCATGCAGGGTCGACTGGAGAATAAAGGCATCGTGTCCATTGGTTGCTTTGGCACCTATCCCCGCCTGCTGCTGGGGGCAGGGCTGGATCTGTCTGAACCTGCTGCCTCGGAACAATTGATTGAACATTTACCCCCGACCTGGTTTGCGCCGGCACTGGATTCATTATTGAGTGATCCAGCTGGCAAGGCGCAGCTTTGGCAGCAACTCAAACGCATCATGTCCCGTTGGCAGGCTGAGCAATGATTGAACCAGCCTTTCGGCCAATGACCGAGGCGGATGTGGAGGCCGTGTTGAATGTTGAGTTCGCCGCCTTCAGTCATCCCTGGACTCGTGGAATATTCCTTGACTGTGTGAAGTCCGGCTACGAATGCTGGCTGATGTATCTTGGCGACCAGCAGGTCGGTCACGGCGTCTTGTCGGTGGCTGGGGATGAGGCCCATCTACTCAACCTGACGGTCAAGCCCGAGAGTCAATCCAATGGATTGGGCGGCAAGTTGCTTGCGCACCTGATAGAGCGGGCCGGTAATCGTGGCGCAGAGACCGTCTTTCTCGAAGTAAGAGAATCCAATCGACCTGCTCTTCGATTGTATGAACGGTTCGGCTTCAATGAGATAGGACGTCGGCGAGGCTATTATCCCGCGGTTGGCGGGCGTGAAGACGCCTTGGTCATGGCCTATCTGCTGCTTGATTGATCTGGCCGTCAACCCACACCTCTGGATTCTTGATGACGACACGACAATGGGCTGTGATCGGTTTGTTGATGACCGGTCTGGCCTGGGCCGGTAATGCATTAATCGCGCGGGCTACCGTGGGTATGCTGCCGCCGATCAGTCTTTCCTTCTGGCGTTGGACATGGGCGCTACTGCTCTTGCTCCCCTTTACCGCCCGGGGGCTCCGGCAGCATCGCCGTTTGCTGCTTGATAACTGGAAACGACTGGCAATTCTTTCTGCACTCAGTATTTCCTCCTACAACACCCTGCTATACCAGGCTGCGCAAAGTACCACGGCGATTAACCTGACGCTGGTCGGTACCGGGCTGCCAGTGGCTGCCTTCTTCTGGTCGGTGTTGTTACTGCGCCAATGGCCGGCACGGGCGACAGTGGTTGGGACTGTCTTCGGTTGCTGTGGGTTATTGCTTATCCTCGCAGGGGGACAGCCGGGTCGTCTGCTGATGCTGGAGTTCAATGACGGCGACGTGATCATGCTGGCGGCGGTGATGTCCTGGGGGCTGTATTCGGTGTTATTGCAGCGCTGGGTGCTGCCGGTACCGGGCATGGTGCTGATGGCCGCCATGTTGTTGTGCGGTGTCCCGCTGCTGGTGCCTTTCTTCCTCTGGGAGTTGGCTCATGTGGGGCCGATGCCGTTGACATGGCAGGCCGCGGGAGCCGTGGGTTATACCGCCATCTTTGCGTCGTTACTGGCCTACATCGCTTGGAATAATGGCGTCAAGGTTCTGGGCCCGTCCACCGCATCGCTGTTCAGTTATCTCACTCCGGTATTCACCGCCTTGCTTGGCGTCGTGTTATTGAGCGAGCAGTTGTATTGGTATCACCTGGTGGGTGGAGCGCTTACCTTTACTGGTTTGATACTGGCGACGCGCTGGCGATGTAGTGGTCTAATGAAACCGGACACCAACTAGGCGACAATGCTCGCCACGGAGAGGTGTTCGATGACTAGAAAGCGACGTACGTTTACCCCTGAATTCAAGCAGGAAGCAGCCAGTCTGGTGCTGGACCAAGGCTACAGCATTACCCAAGCCAGCACATCGCTGGGTGTGGTTGAAAGCGTCTTGCGCAAATGGGTCAAACAGCTTACTGAGGAGCGGCACGGTGTTCCCCCCAAGGGCAAAGCTATAACGCCGGAGCAGCAGCGAATTCAGGAGCTGGAAGAACGGTGCCGGCGGCTGGAACTGGAGAAATCCATACTAAAAAGACTACTGCTCTCTTGATGTCGGACGACTGGAAACGTACACGCTGATTGACCAGTTGAGAGAGCAAGCGCCTGTTGACATGGTATGCGCAGCCTTTGATATCAACCGTTCCTGTTACTACGAACACCGCCAGAGGATACAGCGTGTGGATGCTGAGCGTGTAGCCCTGAGGGCCCAGGTTAACGAGCTGTTCAATAAAAGCCGCAGCTCGGCAGGTAGCCGCACCATCAAGAGTATGCTGAACGATCATCGGCCGCTTCAAGGTGCGCCGTCTGATGGAAGGGCTTGGGTTGACTTGTAAGCAGCCAGGCCCTCATAAGTACAAGCTCTGGAGCATGCCTGGGAGCAACGTGGACGCCCTCATGGGGATGTTCCATTCTGACCAAGGGTCGCAGTATGCGAGCCGCAAGTTCCGGCAGAGGCTCTGGCGCTACCGTATGGTGCAAAGCATGAGCCGCCGAGGCAACTGCTGGGATAATGCCCCTATGGAGCGGCTATTCCGTAGTTTGAAAACGGAGTGGGTACCGTCGAGGGGCTACCAGAGCCTGATAGCCGCCCGGAAGGATGTCAGCTACTACCTGATGGTGCACTACAATCAGCGGCGGCCTCACGCCTTCACTGGTGGACTCGCCCCGACAGTAGCCGAAGAAAAACTTAAAACTGTGTCCGGAATCAGTTGACCACTACAGCAGGATCACTCCTGAACATGGCTAATTTCGTTAAGCGCGGATAGCGGCTATGATTATTCCCGGCTTGAGAATGCCAACGCCTGACGAGTTTTCTCAGGATGAACACGGCCAGTTTTTCACTTGCAAACATAGATGAGGCAACAGATGACGACCTTGATGAGGTTCCCGTACGACGCTGACTCGGACGAAACTTCAACGTTTCAGCACGCGGTACGGACCCGGCGCTCCTATCGTGGTTTCCTGCCAAAGCCCGTTCCTGAAGATATTCTGCGCGAAGTGCTGACCGACGCCCAATGTGCACCCTCCAACTGCAACACCCAGCCTTGGGAAGTGCACATTGTTTCAGGAACAAAACTGGCTGATCTTTCTCGAGTGATCCATGCAAAGAACGATGCAGGCGAATTCACGCCTGACTTCTCGTTCGACATGGATGAGTATTACGGAGTCTATCGGGAGCGTCAAAAGGCTCAGGGCAAAGCATATTATGAGGCCTTGGGGGTCGCGAGAGCAGATGAGGAAGCCCGGAAGCAAGCGGTCGCATTGAACTACTCCTTCTTCAATGCTCCACATATCGCCCTTCTATTCATGCCATCGTTCGGGGACAACGTCCGTGTGGGCGGCGATATCGGGATGTACGGCCAGACATTCCTTCTGTCCCTCGCGGCACGGGGTCTCGGGGGCATACCCCAGACGGCCCTTGGGTTCTTTGCCGGCACGATCCGGGAAGCGCTAGGCATCACTGACCAGCACAAAATGCTGTTTGGTATCTCCTTTGGTTACCCTGACGATGAAGCCCCGGGAAACCGCGTGTGGATGGATCGCGTGCCGATCACCGATAGCGTGACCTTCCACTCCTAGTGAACCCCTGATCATGGCTGATTGCGTTCTCGTGCACGGTGGGTGGCAGGGCGGCTGGAATTACCGAAGAGTCGCCGGATTGCTGCGACAGGCCGGGCACGAGGTTTACACATCTACGCTTACTGGCCTGGGGGAGCGATCTCACCTTGCTGAAATGCCGATCAATCTCGACACGCGGATCACCGACATCATCAATACCATCCTGTGGGATGACCTGTCAGATGTTGCGCTTGTCGGTCATTCGTAAGCGGCCATTTCAGTTCCTGCTTTTTACTGGCGCAACGCCATTTCTGTAGATGTATCGTTGCTCGAGAAGACGCGATAGCGCTCTTCTTGGAATGCTCGTAGTGCTCGTCAACCGGCTATTGACTGGGCTGTATCACCGAGTCACTGCGCGGACTCAAGCCAAAATATGAGGAATCCCGTCACGCTTTATCGAGACTCACGCATGAAACCTATGGATTCACTCATGTCACCTTGGATGATCCATGCCAAGGCAGGGTTGAGGACGGCGTAATCACTGTCGAATACACCAGTGACGGCGAACCGGTCATTTTCAAAGGGCATGAAAAAGGCCTTGGGCAACCCTGCATACATTCAATGAAGCCTGGCGTCGTGTGCCTGACATCCATTCAGGTTATTAGACCTATAACAGTCAGATATTTCATTGATGCGTCCCGGCGCGCTACGGTAGTTTATGAGATATCGAATGGGATCTACACTTGGGTTCCGCCTGTCTTCACCGTAAGGAGGTATAGAATGACTGCTCAACGGGTACTGATTACAGCGGGTGCGGGTGGCATCGGCCGCGCCATCGTCAACGCTTTCACCGCCAAGGGCGCCAGTGTGTTCGTCTGCGACATCAACGCCGACGGGCTGGCAAAGCTGGAAGCGGATTTTCCCGGCGTCAAGACCACTGTCTGTGACATCTCCTCCCTGACCGACATTGAAAAAATGGTCGCGCTGGCGGCGCAGACCCTGGGTGGTATTGACGTTCTCGTCAATAACGCCGGTATCGCAGGCCCTACCGCGCCGGTCGATCAACTGGATCCGGCCGACTGGGAGAAGGTTGTGCAGATCAACCTCAATGTCACTCACTTCGCCGTCCCTTTCCTGAAGCAATCCAAGGCCGCCTCGATCATCAACATGTCCTCGGTTTCCGGTCGCTTTGGCTACCCAAACCGCAGCGCCTACTCCACTACCAAGTGGGGCCTGATCGGTTTTACCAAGACGCTCGCGATCGAGCTCGGCGCGAACAACATCCGCGTCAACGCCATCCTGCCAGGCGCAGTGGATGGCCCGCGCTTCCAGAGCGTGCTCAAGGGACGCGCAGAGCTGAGCGGTCGCAGCATCGAAGACGAGACCGTTGCCGCGCTGGACAACCAGTCGATCAAGCATCTGGTCAACCCCAACCATATCGCCGATCTGGCCGTCTTCCTGGCATCGCCAAGCGGCGAATCGATTTCCGGGCAGATGCTGCCTATTGATTGTGATATGCAACATCTTTCCTGAGGAGAAAACATGAGCGTGAAACTGCGAGATCAACTGATCGGCGCCTGGAAGCTGCACTCCTACGTCGAACCCCCGGTAGACGGTTCCGAGCCGTTCTATCCGATGGGCGAGCAGCCAATGGGCATCATCATGTACACCCCGGACGGCTACATGTCCGCACAACTGATGAAACCCGAAGGCCGTGAAAACTTCTCCGTCAACGACTTCTACGAAGGCACGCTGGAAGAGTACAAGGCGGCAGGCTCCACCTATATCGCCTATACCGGCCCGTTCAAGGTCGATGAAGAAAAACGCACCCTGACCCACAGCATGTTCATTTCGCTGTTTCCCAACTGGATGGGCCAGACCCAGCCCCGTGTGGTCAGCCTGGAAGGGGACGTGCTGACTCTGGGCACCGCCTCCCCGATCAGCTCGAAAGGCAAAACCGTCAACTCCAAACTGGTCTGGCATCGCGCCAAGCCTGAATAAGCCTTGAGCGTCAATCCGGCACTTCCTTAGTTGCAGACTGCAGGCCGGTTGGCGGCGGCAGCCACTGCCGGTTCAGGGGTTGGCGTCGGTGCCTGACAATCGCCGGGTCAGTTCGGCATCAATGGCGGCCAGCAGTCGCGGGTCATCGGCTGTCACATCCGGCGCGAATCTGGCTACCACCGCGCCGTTTCGCCCGATCAGAAACTTCTCGAAGTTCCACAACACATCCGGCGGGTTGTTCGGGGTAATGCCGAAGCCCTGCAGCCGTTCGCGGAACGGGCCGTCACCGCTGGCCTGGGGCTGGGCTCTGGTCAGCTGTTGATAGAGCGGGTGCTGATCCTCGCCCACCACGGAGATTTTCGAGTACAGCGGGAACCGGACGTTGTACTCGGTCGAGCAGAACTGCTGTATCTCCTCGTTGCTGCCCGGTTCCTGGCCCTTGAAATTGTTGGCGGGGAAGCCGAGTACCTCCAGTCCCTGGTCTCGCTTGTCCTGGTAGAGCTTTTCCAGCTCGGCATACTGTGGGGTGAGGCCGCACTTGGAAGCGACGTTGACGACCAGCAGCACCTTGCCGCGGTAGTCGCCGAGGGTGCTGGAGGTGCCATCGATGCGGGTCAGGGGGATGTCCTGCAGTGTGCTCATGGAATGTGTTCCTGTTATTTATGGTGATCAGAAGGTAGCAGAAGTTGCGCCTGGCGTGTTGCCCGGGGCATCGGCGCAGCCAGTACCAGGCGGTTCAGCGCAGCATGAGCAGCGGTGTTGTACAGCGTCGCAACATGGTCGTGGTGGTGCTGCCGATAAAGAATTCGCGAATGCGTGAATGGCCATAGGCACCCATGGCCAGCAGGCCCAGCTGATGCTCCTGTTGATAGGCCAGCAGGGCGTCTTCCACTTCGCCAGCGAGCAGCGCGGTGTGTACTTCGTAGCCGCTGTCGACGAGTCGCTCCGCGGCAGCGGCCAGTTGCTTCTGGTGAGCGTCGGTATTGGCGCTCACCATTACCAGGTGTATCGGCATGCCGCGCAACAGCTCGCTGTTGCAGATCATGTCGATGCCCTTGTCGGCGGTCGGGCTGCCATCAAAGGCGAGCAGGACGCTGCGCGGAATTCGGAAGGCAGTGGGCGTCACCAGCACCGGACGGCGCATGCGGCGGATGGCGCTTTCCAGCTGGCTGCCAATCACCTGGTTGGGTTTGGTACTGTCCTCGCCGCGCTTACCGATGACCAGCAAGCGCATGTCGTTTTCCTGCTCCAGCAGGGTCTCTACCAGGTTGCCATGGCGTTCCAGCGTCTCTGGTTCTGGGTAGCCAGCGTCCTGTACGCGCTGGCGCGCAGCATCGAGCATCTGCTCGGCCTGCTCGCGGGCCAGCCGGGCGCGCTTTTCATCCAGCCTGGCCAACTCATCGAGCAATTGCTCCTGGCTATCCCAGCCAATGTTGCCGCTCAGGTCGCTGGATTGGGGATACAGCGCCCGATCCAGCACATGCAGTAACACCAGCGGAGCGCCCAGTTGCTGGCTGGCCCAGGCCGCGTAATCGCACACCGACGGGGCGGAAGTGGAGCCATCAATGCAGGCGATGATGTTGGTCATGCGATCGTCCTCTCGTCATTCACTGATCAGCTTGTCGCCGGCGTCCGGCTTGTCGTGCAATCCGAACCGGTCGACGATGGTGGCGCTGGCCTCGTTCAACCCGAGCACGTCCACGTTGGTGCCCTCGCGGCGGAACTTGATCACCACCTTGTCCAGCGAGGATACCGCGGTAATGTCCCAGAAATGCGCGTGGCTCAAATCAATGACCACCTTATCAAGAACTTCTCTGAAGTCGAAGGCGCCGATGAATTTGTCCGAGGAACTGAAGAACACCTGCCCGACCACCCGATAGGTGCGCTGCTTGCCTGATGCATCAAGCTCTGAGGTAATGGACAGGTAATGCCCGACCTTGTTGGCAAAGAACAGTGACGCCAGCAGCACACCCGCCAGCACGCCGAAAGCCAGATTGTGCGTCCACACCACCACGGCCACGGTGACTATCATGACGATGTTGGTGGACAGCGGATAGCGTCGCAGGTTGCGCACCGAAGCCCAGTTGAAGGTGCCGATGGAGACCATGATCATCACCGCCACCAGCGCAGCCATGGGGATCTGGCTGACCCAATCGCTGAGAAATACCACCATTAACAGCAAAACGACACCGGCAACCAAACAGGAAAGCCGCGTACGCCCGCCTGATTTCACGTTGATCACCGACTGGCCGATCATCGCGCAACCGGCCATGCCGCCCATCAATCCCGAAGCGATGTTAGCCATGCCCTGGCCCTTGCACTCGCGGTTCTTGTCGCTGGAGGTGTCGGTCAGATCATCAACGATGGTTGCGGTCATCATTGATTCCAGCAGGCCGACCACCGCCAGCGCAGCGGAGTAGGGGAAAATGATCGTCAGCGTCTCGAAGGTCAGCGGCACATCAGGCCACAGGAACACCGGCAGCGTGTCTGGCAGCTCGCCCATATCACCCACGGTGCGAATATCCAGCCCCAGATACAGGGATACGGCGGTGAGCGTGAGGATGCAGACCAGTGGCGAGGGAATCAGCTTGCCGATGCGCGGCACGTAAGGGAACAGGTAGATGATGCCCAGCCCCGCTGCAGTCATGGCGTATACATGCCAGGTCACATTGATCAGCTCCGGCAACTGGGCCATGAAGATCAGGATCGCCAGCGCATTGACAAAGCCGGTCACTACCGAGCGTGATACAAAACGCATCAGCGAGCCCAGCTTGAGATAACCCGCCAGAATCTGCAGCACCCCGCACAGCAGGGTCGCGGCCAGTAGATATTCCAGACCGTGCTCTCTGACCAGCGTGACCATGAGCAGCGCCATAGCGCCGGTGGCGGCGGAGATCATGCCCGGTCGGCCACCGGCGAAGGCAATTACCACGGCGATACAGAAGGACGCGTACAGGCCGACCTTGGGGTCGACCCCGGCAATGATGGAAAAGGCGATGGCTTCAGGAATCAGCGCCAGGGCCACCACCAGGCCGGACAGCAGGTCGCCCCGCAGATTGGAGAACCAGTTCAGTTTGATTGATTGAAGGATCATGAAATAACTCGGGGGAAACAAAAAAAAGGCCCGCACACCGGGTGGTGTGCGGGCCCGGGAGGATACCACTCAAACGCGGAACTGTCGTACCAGCCCCTGCAGCCGGTCAGCCAGGCGGGCCAGCTCTTCGCTGGCGCCGGCGGTCTGTTCGGCGCCGGTACTGGTCTGCTCGGCCATCTCGCTGATATTGGTGATATTGCGGTTGATCTCCTCGGTCACCATGCTCTGCTCCTCCACCGCTGTCGCGATCTGCACGCTGATATCGCTGATGTCGGTGACCGCGCGGGTAATGTTGTCCAGCGCTGAGCCGGTCTGAATCACATGCTCCACACCGGAGCTGGCCATGTCGCGACTGGTCTGCATGGCGCTGGCGGCCTCGTTGGCGGCAGCCTGGAGCTTTTCGATGGCAGTGCGGATTTCCACCGAAGAGGCGTGCGTGTGGGAGGCAAGGTTGCGCACCTCATCCGCCACCACGGCAAAGCCGCGGCCATGTTCACCGGCCCGCGCCGCCTCGATGGCCGCATTCAGCGCCAGCAGGTTGGTCTGCTCGGCGAAACCGCGGATCACATCCAGCACCGAGCCGATGTGCTCACTGTGCTGCTCCAGCTGGTGCATAAGTCCGGCTGCTACTTTGATCTGCTCGGCCAGCTGGTGGATCACCTCGATGGTGCTGCTCACCACGTTGCGCCCGGTATCGGCTTCGCTGCTGGCCTCATTGGCCTTGCGCGCTGCGTCGGCGGTATTCTGCGCGACCTCTTGCACGGTGGCGCTCATCTCGTTGGTGGCGGTGGCCACCTGTTGCGTCTCCAGCTGCTGTTGATGCAGGTTGCCACTGGTCTGCTTGCTGATGATCGACGCTTCCTCCGCCGCTGCCGCCAGCTGGGTGGTCGCATCGCCCAGCTGCTGAACCATGCTCTGGAAGCGCTCGCCCATATTGTTGAAGGCGCTTGCCACATCGGCCAGCTCATCCTTGCCGTCATAGTCGATCCGCGCCGTCAGATCGCCCTCGGCCATCTGTCCGCTGGTGGTTCTGATCAGCCTCACAGCGCGGGTAATGCCGGTGATGGTGGCCCAGGCCAGCAGGGTGGTGAAGCCGATAGCCAGCAAGGTCAGGGCGATAATGATGTTGCGCGCGTTCTGGTGGTAGCGCTCGCCCTGGTCATATTCTGCCTCGGCGTCCGCCAGCTTCTGGTGCAACAGCGCGTTGCCCGCCTCGGTGACTGTGCTGAACAGCGGGATGGTAGCCCGCAGCAGAATACGGTTGCCCTCGGAGAAATCGCCGCTGCGCAATGCGTCGATCACTGGCTGCAGTCCTTCCTCAACGAATCGCTGGTGCTTGACGGTGAACTCGTCGGCGAGGCGCTGCTCTTGCGCACTGAGATCGCTCGCCATGAAGTTGTCCCACAGCACATTGATGACCGTGATGCTGGCCTCGACGGCTGCCAGGTGTATCCCGGTTTCATGATCGTGCAGGTGTGAAAGCGGGTTGCTCGGATCATGCTGCATGGCGAGCAGCACCTGCGTCTGGTTGGCATGCACCATTTCCAGCATCTGCCCAACCTGGGCCACAGGTTTCAGTTGTTCATGGAACAGATGCTGCATCGACTTCTGCATGCCGGCCATCCCGGCCAGTCCGGAAAGACCGCTGGCAACCAGCAGCAGGGCAGAGAAGGCAACAAGCGCAATCAGCCGGGTCCTGATGGAAAAGCGGGTAAGCATACTCAAATCCAACACCCTCCAGAGGGCAATCGAGCCGGGGCGGCTCCTCGCATGCATTGTATCCCAAAGGGCCGGCCAGAGGCCTTGGCCTGGATCAATATAACGCAGGCAGGTAATGACCTCTTAACCGGATGTTTCCGGTAACGGCCGGGTAACAGGGCTCTTGCAGGCTTCAGGCTCGATCATCTCAGGGACGCCAACGGCGTGCACCATGGTCTGCTTCGATGCCGTTGCTCTCGGCAGCCACGAATGCGACGTCAAACACACCCCGGTCATGCCGGGGTGTGTTGCTGCGGGCGGGCCGTTCTGCGCAACAGCAGGGCACCCACCACCAGTCCGAGCACCGCAGCGATAACCGAGCCCCCCAATACACCCAGCTTGGCCGCACCCAACAGATTGGGATCGATGAAAGCCAGCATGCCGATGAAGATCGACATGGTAAAGCCGACACCAGCGAACAGTCCGACCAGCCAGATTCCGCCCCAGCTAACCCCTTCCGGCAGGTTGGATAGCCCGGAACGCACCATCAACCAGCTCGCCCCAACGATACCCAGCGGCTTGCCAAGCGCCAGACCTGCAATCACCCCGACGGTTACCCATTGTGCGCCACTGACCGACAGGTCGATGCCATCCAGCGTGATACCGGCGTTGGCCAAGGCAAATATCGGCATCACGCCAAAGGCCACCCAAGGATGCAGCGCATGCTGCACGCGCACCACCGGCGGCAGAATTTCCCGTTGAGCCAGACGCAATGAGCGCAGGTGAGCAGTCATCTGCTCCTGATCATGGGCCGCGGACGAACCTTGCCCGGTAAGCTCCCCCGTGATACGAGCCAGCATATCGGTCGGCTTCTCGCGCATGCGAACAGCAATGACCGGAGTCATCATGCCCAGCACCACGCCGGCCAGCGTTGGGTGCGCACCGGTCATCAGCATGCCGATCCACAGCACCATGCCGGGAATCACAAAAGCGAAGGCGTTACCTATGCCCATCTTCTGCAATGCCAGCACCATGAGCACCCCTACGCCAGCGACCATGAAGCCGCTTGGATCCAGCCCGTCCGAATAGAACAGCGCGATGATCATGATGGCGACAATGTCATCGATAATGGCCAGAGCCAGCAGAAAGATCCGCACATTGCTCGGAATGGAGCGGCCCAGCAGCGCCAACAGGCCTACCGCAAAGGCGATATCCGTCGCGGTGGGGATGGCCCAGCCCTGCAGGCCGGGACTGCCCATGTTGAGGGCCGAATAGATGATGGCGGGAACCACCACCCCGCCAGCGGCAGCGGCGATGGGCAGCATTGCCTGGCGTGGGTTGCTCAGCGAACCCTCGTGGATCTCCCGTTTCACCTCCATACCGACGACGAGAAAGAACACCGTCATCAGCACATCGTTGATCCAGAAGTGCAAAGGCTGGGAAAAACTCAGATTGCCCAGCCCGATGGAGAGCGGCATATGCCACAACGCATGGTATGAGGGAGCGAAGGCAGAGTTGGCCCAGATCAGGGCAACGGCAGCAGCCACCAGCAGCACGATGCCACTGGAAGCCTGAATATGCATGAAGCGCTCGACAGTGGCAAAAGCCCGTTGAGTAATCACCTGGGCGCGCGGAAGATCCTGCCTGGCATGGCGGTGCGTCATCGTGAAGCCTCCTGCACAGGCGGCCCGACCCATGCACAACCTGTCCTCTCCGCAACAGCGCGGCGACACTCCTTGGCTCCGGAATATAGCCTCAGCGCGCGCGGCTGGCTAGCCGCATTGGAGTCAGAAGCGCATGGAGAATGTATATAAGAGCAATAAACGTCTTGTAGATGTCGCTATCCTGCGGGAGATTGCACGGTTTTCCGTACATTGTCTGCCAGTTGCCGCAGCCGCGGCAGATAATCTTTCTGCAATACTTCCAGCGGTACCCGCGCCGCGTTGGTGCTGATGTTGATGGCGCCGAGCAAGTCGCCGTTGCCGGTAAATACCGTCGTGGCCACCGAGCGCAGGCCCAAGTCCAGCTCTTGGTCGACAATGCTGTAGCCCTGCTCACGCACCCGCAGAATGTCCTCGCGCAGCGCCGCCTTGCTGGTCAGCGAATACGGGGTATGGGCCTGCAGGGTCATGCTCTCCAACCGTGCATCCAGCTCCCCGTCCGGCAGCTGGGCCAGCAGCACCCGACCCATTGAAGTATAGGCAGCGGGCAGCCGTGTGCCGGCCGACAGGGTGATGGCCATCAGCCGATGCGGCGCGGCCGAGCGCACCACATAGACCACCTCGGTGCCGTCCAGCACGCTGAGCGAGGACGACTCGCCGATCTCGGCGGTAATGTCCTGCAGATAATGCTCAATAACCGCCCGGTACTGGTTCGAGGCCTGGAAGGCATGACCCAGCTCCAGCACCCGGGGGGTCAGCTCGAAATTCCGCCCGTCTCGCCGCACATAGCCCAGTGATTCCAGTGTTAACAGAAAGCGCCGCGCCTTGGCTCGATCCATATCGGTACGACCGGCCATCTCGGTCAGGGTCATGCGCGCATGCTTGGCGTCGAACGCCTTCAGAATCTGCAGTCCGGACGCCAGCGCGGCCACGTAGTCCCGGTCGCCGGGTTTGAGTTTGCTATCCAGAGTCCTGTCTCCTGGGGTTGGAACCTGGGCGTATTCCAGCGCTGTTCGGCATGCGAACAATGCGGCCTTATTCTGAATTCGACCAAGGTGGGAGTTGACGAGGGGAAATTATATACGTCATGATGTTCGCATGTAAAACATATGTTCGTAATACGAACAACGACAATGTCACTTCAGGAGACCTCTGATGGCTGAATTTCTCACCCTGCGGGATGCGGTGACCAACCTGATCCACGATGGCGATACCATTGCGATGGAAGGCTTCACCCACCTGATTCCTTTTGCGGCTGGTCACGAGATCATCCGCCAGAAGAAACGCGACCTGACCCTGATCCGCATGACCCCGGATCTGATCTACGACCAGATGATCGGCGCCGGCTGCGCGAAGAAGCTGATCTTCTCCTGGGGCGGCAACCCGGGCGTGGGCTCGCTGCACCGCATGCGTGATGCCGTGCAGTCCGGCTGGCCGTGCCCGCTGGAGCTGGTCGAGCACAGCCACGCAGCCATGGCCAATGCCTATGAGGCCGGTGCCGCTGGTCTGCCATTGGCGGTGCTGCGCGGTTACATCGGCAGCGACCTGCCCAAGGTCAACGACCAGATCAAGTTCATCGAATGCCCGTTCACCGGTGAGCGCCTGGCGGCGGTGCCCTCAGTACGTCCGGACGTGACCGTGATCCACGCCCAGCGTGCGGACCGCAAGGGCAACGTGCTGGTGGAAGGCATTGTCGGGGTACAGAAGGAAGCGGTACTGGCGGCCAAGCGCAGCATTGTCACTGTAGAAGAGATCGTCGACGACCTGGGTGCTTCGGTTAACGCCTGCGTGATCCCCTCCTGGGCCATCACCGCTGTGGCTGTTGCCCCGCGTGGTGCGGCGCCGTCCTACGCGCTGGGCTACTACGAGCGCGACAACGCATTCTACAAGGACTGGGACGCCATCGCCCGGGATCGTGAGCTGTTCCAGGCCTGGTTGAAAGACAACGTATTTGCGAAAGGAGAGGCTTGAGATGACTGTTGAATTCACCTCCTCGGAAATGATGAGTATCACCGCCGCACGGGCGCTGACCAACGACATGACCTGCTTCGTCGGTATCGGCCTGCCCAGCGAGGCAGCCAACCTGGCCCGGTTGACCCACGCCCCGGATGTCACCCTGATCTATGAATCCGGCACCCTGCAGACCGCCCCGGAGGTGCTGCCGCTGTCGATCGGTGACGGCGAACTGTGCTCCTCGGCACTGACCACGGTGGCGGTCCCGGAAATGTTCCGTTACTGGCTGCAGGGCGGCCACATCAGCGTCGGCTTCCTCGGCACCGCGCAGATCGACCGCTATGCCAACCTGAACACCACGCTGATCGGTGACTACCGCAATCCCAAGGTCCGCCTGCCCGGCGGTGGCGGCGCTCCGGAAATCGCCACCAACGCCAAGGAAGTGTTCATTACCGTCAAACACTCCAAGCGTACCTTCGTCAACGAAGTGGACTTCATCACCACCGTCGGTTTCGGCCGCGATGGCAAAGCCCGCGACAACGTACCGAACATTGGTCGTGGCCCCACCGTGGTGATCACTGACCTGTGCATCCTCAAGCCGGACCCGGACACCAAGGAGCTGGTCGTCACCTCGCTGCACCCGGGCGTCACCCGCGAGCAGGTGATCGAGGCCACCGGCTGGGACATCCGCTTTGCCGACACACTGGAAACCACCCCGGAGCCGACCGAGCAGGAACTGACCGTGCTGCGCGAGCTCAAGGCCCGCACCGCAGCCCACCACGCCGGCAACTGAGGAACTGACATGACAGACGTATTCATCTGTAACCCCAAACGTTCGGCCATCGGCCGCTTTGGCGGCACCCTGTCCAGTGTGCGACCGGACGATCTGGCCGCCCAGGTGTTCAAGGCGGTACTGGAACAGGTGCCCGAGCTGAACGCCGAAGCCATCGACGAAGTGATCATGGGCTGCGCCAACCAGGCCGGAGAAGACAACCGCAACGTGGCACGCATGTCCGCACTGCTGGCCGGCCTGCCGACCAGCGTCCCCGGCACCACCATGAACCGCCTGTGCGGCTCTGGCATGGACGCGGTCGGCACCGCCTTCCGCGCCATCCGCGCCGGTGAAATGGATCTGGTACTGGCCGGTGGCGTGGAATCCATGTCCCGCGCGCCCTACGTCATGGGCAAGGCCGACAGCGCCTGGTCGCGTGGCCAGAAGATCGAAGACACCACCATCGGCTGGCGCTTCGTCAACCCGCTGATGAAGAAGCAGTACGGCATCGACTCCATGCCGGAGACCGCGGAAAACGTCGCCGAACAGTTCAACATCTCCCGTGAAGACCAGGACCTGTTCGCCCTGCGTTCTCAGGAAAAGACCGCCAAAGCCCAGGCTGACGGCATCTTCGACGACGAGATCGTCGCCATCGCCATCCCGCGTCGCAAGCAGGAGCCGCTGATCTTTGACAAGGACGAGCACCCCCGTGCCTCGACTCTGGAAAAACTCAACGCACTGGCTGCACCCTTCCGCGAAAACGGCAGCATCACCGCCGGCAACGCCTCCGGGGTCAACGACGGCGCCGCCGCCATGCTGGTGGCCAACGCCGCCTCGGTTGAAAAGCACGGCCTCAAGCCGGTCGCCAAAATACTGGGCATGGCCACCGCTGGCGTCGAGCCGCGCATCATGGGCATCGGCCCGGTACCGGCAGTGCGCAAGCTGCTTGATAAACAGGGCCTGACCATTGACCAGATCGACGTCATCGAACTGAACGAAGCCTTTGCCGCCCAAGGGTTGGCGGTAATGCGCGAGCTGGGCATCAAGGATGACGACCCAAGGGTCAACCCCAACGGCGGCGCCATCGCCCTGGGCCATCCGCTGGGTATGTCCGGCGCCCGCCTGCTGATGACCGCAGCATTCCAGCTGCAGCGCACCGGCGGCCGTTATGCGCTCTGCACCATGTGTGTCGGTGTAGGGCAGGGGATTGCCATGCTGATCGAGCGCGTGTAATCCAGTCGATGGCAGAGCGTTCACAAGGCGCTCTGCTGTCGGCATTTTAATGCCTCAAATAGGCCGCATATGGGTTCTATTGGGTATTAAAATGCCGATATGGCTTGCGGGGTAGCTGTTTCGGGGTATTATATTGCCGATTGCACACAAGAGCAGGCGGTTGCCCGTGGACAGAGCGAGCATAACGATACAGACCTTTCTGGATGGCCAGTGGCATAGCGCAATGGTGATCCGCTTTGACCACGCGGATCATGGGCTGGCCAGTCCCTGCTCCATGGAGTATTTCAGCGAGTACATCACCGGGCATCTGCACGCACTTCATTCGGTCTATTCCCCGTCAGTCAGTGCATCTCATCCCCTATCATGGGATATTCAGCGAGGTACGGCTCCGGCCTTCTTGCATGACATCATCCCCTCGGGTGCTGCACGCCAGCACATACTGGCCCGTATGGCAGTACCCCTCGGCGCTGGCGAGGATTTGTTCCTGCTGCAGCAGTGCACCCTGGCCCCCATTGGGCATCTTCGCATCCTGGAAGGGGTTGACCGTCTATCCGCCAGCACCAGGGTAGGCTTCTCCCGTGCGGAAGTGATTCGCCGGGATATTGCCTTTCTCGACCACGCCTACGAGCAGGGCGCAGCTGTAGGAGGTGCTACAGGTGCCGGTGGCGACGCGCCCAAACTGCTTCTTGCCGAAGATGAAGATGGAGACCTGCACCCTGACGCTGGACTGCCTGATGAGCAGGCCCGACGGCACTGGCTCATCAAGTTTCCACGCCATCCAGCCACCACAACTGACCGTAACATCCTGTTCAGCGAATACTGCTACTACCGTGCGCTTTCAGCGCTGGGCTTCAATACCATCGACAACGATAGGCTGGCATACGAGGAAGCGCAGCGGCCCAGCCTCTGGATGCCGCGCTTTGACCGCCGGCAAGAGGGCGGGCAGCTCCGGCGCATAGCGGTCGAATCCATCTACTCCCTGTGCGGAGTGACGCGCCCGGGCAGCCGTATGGATCATGCCGCCGTTGCCGAGCGCCTGGTCGAGGTATGGCAGGCTGCAGGGCAGGAGCATGAGGTGCCCGGTCTGCTGCGCGAATATTTGCGCCGGGATTTGATCAATCAGGTGCTGGGTAATACAGATAACCACGGACGCAACCTGTCGATCCTGAGAGAGAGTGGCCGTCTCTGTCTGGCTCCCATGTATGACATGGCACCCATGGTCATGGATCAGGCGGGCGTGGTGCGAACCACACGTTGGTCGGATGGCATCGAGCAGCTGAATCGGGTGGACTGGCGCAGAGCCTGCCAGCTGATGGCGCAATGGAGCGACCCCGACGAGTTGTTTGAAGGGCTGCGCGAAGATGCGGCGACCCTGCGTGGCCTGCCGGACCTGCTCTGTTCACTGGGCCTGCCGGAGGAAACCTGGAATGCGCCCATGATACCGCTCAAGCGTCTGGATGAGCTCTTCCGGCAATGGGGGCTGGCATGAGCGAGTCGAGCCGCGCCGACATATTCGACGACATCTGGCGCCAGCTGGATGAGGGCAGCATTACCCTCGGCGAAACCATACGCCAACTGCGCACCCGCATCACCGGCCTGACCCAGGCCGACTTCGCCTGTATGTGCAAGATTTCCCTTCGCACCCTGCGCCAACTGGAGCAGGACAACGGCAACCCCACCCTGGAAACCGTCAACAGCGTACTGCGTGCCTTTGGCATGACGCTGGGGATAGTGCCGTTGCGGCGGCGCTGACGTAGCATGAAGAGGAGCTCTTTCACCGCATTATCTGCGGCGAATAACTGGCGCATGCGGAGATTAAGCCCCCTAATCTCCGCGACCTGCTCTTGGCGCCCGCCGATGGCAGCACGCAACGCTTCTACAGCCTCTCGGCGCAGATCCAGCGCGAACGCACGGCTTACTACAATATCCTGGAGCGGACCCAGAAGGGATGATCATTGCCAGGCTCAGCTTGCGCTGGAGTACCCGCACCGGGGCGCTTATTCCTTGGCACCAGGATTGAATCCCGAGTTTGCGCTTTATGTAATGCAGGCCGATAATCATATGGTGTATTTAAAACCATATAATGAGAGGTTCCAGCATGGCTCAGCGATACATACCCACGCCATCGGATAGCGACATCCAGCGCTCTGGCATCCTGAGCACCACCATTCTCACGGAGCTGGGATTGGGCACCAGCGCTCAGGAGCTGCATCAGGCCGTGGAGCTGGGGCTGACCTGGAGCACCTTCCAGAAGCTGATGAATATCGTCAGCCACAACAAGAAACAGCTCTCAACCATACTGCATATCCCCCCTGCCACACTGGACAGACGAGCCAGGGGTGGTCGGTTCAGCATCGAAGAAAGTGACCGGATTGTCCGGTATGCGAAGGTTCTGATTGCTGCTGAATCCTTGTTCGAGGGTGACAGGGCGGCAGCAATTCTCTGGCTTGAAACACCGGCGAAGGCGCTGGGAGGAGAGCGCCCCAGCGACTTGATATCAACCAGTGTCGGTACCAACGCAGTGCTGGATCTTATCGGGCGAATTGAGCACGGGATCATTACCTGATGAGCGAGGTTGCCACCTACTATCGAATTGTAAAAAGGCAGTATGTGGATGACGCCTTCTCAGGCGACGGCTCAATGAAGTTCGGTGGCCGGTGGAACCCCAAGGGCGTGCCCTGCGTATACGCATCCGGCAGTGCTTCGCTTGCCACGCTGGAGACGCTGGTTCATCTGCAGGCGACCGGTCCGCTGCCGGCCTTCGTCCTGCTTACCATCGAGGTGCCAGTAGCTGAGGTTCGCTATCTGGCCGGCAAGGATCTACCCAGCGACTGGCGAGACGACCCGCCCCCGTTGAGCACAATGAGGCTGGGAAAAGGCTGGATAAATTCGGGTGATGGCGTTGCCCTGGTCATTCCCAGCACAATCATACCCATCGACAGCAATGTGATCCTCAACGTGAATCATTCGGCGTTCAAGGGTTGTCTGGGGACTGTAAAGCCTGCGCCGTTTGAGCTTGATCAGCGGCTGGTCAAATGATGGCTAGAAAGGTCCGCAACCTTGCCCCGGTAGGGCTACGCTGAGCTGAGAGATAACACCAGCTGCATTGTTTGACCGATCTCACAAATACGCTGAAAGTCGCCGTTTTGCTCCTGGAAAACAGGAGGAACCCTGCCATAATGTAACTGGATAAAACAACAGTGAAAGGGCCTTCATTATGCATGCTCAAGAACAGGCGGTGCCGGAACAGAGGCTGACGGAGCTGGAGTCGGAAGCTCTGTTCATTCTGGCCGATGAGCTCGACGATAAGGGCTGGGGATACGGTTTCAGTAGCCTTTTCAGATGTGGTTGTAGTGGTCTAATGAAACCGGACACCAACTAGGCGACAATACTCGCCATTGAGAGGTGTTCGATGACAAGAAAGCGACGTACTTTTACCCCTGAATTCAAACAGGAAGCAGCCAGCCTGGTG
>Ga0172382_10004366_pt1 | contig 21685 bp, 21 predicted proteins | sample Leawel138RmetaG_FD_122245 | JGI IMG/M metagenome (GOLD analysis project Ga0172382, IMG submission 122245) | Leachate microbial communities from a municipal landfill in Southern Ontario, Canada - Leachate well 138R metaG | ecosystem: Engineered > Solid waste > Landfill > Unclassified | place... | reverse complement strand
TTTCATTCAGCGGGAAACAGAAGCGCCGCGGGGTAATTTCAACTTTACTTCCCCGTTGAATAGCACCAGGCTGAAGCAACTTAATTTCTACTCTTTTACCAGTAATTTTCATTATCTCACCACGAATACGCTCATTAGCGACTGTGATAATGAAGCACTCCTGCCCCACAAAAGTATTTATACTGACATGACAAATCACTGTATCTTGATAAGATTCTTTAACCTTAAAAAAATGTTTGATCATGACTAGATAACCTTAAATGACACTGATACGTAACGTTTATATTTACGTTTAGTTTCCTTCTTACTCTTAAATAATTCACCTAACCAAGGAATACTTGAAAGGATAGGGACACCATTCTCGACACTATCAGTCACTGTATTGTCAAATCCTCCAAGAATAACGGTCTGCCCTGGTTCAATATAGACTTCTGATGTCAAAGATTGAGAGTTAACTCTAGGCGCCTGAGTAGCTCCGCCTTCTGTCTTATCATCACTCAGTGACTCTTCTATATAGCTAAATTTCGCCTGCACTTTTCCCGATGGCAATAAACGGCCAGTGACATACAAACTATTTTCGGCCTCAATTTTTTGAGTTGATACTTGCTTATCAGATATAAGTACAACTGTAGCCGTTTCTTTTTTACCAAAATGCCCTTGCTGGTTCTCTAAGACTAAGAGATTAGTTTCATATACTCCTCTAGCCATATTATTAGTATACAAAGCTTGAAAATTTTTGAAAAAATCTACTGTATCCGTAAAGGGTGGAACGATAATATCGTACAGACCTCGACTGCCATTCAACCATGAACTATTAACACCTAGTGCTTCAGTTCGTTCTACCGAAACATCATAAACCCGAAGGAAAAATAGCAACTGCTGCCGTTTAACATCAATAAGAGTGGCAATACGCTTAGCTAACTGGATCTCCTCAGGGGTACCACGAACTAGCAATGCATTACTTCCAGGTAATACCTGGACTTTAGAGGTAAACTCATCCTCTTCAAGCTGTTGTTTATCATTTTGGTTAAGTTTTAGTTTATAAGCGCGCTTAACCATTTCTCCATCGCTAATATTCTCAAACTGACCAATTTTCTCAATTGCCGATGAGATTAAAGACTGCGCACCAGGAAAAATAACATTACCGTCATATGAATCAATTTGGCGATCCATAACAGATATATAATCAAACTCGATCCGTGCCAATTCCAAATTATTACCATTCTCTAAAAACTGATTTTTATCAATCATATTAGAGTAGACAACAACGTCATTAACAAACTTACGTGTTCCTGAAATAAAGATAGAGTTGCCACTGCCCACGAGTTCAATTTTCGTCGTATTATTGGCTCTGAACGTACTCTTTAATTCTTTAAGCAGGCTAGCTGGCGTAATATTTCTGGGTTTAAATGCATGATTTATATAAGCCTGACCAGAGTGAACCGTTAGTGTCCCGCCATATACATACCAATCAAAATCATAAACATCAGAAAGCTGGTCCAACAAATCGAGACCGTCACCAGAGAGTGTTTGAGTAATAGGCTGTTTAGCCTTTTTTTCTTCAATATCATCAACTAACTTTAGCTGCATATCCTTAGCTATTGCCGCCAAGGCGCCTTTCAAATCGATATCAGACTGCTTGATAAATACCTTTGCCTGACAAGTAAATGCCGTAAACAAAAGGAAAATAAGTAAGATTCTAGACTTCATCAAGTATCTCCTTCATACGTTCCTGACTAACTTTCATTTGTCTGATACTTTGATTAATAATGGCTTGCTCTACTATTTTCATCGTAAACTCTTCTTCAGTAACATAATCATTTTGCTTACTAGCGTGTACTTTTACTTGGCTATCGGAAAATTGTTCACTTAAATGTACTTCACCAGCAGCTTTGAGTTCTGACTCAAACTGAAGGGCATCCTTTTCTGAAGTGGTTTTAATTTGCTGACTATTCAATGTGACATTCAATAAATTAATGTTACTCATACCCTGCCTTTTTCATTATTTGTTTAAAAACATAAAACTGATCTTGTAACAGCCATAGGTTAAGAATAATAATCATGGTGATAGCTTTAATATCTGCTGTTGTACTAATAGATAAAGAAGCTTTTTTGAAAAAAAGGTCAACATAGCCACAACAAATAGTAATACACAACAACAGAACCATGTATTTACCAGTCACCATAGCCATCATAGTTAAGCTATCAGTGATGTAAAAATACAAAGTATCAAAACCAACATTAGCACCTTGTTCAATATTCTCTGAGATCACCGCCAGCAAAGGTCTAAAAACCACACCAGAGTCCAAGGCATACATCAAAAACATCAAAGAGCTAATCTTAGATAGCGCTTCAGACTCATCAGTAAAACGTTTATCTTGTACAGACTGTTCGTTAAGCAATAATAACTGTTGTATAACACTGCCAACCATACCACTGAGCCAATAAGGTACAGATGAAAACATAGCAAAAATAATAACGCTTAATACCCAAAAAGGAGTTGGAATATTTCCTAAATCACTAGAATCTATAACAATTGCAAGTCCAACAGCAATAGCAAGTGCCGTCGAATTATCAAGATAAAGACGTGTTGGATTATAAATTTTTAAAAATAAAAATAATCCTGCAAATAACAGCCAGTTAGGAAATAAAAGCATGTCCATATCACTGGAGCGCTCTAAATAAAATAGTCCAACTATCAGAAAAATAAAATACTGCGAGTTTTACAGGTGTCGATATTACCGTCGGTGATAACATAGTCATACCTACACCACTGAGAATCACGGCAATTAAAAAATCAATACTCACAAATATCATGTATAGCTTTAGGCCAAACTCGAAACCTTGATACAAATCTAAAATCAGATTACCAAGAAAATATTTTAGTGTATCACTCCCTGAGTCAAAATTAAGTGGAATGTCAATAATGCCAGTTAGTTCATTAGTTTTACGCTGCGCCCTCGCCAACAGTTCAGGGAAAAACTCAAATACATTGCTGACCAGATAATACATAGTCACTTGTTCTGGATTTTTATCCTCAAATAGGGAGGATGATTGCAAGACGTCAGGGTCTATTCCTCCATTAATCTGCTCAATAAAATATGGCTTAACCCTCTCTAATCCGGGTTTTATATCAGGCCAAATACTATTAAGCGCCATTAATGCCGCAAGTAAATTCACTACTATTGTAGGTGGAATTTGTTGTGTACCCACCGCATTTTTAATGATGTTAAGTACAATATTATATTTAACATATCCAGAGAAACAGATAAAAAAGACGGTAGACAACAAGATCAGAGTCAGGAGCAAAATTAAATTTGCTCCTGAAAATGCATTATCTGGATTCAATAATTGCAACATCTATAGCACTCTCTATTGCCCATAATGCATTATAAAATTAAAGTTAAATGTTTCTTGCCGCTGCAGAAATAGAGTCTTTAATTGATTTTAATGTAGTTGTTGAGGTTTGAGCGGTAATGCTTTGATCTGCCATTAACTGTTGTAGCGATAAAGAATCAGATGCACTCAAAATAAGTGTACCATCTTTATCTGGTGTAAATTTTCCATCTTTATCAACACTTCCAGTATGATCGGTAATGAATGTACTGACCTTATCGTCGGCATTATTAACTAAACCGCCAAAAACACCACTTATATACCCAGTTGATAATTGTTGAGCCATTTAATACATCCCTAGTTATTCATACGTTTATTTCTAATGCTTAACATGCCTACTTATACTTAACATGCCTACTTAATTTTAATTTTACATACATGCACAAACTTCTAGATAGCTCTAGAATGCGCAAAATATAAGCCATCTGCGCCAGGCCAAGCCAGTGAAAACTTCTGATAAAACACGGAAAAAGCTCATTAAAAGCACAATCAGCTAATGTATTAATTTATCCTTGGCGCTTTGCGCGTCTGTTGAACACGGCCAAAAACCACTGATTAATATGGTTTTTTAAAAAATCAAATTACCGTAAATCACAATGACCTGTATCTTCTGAACCTTTAAGCTGTAAGCCGCGCCGAACATTCTGCATAGATATTATCTCTTCCCATACATTTAAGTTAAATCAAGCTGCATGACTTATAGTCATTTATATGTTGAATCGACAATTTAAACTCATAAGACTTGCATGGTAACCTTTGCCTTAATATTTCATAAACAATCTTACAATTATATCTAACTAAATATACTAATATTCACTATAAATATTGCAATTAAAATTTTAGGTGTCTATGTCTCTTGTTCCAATTTCAATACGATCTAATCTTGGATTAAGTGTTTCATCGATCGAATTGAGTAATCTTGAAAATATAGATGTGAAAAGCATTAATAAAGTCGACATTTCTCGGTTAGACAAAACATTATTAGTAACAAAAAATCCTGTTAAACGGGAAAAAGTTATAATATTGAAGGATAAAATTAGTGATGCAAAATATGGTCGAATTTTTGATGTAAAGCGAGAAGAAACAAAAAATGAAGTATCAACACTTAGTACTAAAGGATTAACGAAAAGTGTATTAAAAGCATTCAATAAAGATAAACGGCTTGCAAGCATCATTCATAAGACTAATGATAAAACGATTGGCCAATCTGCTATCATTAGAGATTTCCAGCTCGTAGGGGTTAAGCTGACCACTCTCCCTAGCAATTATCGAGAATTATTTGAATTCATAAGAGCAAGCTTCTCAGATAATAGTGTGGTTGATGGCATTTTCAAAAAATATGAAAATCGTGGTCAACTTGATGAAGCTTTAAAACCTAACGCGACTAAAAAAATTCTCTCGATACTTTTTTCATTACCACAAAATCAACAACTGCTTGCCAATCATTTCGGTGGATGTCTTGATGTCACTTGGGATCAATCGAGCATACTGAAGAATATTCAAGTAGGTAAAGATGGGCTATGTTCAACGCTCGCCATAAAATGGTGTGCTGACAAACATCAGGGTGTTCACTTTTTTAATGATATGGACACAAAAGAGGGTTTAGAAGAAGTTGTTAACCTAAAAATAAACAAAGAAGTAGCATCATATTTGCAATCTAGTGGGTTAGCTGTCTCGGAAAATGAAACAAACCTTAATATAAAAAAGGCAGGTTTCCATTTATTGGGTCTTTCTCCCAAAAATAAAGGTTATGGACATGAAGTCGCAGCATTTATCGACGACCAAGCGAAACAGTACAAATATTTCGATCCTAATCTTGGAGAGTTTTCTTTTTCAACGTCAGAAAAAATGAAGTCATTTATTCTGACTTCATCGACCAGAATATATACAGACTTAAAGCTGGATCAAGACTTAATATTAACTGCAGTTGAAGAAAATAATTAGCATAGCTCCGAACATTTCTCTGATTTCCCAGTAAAATCCACTTTTCAAAGAAGGAGGTCGTCATTGCGACCTCCACTATCTGCAACTCTTAATGGAGAAATATTAAGCTAGCCTTTTCACTTCAATTGGTTGCTCGCAGCTTTATAGTGAGGATATTGAGTAACCATTCACTTCCCGACCATTTTTGTCCAGCCGTTTAACACTAACCAATACCAAATGACTATTCAAATTAATGAGTTTTATTTATTATAATCAACATAACGTTGACCATAATAATAAGGACCATGTTATTGCTTAAACTCACGAACCTCCCTAGAGCGTTCGCTATTGCTCCTCGTTAATCCTATCTGTTTTGCATCAATAAGCAAATAGTCATATCTTCCATGTGAATTTTTGACTTTCATAAAATTATCAGGCTTTACATCAAAAGGTCTAAAACCTGCTTGTTCCATCATAACCAGCACTGAATATGGAATTTTTTCATGATTATCTAGATGCTTTGCACCTGGTATTTTTTGAAAAGTAAACACTCTTACTCGTGGAGAGCCACATACTCTATCATCCCTCATAGTAATAAGGTCATTGTTCGCAAAAAATGCATACTTACCATCATAGAAATTATGATTACGATATACATCATTTACTCTTAAGTCGGCATTAGTTAACGCTCCCCACGTACTATCTTGTTTAAAGATCTTATACCCTCTCCCTGTTTTTTTATCGATAAATACTTCTCGATTTGTCCCCTCAAATTTTTCATATTTTCCCGCCTTAGCCTCCTCTTTTAATTGAGATATTATTTCTGGATGACGGATGTTTATTGAGTCAACATGACTTGACAGTGCTAGATGCAATGGCAAAACTTCATGCTGCAGTTGTGGCTTCAACCTTGGTCTTGGTAGTAGTAGTAGTAGTAGTAGTAGTAGTTTTTGTGGTGTAGCTAGCTTGGCTAAAAATGTGGCTATTACTTCCCTTTTTTTTATATTCAGGCTCCTTATCAAAGTTTGCTTTAAGCGTAAAATATCCACATTACGAACACTTTTTACATCCAACTTTTTTAATTCACTCGATGATATATTTAACCCAAGCTTTTATCGAAGGGAAGGAATTATAATAAATAACATATACACCTCTAAATTTGTTGATGAAAAGCACACCATCTTCCACGAAGAATGCAATCAATGACTATGCAAAACATACATTAATATTATTCTCATACTACAAATGGCTTTAGTTTATAAATATAAAAACATTAACCAAATCTTAAATAACATCTGCAATAAAAAACCACTTTTAAAAGTGGTTTTTTAATAACACTGAGACATTGTGATATCAATTAATGCCAGAGACTAACTCATTACCTACGATAAGTCGTTGCCATCAAGTCTATGATTTTTTTATCTGCATCAGAAATGGCACTCTTTAAACTACTATACATTTCATCATGCTTCATAATTTTATCATTTTTATCCAATACACCTTTATTTATTAGCATATTGGCTATATATGCCCCCTGTATCACTTCAGGTAAACTATGATGCACAGGCTGCTTTACGCTATCACCAACTAAGTGGTCTAAGCATACATCAAGCACTTGTTCGAAATTAAATGTAGCATTAGTGGCACGACAGAGTTTAGCTGTCTGAATGGTATAATGCAGAGCATTTCCAGATACACCTGCAGTGAAACCCTCCATATCAGGACGGCTGAAATTATCCATATTGAGGTTTACAGCTAAATCAAGTATATCTTGGCCTAACGTATCGATATTATTTTGATACATTTTTTCGTTAGGCTTAAAATCAAAATGTAACCCCCCAGAAGCTAAAATCCCCTCATTAAATAAGCCACTTTTACTTTTACTGGAATCGACAGGGTCCCGCATAATACCTTGCAAGGCACCACCAAAAAGCTGACCTAAAGTAACTGGCTCACCTTTTTCACTCATAAATGCGTTTAATGCATAGGTTTCATGGAGCTTAGCGCTTGGTCTATCTAAAAGGCTGCTAGGAAAGCCAAAATTCTCAACTAATATCTTATTATTTCTTGCTTCAGTTTCATTTTTAACAACCGCAGCATCACCAGGAAACTCTAACACTAAATTTTCTGGTTTCAAGAGTTTGTTTGTATAAAGGTTATTACCTTGAGTGTCCTTCAATGCATCTTTAGTTAATTTTTCAAATAAGTGTTTCTCTTCACTTTCATTCAATTTTTCATTTTTTGATAATTTGTCTCTGATTGTGTTCAAACGTTCAGATAAATCACTTTGGTTAGAATTCATAAACCCATCAAAACATACTGATAACCGTGAAAAGATCTCTGCTTTATGCACAAGTGTAAATTGATCAGATGTCACTTTGACAGGCTTACTTTGATCGCATTGAAGAAAGTTTTTCACATATACCTTCTTCCCACTTAGATCTACATCATCTGTTGCCGTATTAAGAATATTAGTTAAACTAGATGCCATTGCATCGAGAGCCCGTTCAGAAGCAGTACTTTTACCATTTATTAATTTATTTTTAATTAAAGAAGAAAAAATTTCACTGCCGCTTTTTAGTTCTACTTTTACTTTTTGGTAAGGTTTTGGACTCAATAATTTACTTAAAGAAACAATGGGATCTTTATTCTCAATGTGGGAAATTTTTTTGACATCTAAATCAATATTTTTTTTATCCATGATTTCAGATGTTTCAGTCTGTCCGCATGCAGCTAGTTTGTTTAATGAAAGCATAATATCTCCTAGAGGTTAAGCTTTAATTATCCATCATCCTGCACATCAATATCACCAGATTACTTATGAAAAAATCCGTAAAAAATAACTATCACCGAACGACATGTATAACAACCAACAGTCGCGCTTATACCAAGATGTAAAAGTGACTTTAAAGGAGCAAAAAAAGCCTTATCCTTGGCTCAAATCTCTGTAGAGAAGCCCATAAATTATAGAATACTAGTAGAATATTTAAGACAATCTTGCGTATGATTTCATTTCGTTTCAAGGTTGAATTTGAACGTGAAAAATTACACTAAAAATCTTTTAGATTGAATCAACTCTTATTTTAAAAATAAAAGTCAACCAATATGAATCTTGGCACGCATAAGTTTAAATTTACGTGAAATATAATTTTAAAAAAACTTATTGAAAACGACTATTGCTCCTACTGTTAACATGGATGCAAGAAGAGCAGAGAAAAAACATACCAATAAAAAATATATATTTCTCATTGGTATGTCAGTACGAATTGATAAATTTCGTTCGATTGAATATGGAGAAACATTGATATTACTTAAGGATTCTTTACGACTCTGCTTAATATTCTTTATCTCAAAAATCGGATATTCCTCTTCAATTAAAACGCCTGAAACACTTTCATCCAGAATCAGTATATAACCTTCTTTAGAAATGGTTTTTATTTCGCACGCTAAGTTATCAAATTGCGCAAGAGATTTTCTTAAATTGGAAATGGCTTTTGTCAATGATGTTTCACTCACGAAAACCTTACCCCAAACTTTTTCTTGTATATACTCCTTACCTACAACTTCATTTACATGATCACATAGTAGTTTTAATATTACAGCCTCACGTCCACCTATGCTAACTACATTATCCTCAGTGCTAACCTGTCTTTTAAGCACATCAAAAACCATCTGATTTCCTAACGCATAGTTTCTTGCCATTGCTATTCCTCCTAAGAATTACTCGTTCATCACAAAATTAACCCAGAGTTACATTGTGGTCTTTTTTTCAGAATAAAGTAATAAAAAATCGCCAAAAAAAGATGAATTAACCAGAAAAAAATCGAAAAAAACACACTCAAAAAACAAGGTGCGGACATTTTGCAGCTTTGAAAACAATGCAAAAACAAACGAAACCAAATGTATCAAGCTGCCGAATGTAAATACTAATTATTAAGATTACAGAGCATTGTGCTGATATGCTTAGTAGGTGATAAGGAACTACGGGAACCTCAGAGAATATAACTAACAAAAACCTAAATATTCATACTTGAAAATATGACACATATTATTATACTCACCTTAATTATTTTAAATTAAAAATTTACCTTTAGGAAAGTTTAGTTTCGAAAATTAATTTATTAATGTGTACACATATGTTTATGTTTACAAATCTATATATATTAAGTCATAAGTCAGGTCTAAAATATCTACTTAGACCCGACTTACTATGTTTAGCTTAACTGTTAGAATAACCCAGTTTTAATTGTAATGCTTTTATTAACTCACTCTGTTTTTTGACCAAAGCCTCCTGTCCTAAAAACGTAAAGTCTTCAAATCCAGTTTTCATATGAGTCGATAGGAATCTTGATATATCAGCTTTAAGACTGTCGGCTCCATGGATGTTTGCCATAAATTGCTTTTCCAACTTTGCCTGCGCATCTTTACCATTCTTAGTAGCGAATCCTTCCATAAAAGGCATTTCTGTAAGAACTTTGAGTGCTGACTGACGGTAATTGCTACCCAGTAAATTCAATTTTTCTTCATTTGTCGTCAGCTGATTGGCTGTGCGACGAGCCCCATCTAAAATAGCTTCCCCTTTTTTCATCTCAATGGCGCCACGGCTACTATCCGAACGGAAAAGCCGAGTTTTTCCTGAATCGAGGCGACTCATCGCCTCAGTAGCAACACCTTTACGCTGCGTCTGGAAAGGCTGATCAGACACAACATCGGCTCGCTTCCATAGATCAGGAAAACGTTTCACTTCGGCCCAATAACTTGAAATCGATTTAGACTGCCCGTTCATTGCCGCCTCTAACGCATCAATATCCGCATACTGCCCATATTGATCGAGTAAAATGCCTTCCCAATTAACCTCCATAGCATTGACAACATAATCGCTAATTTGTTGGCAGAGCAACTCTCTATTAGCTTGATTCATATTGGGCGCTGTTTTAAGTAATTCATCAGAGTAGAGTTCATCCATGGGCTCATTTTTTGTTACAGGTGCCTGAACATCATCATTTTTGATTCCAGTAACTGCTTTTTTAAGGTTGTTTTTATTGAAACCTGTAATTGCATTTAGCAAAGCGTCCTTTCCTCCACCTGACGGCGCAACCACGTCACTTGCCATCGCACCTACTGGCAGGATCGGAGCCGGTGGCGGCAAAGGTGGCGGTGGCGGTGGCGGTGGCGGTGGCGGTGGCGGTGGCAATGTACCACTTGCCATAGTTAATACGACAGGAGGCTGAATATCTCCTTGCACTGTGGATGGTGCAGTACTTTGGCTGGATAAAACCATCCGAGCGTCTTGCATTTTTTTCAATACTTCTTGTAAAAATGAAGTATCGGCATTGGGCGTCACAGGTCGCGCTTTCTGATCTGCCGTTACCGATCGCAACTCAACGCCATCACGAATCGCTTGCATTAATGACAGTCTAGAATCCGCATTTTGCTGCGGCGCTGTAACTGCCATTTTGGCAACTTGGGCTGGTTTGGCTAACTGAAGCGGTTTATTCGCAACTGACTTTTCTTTGCCATTCTTCGAGCGAGATTTAAGACGGATAGATTGAAACAGCGATAAAAAACGCTTTTTTATACTAGGCCTATTACTCACCTGCTTAATCTCGAGTTTATCAGTTGCGGCGTTACTGACGCCCTCACTCTTGATATCTGATGAAGGTGGATTGATGATGTGATTGGAAATTGGCATCCGGTACTCCTCTGGTCATAGGCTCACTAGTGTTTGAAATATGTGAGCAATTAATTATCTACTCCATCACTATATAAATAAGTAGAAAGGGGACACACAGACTTTGTCTGAAATATTCTGAGTAAAACTGGAATGACTTAATCACTCTGTTTATTTAGACAGGTAAAAGTAATCACTAGTTAGTTAAAAATTAGGATTGCTCAAGTAAATTAATCATTTTTTATTCATCATTTGCCATTAACCATTAATAAAATTTTCATTTATTTTAGTATTAATATTCCATTCAGAGATTTGATAATGCCTATTCATACAAGCAATTATTCTAATTTTTCCAGCTATAAAAGCTACAATCAATTCGCAGCTATACCTAACACGCTCAATATCGTAAAACTTTCCCAACGTAGAGCTGATACGCTAAAGCCTGTGAAAACGATAAGTTCATTCGCAGAGATCAACAATGTCAAAAAATCTCTCCATCGAGTGAAAATCGAAGCGGCTCAGCTAATACAAAAAAGTTATCGCTCTTATCAACAAAAAAAAGCTGAAAAAGAGCTCAATACAGTAGGTATAAAATCACTCACAAATGCTAAGGCAGGACGTAGCTACTTCTATAATGCACAAACCGAATTAGTCGCAAAAACACCAACTAAGTTTCAACCTGCTGGGAAAGGAACCTACAAACAGTTAGTACGCCAAGATAGTCAATTTGTGCAATTACATATTCATAATGACACGTTTGATATAGATAAAAATAAATACAACCAATTAGCAATGAACCAACTTAGATCGCATCCTTCAATTTGTCCTTCTATTTATGTAAACGATTCGACCATGATTGCCCATAATGGTGGCATTGAAGTAGCGCAATTAATTGAACAAGGGGACAAGATTCCCTTAATTCACTTTAAATCACTCTTAGAAGATTTATGTTCCTTACATAGCGAGGAGATATTCCTGCACGATATTAAACCTGAAAATCTAACCTATAAAGGCAGCCATGTGCATCATATTGATGTGGAAAATCTGGTCGCGGCGGATTATAACGATGGCGAGAATGGTATTGTCTGCACGCCAGAGTACACCACAGCGCATTTAACAAATGCGATTTTAAACGGGGATCCACTCGCAGACCAAAACCACGATAACTACGCCATTTTATTGAGCATGATTGGAGCCACTAGCGGTGACTTCTTCCCAAATGCCCCAGTTGTAAACCCACAACGTATTTTCGGGCTCATGGGTAAGGATCTAATAAGAGCTCAAGGCTGGATACAAGAGCACATCAAGCCTGAGTACCAAGCGACAGCAGGAGCATTACTTAAGTGTCCAGGAACCAATAGCGATTCAACGCCCTTAATCGATATGATTAATTGGAAGTAAACTGTCTCAAACCGCTTGTAACAATCAATGATTGGAGCTCTATTTCCATAGATGGCTCCATAACCACTTTTTATGGTTATGGAGCTAACAACGGTTCTTAGTTCTGTGATGACTTTATGAGCTGAACGTGCAAATAGTACATTCATCAAAGTATGTGTACTATTTCTATCCACTAAATCATCTCTGTGCATAATGGCTTTTAAATCACCTCTTTTGCTGATGCCAATTTAGTTACAATTTCAGCTATAGCGTGAATAAACGCGAGTATTCCCATGCAATTTCATTTGCTTAGTATTAACATTGGGCAATCAATGTCAGCATTTATCGCATTCAAGTTACTAAGGTGAGCTAGTCGCCTTGGTTGAATGCGGCTATATTAGGCAGATTCGTTTTCAATTTCAGCCAGTTGGTTAATCTTAACTGTTTCTCGTCAGTAGAATAAGCACCAATCTGAGCAATTAAAGGACATCCCATGGGACAAGAAACCTCGAAAATCCTCGTCGTCGATGATGATATGCGCCTGCGAGCGTTACTCGAGCGTTACCTGATGGAGCAAGGTTATCAGGTGCGCAGCGCGGCCAATGCCGAGCAGATGGACCGCCTATTAGAACGCGAAAACTTCCATTTACTCGTGCTCGACTTGATGTTGCCCGGTGAAGACGGCCTGTCTATCTGTCGTAGACTGCGCCAACAAGGTAACCCCATTCCGATCGTGATGCTGACAGCCAAGGGCGATGAAGTCGACCGTATTATTGGTTTAGAGTTGGGTGCTGACGATTATCTGCCAAAACCTTTCAATCCACGGGAATTACTTGCACGGATCAAAGCCGTGATGCGTCGCCAAACCCAAGATGTGCCCGGTGCGCCCGCTCAGCAGGAAGCACAGATTAGCTTCGGTGAGTTCTCGCTAGATTTAGCGACCCGTGAGATGTACCACGGCGACGAATCCATCGCACTCACTAGCGGTGAGTTTGCCGTGCTTAAAGTGCTCGTTACCCATCCACGCGAGCCCTTGTCTCGGGATAAATTGATGAACCTCGCCCGTGGCCGCGATTATTCGGCGCTAGAACGCTCCATCGACGTGCAAGTGTCACGTCTGCGGCGTTTAATCGAAAAAGACCCTGCGAATCCACGCTACATTCAAACGGTGTGGGGATTAGGTTATGTGTTTGTGCCCGATGGCGCAGCGCGTCGATGAGCCGCGCCGCCATCTTAATCTACTGCGGTTATTGAGCCCACGATGAAACCTAAGTTTTGGTGGCGGTTTGTTCCTCGCAGCGCATTTAGTCAAACCGTGATGCTGATTGGTTGCCTATTACTGATCAATCAGCTGGTGTCTTACGTCACGGTCGCCGTCTATGTACTTAAGCCAAGTTACCAACAAATCAATCAGTTAATCGCTCGCCAAGTCAAATTACTGTTTGTCGACGGCATAGATATTGGCCGCGAACACTTAACCATAGTCGATGCCCTTAATGCCAAAGTCCACGACGATGGCATGAAAATCTACAATCAACAGCAAGCGCATGAAGCGGGTATTGAGCAAGCCACTTACTATGGTTTCTGGTCATCGCAGATGTCGGAATATCTTGGCGGCGATGCTGAAGTCCGCGTCACCCATGGCAGCGTATTACAGATTTGGATCCGTCCACCACAGGCGCCCTCTATTTGGATAAAAGTGCCACTTATCGGCCAAAATGTTTCAGATCTTTCGCCACTCACCCTTTATTTAATGGTGATTGGCGCACTCAGTGTCGCTGGGGGATGGTGGTTTGCTCGCCAGCAAAACCGCCCACTTAGGCGACTACAAAAAGCCGCGATTTCAGTCTCCCGCGGTGAATTTCCCGACCCCTTGCCGCTAAAAGGTTCGAGTGAAATTGTCGAAGTTACCAATACTTTCAACCAGATGGCACACAGCATGAAGCAACTGGAGCAGGACAGAGCGCTATTGATGGCAGGGATCTCCCACGACTTGCGCACGCCACTCACCCGTATTCGCCTCGCCTCAGAGATGATGGTTGAGGAAGATCAATATCTTAAAGATGGCATAGTCAACGATATCGAAGATATGGACGCCATCATTAGCCAGTTTATTGCGTATATTCGCCAAGATCAGGAAACCAGCCGTGAGCTAGGTCAAATCAATAAACTCATTCAAGATGTCGCTCAAGCAGAAGCCAATCGCGCCGGTGAAATAGAAGTGGTGTTAACTGACTGCCCCGAAGCCCAATTCCAAGCGATTGCCATCAAGCGGGTACTGAGTAACTTAGTCGAAAATGCCTTTCGCTATGGTTCTGGCTGGATCCGCATTAGCTCACAGTTCGATGGCAAGCGTGTCGGTTTTAGCGTTGAAGATAACGGCCCAGGGATCGATGAGTCGCAAATTACCAAATTATTTCAACCCTTTACCCAAGGTGATATCGCCCGTGGTAGTGTTGGTTCGGGCCTAGGCCTCGCCATTATCAAACGGATTATAGATAGACACCAAGGGCAAATTACCCTCTCCAACCGCGCCGAAGGCGGTTTAAAAGCCCAAGTGTGGCTGCCGCTGGAATAACGCGAGATCACATATTTGCAAATCAAATGACAACGCTGACATCCAAGTGAGCACTTGTCATATTAATGTCACCTTAAATTCATAAACTCAGCACAGTTACTGGCTCTGACCATTATGAAGATTGCAAAATGAAAATTTCAACGCTGTCGCTTTCTGCTTCTGCCCTGTTGTTATTGCTCGCGGGATTGCTAGCAGCCGTAGTGCTGTGGAGCAGTGATCAGCGGCAACAAATTGAGCAGCAAACACTTACATTACAAGCTATTCAGCAGGATTTTCTCGTCGGTGTACGCCGCGATCTCGATGGCTATTTAGCCAGTGGCAACGCTAGCCAACTTGAACAAGCGAAAACCAAACTCAGCTCCATTAAGAACCAGCTCACGCAGCTTAACCTCGCAGCCATGGGCGCTACCGACAATGACTTGCAAGCCAGCCTAAGCAACTTCATTCAAGATTTAGATACCAAGTACCGCGCCGCGGGTAAACTCGCAGGCAATCCTAGGCAACTGCTCGCCCACGCCGAATCTGAAATGCTCGACTACAACCGTCGTCTGGGCAGCTATGCCGATAAAGGCTTAGCCACAAATGCGGCGGTCGCCGAACAATATCTGCAATTGAGCCGCGATTTACCTTCTATCGTCTACCAACTTTCCCAGCTGACCGATGGCTATCTGATCGGTAAAAATCAGCAGCTCAAGGGTATTTTAGACAGCACCAGCAAAGAGCTAAATACGTGGCACGACTCCCTCAGCGCACTGCCGTTAATCGGCGTATATGAACAGCAAGAAGCAGATGAATTTGCACTCGGTGCCAGCGAACCGGAACAAATTGAAATCGGCGAGAGTGACCGCAGTGAACTGCTCAGTCTCGCCAATCGATACAACAAAGAAGTCGCCAATACCCACCAATTACTGCAAACCAACCAAGAGATGCAAGATCAACTCATTCAAGCGATTAGCAATGTGGAACAACAGCTTATTGGTTTAGGTGAGGCTCAGGCAGCAAAGAACCAGCAGCTGAAATATGAGTTACAGCTAATCCTCTACACTATGGTTTCCATCATGGCCTTGTTTGCGATTGGTTATTTAATCCTGCAGCAAAATCGTGTCGTCAAACCGCTAAAACGTCTCAACCAAGCTTTTATGAAATTAAGCGAATCGAACAGCCGCGAGCGTTTAGACATTAATCGTCGCTGCGAGACGGGCCAAATCGCAGGTCATTTCAACCAGTTACTGCACAGGTTTGAACAGGAAGACGAGGCACAGCGCCAGCAAATCACTAAGGTTTCTCAATCATTAAGCCAACTGGTGGCGCGCATTACTCAGCTATCACAACACACAGAGCATACCCAAACGATTGTGGCCGATACGCAAACACAGACCGAGCATATCCGCAGCCTCGCCAATGAGGTGAGCCACACTTCGGCGCTTGTGGAAGACAGCGCCGCCGAAACCATGCGCCAAATGCAGTCGAGTCAAGCACAAGCCGAGGCGGTATTGAGCGCAACTGAGCAGACGCAAACCGCCGTTGGCCTTTGCCATGCTTCCCTTGAAAGCCTGAATAACTCAGTGACGGATGTGTCGAAAATCATTGATGTAATTGGCAATATCGCCGAACAAACTAACTTACTCGCCCTCAATGCCGCCATTGAAGCTGCGCGGGCGGGAGAGCAAGGTCGCGGCTTTGCCGTGGTTGCCGATGAAGTGCGAAATTTAAGTCAGCGCACCCAAGTGTCTTTAAACGAAATCGTGAAGATTCTGCAGCAACTGACCCAATCGAATCATGCCCTCAGTGAGAGTGTCGATGGCATAGCACAGGCCACCAGCAGCCAAAAACTGCGCGCTCAAAGCCTATGGCAAGTGGCGCAAACGGTGCAAAACCAAGCGAGCGACATGGCCAATACCGCTAAACAAGGCTCGCTCAATGCCAAGGAGCAAGTCGATTATCTCGATCAATTTGTGCGCACTATGGATAGCTTAAAAGAGCAGGCACAAACCAGTTCACAACAGAGTGAAGTCATCGCCCAAGAAGTACAGCAGAGTGTAGAAGATATTGAAACCAGCTTGGGGATTGGGCAAAGCCAAATAAACCGTGCGGCCTAAAACCGCACGTTTATTCACTTAATTTCTCTATTTGTGTTTAATCGTCGATTCGACAATTGTGGATATTAGAGCCATCGAACTGACATTCGACATCAACCCATTTGCCTTCAAATGGCGTTAATGAAGCATCAGTCGCTTGATAGCCCCACAAGGTCTTTTGCATCACTAAACCCGACAAATCAAGCTCATTGCTTCGCACTTCAAGATCAATTTCTTTCACTAACCACTGGTTATCTGCAAGTTCAACACCTTCTATTTGAATCCATTTTTGGTCAAGTGTCGCTAAGGTTAAACCGTCATCGAATTGAGTTCTGGCATCAATATCAAATGTAAATCCATTAATTTGTAGCTGATTATTGGTGGTCAGTGTCGCCAGACCTTCTAGCTCGAACTTTTTACCTAAGGTTGGAGGTATTCCACCATTATCATGTGATGTTTCAAATTCAACTTCTCTGGCCCATAAACCCTGCGGCATAGATTGAATATCTACATCGACTAACTTGCCTTCAACCAAGTTAGCTTGCTTGCCATCTTCAAATTGAGTATTTGTAGTGACATAGAGTCGAGTACGGGCATTAAGCTCAAACTGCGTTTTATCTTGGTTGACCCAAGTAATAGTCCCTTCTAGCTCCATATCGTTACAAGACGCCGTATCTTCCACCTCGACTTCAGAGGCCAAAAATGAAGCACCACTTTGCTGGCCTTCCACTTCGACCCATGCGCCTTCCTGTAAGCTGCCTTCTAAACGTGCGTTGGCATAATTAATCACTGCCGAACCGATATTGAATTGTTGCGTGGCCTTGTTTAATCCAGAGACACGTCCCTCTATTTCAGCAAACGCAAAATTGGGGATAAGGTTTATAGAATTAACCTGCCATTCTCCCATTACCGTTGGGTAACCATTTACCGCCACCCAATCGCCTACTTTATACTGGGTAGCGTCCGCTGGTTTAACGACTAAATTAATCCCATTAACGGCAATAGTATTTTGATTAACGGAACTGATTTCACCCACAAGGCTTGGATCTAATATGACATTTTTAGCCTGTTGGCCTTCATTATCAATTTTGACCCTCATCCCCATTTGAATGGCATTAACCTCTAACGGCTGTTGACCATAGTGAATCTTAGCATTAGCGATATTGACGTTATATCCATTGACCGTAATCGAATTATTGTCAGAAGCAATATTTGTTACTGTACCGTTAATTTTTGCGGGTAACGTAGGTTGTGGAACGATAGGATCGGGTTTAGAGGTATCTGTTGATGAATCATTACCACCGCAACCTGCCAGCAAAATGGCCGTAATACAGACTAAGAGTTTATTCATTTTCTTCCCTATTTTGTCTTGTTAAATCAGTGCTGGGCATCTTAGTATGAAGATCGTCAAGCAAATGTGAAGAAATGAATTAACCTATGAAAGTATTAATTGTTGATGATAATCATGATGTTATTGAAACAATCATGGATTATTTAACCCTAGAGGGGATTATTGCCGACTGTGCATATCACGGGGAAAGTGCAATCAATTTGATTCAACAAAACCATTACGATGTCATCATAATGGATATTATGATGCCTAAATTAGACGGTATTAATACGGTCAAAAAACTGCGTGAAGAAATTTATTGTAATACACCGATTATATTTTTAACCGCCAAAGATAGTCTGCAGGATAAAATTGATTCTTTTACATCAGGTGGGGATGATTTTTTAAATAAACCTTTCGCGATGGAAGAATTATGCTTACGACTACATTCACTGCATAATCGTGGCCCACGTTTAGATGTGGGTATTTTGCGCTTCAGTGATATCAGTTTAAATTTGCAAACCCATCAAGTTACCCGTGCTGGTAAAGAAATTAAGCTCAGTAAAATTCAGCGCACCATTCTTTCACTGTTACTAAAACATGCGCCCGCTATCGTGAGTAAAGAGCAATTGGTAGATACAGTATGGGGAGATGATGCACCTTCGAGTGATTCACTTCGCAGCCACATATACAGCTTACGCAGTGCACTCGATAAAGGTTTTTCAGACTCAAAATTAGAGACTATCCATGGCCAAGGTTACCGACTTATCCCCTGAGCATTTTCCGAGTTTATATAAAAAAATCCGCCTCACTTTTTTAGTATTAACTAGCTTGATGTTTGCCATTTTTTGGAGCCTCATTTATATCGCCGAAGAACAAATTGAGAAGATTAGCCTCGAGCAAACGCTGGCCACAGAGACTCGCGAATATCTAAAGAATTATCAAAGGTTTGGTGATAAAGCACAGCTCCCCGATATCAATGAATTGAAAACATATTGGAGCAAAGAGTTTGTACCAGCTTGGCTGCAACCTTATCAAAATACCGGATTTTACGAACATCAACTGGGTGACGAAGATAAACACTTTTTAATATCCGCTCATCCTTCTGGGCAAGGGCTGTTGTATGTGGTTTATAAGGATGACGCGGACGATTTCCTTGATAGCTATGAAGATAGAATGCACATTTTGATCTCTATTATGGGGATCGGTTTGCTCCTGTTTATCATGGCGTATGGATTGTATTTTGTACGTCTGCTATCCAGTCCACTTGCTGAGATTGAAAATAAAATCAATCAACTATCACCAAAAAGACCAACATCAACACCGAGTACTTCATACCGTGAAACCCGCCAGATTGAGCAAACCCTATTAAGCAACAAAGCTAAAATTGCCGCCTACTTCACTCGGGAACAAGAATTTAGCCGTTTTGCCTCCCATGAACTACGCACGCCCATTATGGTGATCCAAGGTTCGGTAGAATTGCTCAAAAAAATCCCCAATGCGACAACCGAGGCCCAACAATTAATGGTCAAAAAAGCCATTACACGTATTGATTACGCAGGGCATCAAATGAAAACGCTCACCGAGGCCTTTTTACTTCTCGGAAAAGAAGACATTGAATCCCAGCACTACAGCCAAATTGATTTAGCACCACGCCTTGAACACATTTTAGCTGAATTGGCGCAGCACTTTGCCAAGCAAGAAATCACCTACAGCTTAACGCTTAAAGATTGCTTGAGCATCAAGGCGCCACTGAGCTTTATTGACATAGTGATAGGTAATTTAATTAAAAATGCTTTCAATTACAGTGCCGGAAACATTGAAATTACGATGCAAAGCAACCAATTATGGATACTGAATCCACTAAGCACTCAAAGTACTGATACATCAGGCTATGGCTGCGGATTAATTATTATTGAACGTATTTGCGAGCGAATGGGCTGGGCATTTTCAACCCAAAACGATGGTGCTAGCTATCAGGCTTATGTTCAGTTTATAGATAATGCCCATTAACTGAAGTTATCTTGGATAAATGACCTCGTTTTAGCAAATTCTGAGTTGCAAACCCAATCTTCACAACCGCTTCACGCTTGTCTTGGCACTATGCTCGCAACACTGTAATAGCCATTGAGGCTGAGTTACATAAAACCATAGAAAGGACAAACAGATGAATAAAATGACTCTTACCGTTTTCGCAATGGCACTTTCATTCACGACTATGGCCAGCCAAGCAGGCTTTCAACCTACAACGGGTGAACCTCAAATACAGGGTGGCTTCCAAGGGCCGAGCGCAAGACAAGTGATTCATGATGTGGTGAGCGCGCTCAATGCCAGTGATGACGCCCAAATTGAGTTAACGGGCCATATCATTTCTTCCATTGGACACGATGATTATATTTTCCGTGACGCTACGGGTGATATTAAGGTCGAAATTGATGATGATTTATGGCGCGGCAACACAGTAACACCTGAGACTCAGGTCATTATTCGTGGTGAAGTGGATAAAGATTGGTCTGAAGTGACCATAGATGCAGACAACATTCAAATCGTACAATAAATTGATTTAGTTAAAGCCAGCCAATCAATGGCTGGCTTTGGTCACATCCAAACTTCATGTCTTAAATACGCTTAGATAGCAGCCAAAACAACTTCAGCTTTACTGGCTTCAAAAGCCTTTGGCTCTTCTACATTCAGTAGAGTCACTACACCATTATCGATGATCATGGCATAACGTTGTGAACGCACGCCACCAAAACCGGCAGTATCCATCTCTAAACCTACGGCTTTAGTAAAGCTGGCATCGCCATCGGCTAACATCATTAATTCAGAGGCATTTTGTGCTTCGCCCCACGCTTTCATCACAAAGGCATCGTTCACAGCAACACAGGCAATCAAATCCACGCCTTTCGCTTTAAATTGATCGGCTAATACCACATAGCCAGGTAAATGCGCTTCAGAACACGTTGGAGTAAAAGCACCTGGCACTGCAAACAATACGACTTTTTTACCCGCGAACAATTCGGTAACTTGGTGATTCACCATGCCATCTTTAGTCAGTTGACCTAATGTGGCAGCAGGTAATGTTTGACCTTGAGCAATCATGTCTTTCTCCATTTAGTTAAAATAACTCATCCATACTAGCCCTATTTACCGCAGATAAACACCGAGAGAAATAAGGGCGATTAGACTCGAGTTCGATTCAACCGCAGCCCCGCACACAAACTAAGACATAACAAACCTAATACTGAGAAGGCGCCGCCACTTTCCTCAACAACGATAATGTCGGGCTCTCTGTCTCGATCGCTACTTTCCAATGGCAGCGCATACAA
>Ga0172382_10004365_pt1 | contig 21689 bp, 22 predicted proteins | sample Leawel138RmetaG_FD_122245 | JGI IMG/M metagenome (GOLD analysis project Ga0172382, IMG submission 122245) | Leachate microbial communities from a municipal landfill in Southern Ontario, Canada - Leachate well 138R metaG | ecosystem: Engineered > Solid waste > Landfill > Unclassified | place... | reverse complement strand
TATTCTGTATTTCATCATACAATATTTGATGATAGATATAAAAAGAAAGATGGAACATACAATTTTCATAGACTACCAAAAAAGAAGTATTTTGATGTTCATAAATATTGCACCAAACTCATAAAAAGTGGAACATACTGTAAGACAATAGCAAAGTTGGTCGTAAACGTATTGTATAAAAATAAAATACCTGTTGTTGTTTTGTCCGCCAGTATAAAATTATTAAAAGAAATTAGAAGAGAAATTCTTATTTTAAACAAAAAGTTGGATCCTGAAATCGGAATGTTCATGGAAAAGGCAAAGAGAACAGAAACTGAAAAGCCTATAACGTTGGCTACCATGTCAAAATCAGCAAAAGCAATCGATGCTCCTTGGTGGTCTGCGTGTATTTTAGCCACTCCGATTCATGGGGATTCTTCTGATTTGGTGCAAGCCATGGGAAGATGTAGTAGATCTTATACATTTCCGGATGGTTCCAATAAAAAGGCAGCATACATATTTGATTGTGTAGATATGAAAATAAAACATTGTGTGAAGTTGTTTTTAAATCGGAAGACAACATATAAGTCTTTTAATTTTATTTGCGACCCCTCAATGGATGAAGTAAACGAAGATACGTTACTTAAAATGAAAGATGACTTTAAAAAATGAGGTGAAAAATGTTTTACATAGAATGGGTTAGTTATGAAAACTTTCTGGGAACAGAATCTGAAAAGCAACATTTTTTCAACTCTAGTGGAATTACTGGAATTTTTGGTCCTTGTGGCTCTGGAAAATCAGAAACAATAGAAGCAATAATATTTGCTTGGTATGGAGTCATACTCAAGGACGATTACACAAAGGCAGACTTGGTGAATGTTACTGCTGGAAAAAATTGTTGTGTAAAATCAAAAGCAAATTTCAATGGAGATGAAATAGAAATATCCAGATATATAAAACACGAAACACATAAAGATAATAGTTATATAAAGATAAATGGTTCCGATGAAACCGAAAAAATATTTAAGAGTAATAAAGACATAACAACATTTATATCAAATTTGATATGTCCGTTGGATATATTTATAAAAACTTGTATTTTTCCTCAAAATTCAAAAGATACTTTCGTGTATCTAAAAAATTCCGAGAGGTTTAATTTTTTCACAAAGGTTGCAGGGCTGGAGAAATACGATCTCTATAAAGTGGCAACAAAAAAAGCTATGGATGAAGTCGAGTTTTCTATAACTAAAGTGGAAAGTGAAATAAAAGCTCTATTAGAGGAAAAGAATAATATAATATCCATAAAGGAACGTGCAATAAAAAAATACGAGGAAAATAAAGAAGTTATAAAATCTAAAATAAAAGATATAGAAAACAATATATCTGTAATATATGAAACACTAAAATCAAACGGAAACTTTGAATCTTTCGATTCTGTAGAAAAAGAGTTGAAGAGATCGTCAGACATGGTTTCAAATATGAAGACTCTTCTCGAAACATCTAAATCACAATATGATAGCAATATTTCTAGATTAAATAGCAAAAAAGAAAATGAAATAAAAAAATCTGAAAACGAAATATTGAAAATAAAAAACATCATATTGGACGAAACAAATAAACACATAGAAGAAATAAACAAAAAATTAAGTTCCAAAGTAGAAGAAATAAATGCTAGAGAAAAAGAGCTCTTTTCAAAAACTACAGAATTGGTTGAAAAATTAACAAAAGAAAATACAACAAAAATAAAGGAATTGAGTCGTTCACTAGAAGACGATTTATATGTAAAAAAAGAAAAGATAAACGAAAGAGCTATTTCTATTTCTCATATAAAGAAATCTTTAGAAGATGAAATAGAAAATTTAGAAAACACACATAAGAGAGTGGTAGACGCAACCTCGAAGAATCCAGAAATAAAGTGTAGTGTTTGTAAACGACCTATGGACGAATCTTGTTTGTCTGCTCTGGATGAAGAAAAGAAAAAAAAAGAAAATCTATTAAAAGAACAAATTTTGGGGTTTTCCGAAGTGAAAAAACTAAAAGATGAAAACGAAAGAAATATATCCATGGTGAAAGAAAAAATCTCCAATTTAGAAAGGGGACTAGAAGAAAGTAAGAAACACCAATATTCACAGATGACCGGATCCATAGAGTCTCTAAAAAAGGAAAAAGAAAGTATAATAAATTCCATAGAAAACATGAAAAAATCTGCTCAGAATCAATTTGAGTCTAAGTATGAAGATCAGATAAAACAATTGAATGAAAAAATAGAATTGGAGAACAAACAATATGACTCTAATTATAAAAAGATTTTAGAAGAGAGAGAAGTTGCTTTAAAGTCAATAAATAAGCAGCTCAATGAATATAAAGATGTTGTTGAGGAACTAAAACGACTTATGGTTTTGAAAGAAAGTGAAATTAGATATAAGTCGGAACTAAATTCTTATAAAAAAGAATTAGAAAAGGAATTTGATTCCTCTGTGTTGGACAATAAAATACAAGAAATAGAAGAGGTTAGAATAGTAGGTCTTTTTAAAATAAAAGAAGACTTGATAAATAATCAAAAACCTATGTTAGATTATTTTAAGAAAATGTTTTCGGATAAAGGAATAAAAAACTATATGATAGGAAAGCTTCTTCCGGAGATAACGAATAAAGCTAATTATTATTTGGAAAAAATAAACTCCTCGTATAGAATAAAATTGGATAATATAAAAGAAATGGCTTCTAGTACATCAAAAACTAAAAGATATAAAAATGAAATTAACATAATGTTTTACAAAAGAAACAAACAAATTAGATTTGGTTTGGTTTCTGGAGGTCAAAGAAGATTAATAGATATAATACTATTTATGGTCTTCTATGATACATATGCAAAACAAACTGGATTCAATTCAAACCTATTATATTTCGACGAAATTTTTGATTCTCTAGACGAATCTTTATCATCGAATGTTTTAGATTTATTAAGAGTATATTCTCAGAAGGCAGACGTCAGGTTGATTTCACATTCAGCTTTTTGGAAAGACGAACAATTTGATAATGTCATTAGATTACAAGAAAATTAAATATGGGAGAATGAAATGATAGCTATCATAAGATTGTATAACGAAGAAATTATTGTAGGTTCTATAAAAAATTTAAGCAACGGAGAATTGAAATTTAAAAAAGTTTACTATCCGGTCAACGTTTCTTTGAGACAAGAAGAAAAAACAAAAGATGGTTCCAGAAAAGTTGTGGTAAACATAGATATGAGAACCATACACACATTTTTGTTTGACGCCAACACATTTGTAAAAGACACTTTGGTGAGCGAAGCATCCATTGTGTCTATAACTCCTTTACCAAAGACATCAAATCTGTATAAATCTTACAAAGAATTGGTTTTAAATAAAACCGGAGTGGACATAGATGAATATAAAGAAAATGTTTCGGAATAAGTTCACGAATTATATATTATCTATACTATACGATATTTATATTAATATTAAAATATCAGACGCACACAAAGTTTTATGTATTTATAGAGAACTCAACAAAAATTTAAAAGAACATTTCTGTGGAATTTTTGTTCCGAGGCTGTTTGAAAATAAACTAAGAATTGTATATGTTTCAGATGAAACACAACAAAATATGGATTTGTGTATGATTACATTCGATCCAAAAAACATTTCTGTATTATATTATTAATTTTAAACAAATAGGAGATTTTTATGCCAACATTTTGGAATTCTGAAATAGGTGCGATTAAATTTAATGCTGTGATGTCAAAGGGTGGACAACCAAAAATCAGAATACAGGCTGCACCTGTATTCAAAGCGGTTTCAATTAGAGATATAAAAAAAGGACAGCAAGTATATGATTGGAAAGATAAATTGATCTTAACTGCTGTAGAGGTAGATACGCTTTCCAGATGGCATCTAGCACTGAGAAGATATTTATTCAACGGAGATGCTTCTTTTTTGACGGAAAAAATAAAGGTTAGAAATAAAAGTACCGGGAAGGAAATGGAGTTTTCCGCAAACGACAAAATCAAAGACAGAGACAAAGGAAACTTTAAATCTGGTATTCATTCTAAAATAAAAATGTCTCTTTATGGTGTAGAAACTGATAGAGGACTGAGTGTATATTTATATGTTTCATCATACAACTCCAAAGATGATATGTATAAAGTTTCTCTTCCACTATCTATAACTCAAATGAATGAACTATACACATATATAGATGGTTTCCTTGGATATGCTTCAGTTTTGGCTGACATAAATGAATCGGTAGCATATAAAAATTCAGGATCGGATAGCGGAAAATCATATTCAAATACAACAAATTCAACAAAAAAATCCGAAGAAAGTAACCCTACTAAATCGAAAGAATCGTATTCGAATAAGGTTCCTGATGAAAGTTTTGATGAAACAGATGTGGAAGATATTGACGATTTCCTATAAAATACGAGGGAAAGAGATCTTTCCCTCGTTATACTAATTGAGGAGATTTGAATGAAAATAAGTTCTGAAAATTTTGAAAAGTTTCTCAATATAATTTCTGTTGTTAACTCTTGTTGTGGTTTTTTGGTAATAAGAGATAGTAAAATACAAATGAAGTCTAGTAACAATAGTGGATATGTTTTTGTAGATCTTTTAAAATCTGGTATTTTGACCGAAAAAATATCTATCATTTTGGACAACCCAAAGATTTTTATAGAAAGAATGAAAATGTTTCCTAAAGATAAAGAAGATATAGAATTTTCTGTGGATGAAGACGGAATGATTTTAGTAGAAAACCCCAAAATGTCTTCGTATATGTATTCTGCTGACGGAAACATAAAAAAATATGGGAATGCATTCGTTTCTGATGAAAATTGGAAAGTATACGACGAAATATTTTCTACAGATAAAAAGTTTAGCTTTCCTCTTGACGGAGACACATTTAAAAAGATAAACAACTTTATAAAATTTTGTGGTTCTACTTCTATACATTTCAACATAGACAAAAAAAGAAATTTGTCTGTGATAATATCAGCAGACCACAACGTTTTTTCAAAGAAAAATTCTTCTGGAGAAAAAACAATAATAAAGAATGTGTATTCTGTGGAAAATGAAAAAATACCGGAGTCTAAACTGAGTGTGAATTGTCTTTTATTCACAACACCGATGGAAGAAATAGTGTTAAACTCATTCTACTTTATAGACGGAGAAAACGATTGTGGATTAATACAACTACAAGGGAAGATAAGCGGGATAGAGGTAAATATATTCCAAGTTGGCTTTATTTCGATTTGAGGAGATATTAATGGGTAGAAAAAAAAACACATATGATGGAAAAAATATAGAGACGTACGAGGGGGTGGAGGCTGTTCAAAAAAGACCTAGTCTTTTTGTTGATTCTTCTGATCCCACACACATACTGATTGAAATTATAGATAACTCGTTGGATGAGATTTTGACAAAAAACGGCTCTAAAATTTCTATATACTTAAATTTGGTCAAAGGAATATATAGTGTGGAAGATAATGGTAGAGGAATTCCTCTTGATAAAAACAAAAAATATAAAATAAGCACACCACAACTATTATCAACATACCTATTTAGTGGAGGCAAATTTTCAGATAAAAACTACAATATAAGTAGTGGTACTCACGGAGTAGGTATGTGTGCTGTTAATGCTTTGTCGTCTCAATTCACAATAAACAGTAAACGAAAAAGAGAATCCGGAGAATTTATTTTTAACAATGGAAAATTAGTTAGTGAGTCTATTGTTAAAAAAACAAATAAAGAAACTGGAACTACAATTACGTTTTCTCCAAACAAAAAATATTTCAACAAAGATAAGATAAATGTGAATGTAATATTGGATAAACTATTGATAGCAAATACATTCATAAAAGATATAGAGATAGAATTGAAGATAGAGGACAAAGATGGAGTACACGATGTGGTGTTATATGAAAAATCAGAAAAAAATTTAAAAATAAAGTTGGATAAATTTTTGAATAAAATTTTCGGAGAAAATAAGTATATACAAATAAAACAAAAATCTAAAAGTAGTGAAATTGATATATATTTTGATTTCTTTTCTGAAAAAAAAACATCTGATGGTTTTGTGAATCTACTGCCGGTGTCAAAAGGAACACATATAAATCTTGTAAAAAATATTGCTTATAATGCAATAAAGTCTGTACAATCAAAAAATAAAATATATTTTGGTGTTTCTGAATTTGGTAAAATATTTTCTGTCTTTGTTGGATTATTCACTCCTCACATATCGTTTAGGGGTCAATATAAAGACACGCTCATGACATCAGAAGAAATGTTCAAAGATTTAGAACAGGGAATATTTAAAGAATTCAAGACATATTTTTCCAACAACATGGAAAAAACGGAAGAAATAATAATTTCCGGTAATAAACTAAAAATGAAAAAAGACACAAAAAACATTAATTTGGTCGTTGGGAAAAAAATAACAAGGGGAGTTTTTGATAAAGGTAGCAATTTAATAGATTGTTCTTCTGATAAAGTAGAAGGCACAGAACTATTTATAGTAGAAGGTAAATCTGCTGGGGGAACAATTTTCAATTGTAGAGACAAATCTATCCATGCTATATTTTCGATGAAAGGAAAGCCAAATAACATTTCTAATTTAAATACAATAAAAAATATAAAAAATATACTAGAAAAGGAAAAAGTTACCGGGATCCTGGAAGCCATAGGAATAGATCCTATAACAAAAAAACACAACATAAAGTATGAAAAGGTGATTTTGCTGGCCGATGCAGACAACGATGGTCAACACATAATATGTCTATTGATGATTCTATTCTCCAAGCTTTGCCCAGAGCTTATAGATAAAGGAATATTTTATTTATGTGAGCCTCCTTTATATGGATATAATAAAGGAAAAGATTTTATTCCCATTTATAATGAAAAAGAAAGAGAAGTTTTATCCAAAAAGGGAATAAAGTTGACGAGATTTAAAGGATTAGGAGAAATGAATCCATCCCAACTATATACGTGTGCTATAGATAAAAAAACTAGAAAGCTCGTAAATATAGTATATAATAAAGATGATATAGAAGATCTTTTGATGTATTCTAAAAATGTAGATGGGAGAAAAAGGTTAATGGAGGAGGAGATATAATATGGAAGAACAGCAAGAACGCCATTATAACATACATGAAAGTTTTATATCATATTTGGAAAAATACATCAACGACGTTGTTTCGGAAATAGAAAAAGGAACAGATATGTATAGTAATAGAGATACTGTGATTCACGATCTTGCCATTGGAAAAGTTCTTCTACGTGTTCTGGAGAACATACCAGAAAACTCTTTTGATAAAAAAAGCAAAATAATAAAATTAAACTATGAGTCTAGATTGAGAGATTCTTTGGTTTTTCTGAGAGAAATCTTAGATTAAAATAAAAATAACATAATTATGTTATTCAGGAGGATTTGTGGAACCTATAACTGTTTTGATGAAACCTAAAAATGTTGCAAAATTAGAAGTATTGTTGCCTTGTGCTAATACAAAAGTAACTGTATCGGGAACATACTTTAATGATGAGTGTGATTTATATTCGAATGTTGCTACTTCGAAATCATCTAAAATAAGAATATTATCCTCTATGGCATACTCCAAAATTATTTCTCCACCAAAAGAAATAGACACATATGAAAAGTTTTTGGATCTGTGCACAATAGAAGATACAGACGCTGTTCTCTTGGGAATCCTGGGAGCATCATTCGGAAATCTTTACGACAACACACAATATTGCCCTTACTGTGGATTTTTAAATGAACATACAATAAATTTCTCGTCTGCTTTAAAAATGAATGTATACGAAGGCAAGAAGTTTTCTATTGTCACAAAAGAGGTATTGGAAAAGTTGGAGAATATGGAAAATGATGTTTATGCGTTGTTGAAATATCCTACCTTAAATGAAGCTATAAGAACAGAAGAACTTTTGGAAACAACGGGAAAGGGCGGAGTAGTAACCTCTCCAAACTTTATAAAGATAGTAGAATATCTAAAAGAGTTTAGATTTGTTACAAATTCTGGTGGAGAAACAAAGATAAATAAAGAAAAAGATCATATGAGCTTTTTTGCAACAATGAGAGCAATGCAATCTATCAATAGAAAGCAATTGATAAGGGTGATAAACAAGGAATTTTCGGAATACAATATTTCTTTAAATACAGAGATTTCTTGTAAATCTTGTAAAAAGAAATTCGAAGACTCTGTAAAACCTACACAACTCTTTTTTCGAGAAATATCTGAATCGTAATTATAATGACGTCAGGTCTTATATAAACGATACAATAATATTTTTCAATAAAAATTTCAACTTTTCTATGACGGAATGTATGAACATGCCATCATCGGAAATACAATATTATTTGAATTATGTATTGGAAAAGCAAAAAAAGGAATTAGAATTTTTGCGTTCCAGAGAAAACAACTCAAACAAATAGGAGAGTGTCTATCGTGGGAAGAACATCAAAAAGGGTTATCGTAGAAAAAGTCGAAAACAAAAATATTGGTGATATATTTAAATCCTACTATAAAGACTATGGAAGTTATGTTCTGAAGTATAGAGCTCTTCCAGATTTGGTGAGTAGCCTTAGAGCTGCTCACCGCAGAATATTATTGTCTGTTTACGAATTAACAAAAGGAAAATCGGGATTCATAAAGTCTTCCAATGTCATAGGGTATTGTCTTCAAAATTATCACCCACACGGCGATGTTGCACTAAATGATGTCATTCGAGGGTTGGTCGGTGCTGGTTTTTTAGAAGGACAAGGAAATTTTGGTTCTCCTAGAGAAGCAATATATAACATCCCTAGTGCAGCTCAGAGATACACAGAAATAAAACTCACAGATTTTACAAAAAAACTATTTTTCAATTATATAGATTCTGTAGAAAGAATAGAATCTGAAAACATGCCAGAGCCCATACACCTATCTGCAATAGTTCCATTTTGTTTGATAAAGTGGGGTATGTATAGCGTTCCGGCATTTTCTAAAAAATCAATAATTCCATCATTTACATTAGAAAGTATATTCGACTTCATAATTGAAGGAGACTGTAAGAACATCAAACTATTGAAACCCGACATAGGATTAAATGTAATCTCAGTGGACAAAAACATATACACCAAGGGAACTGGCAAAATCGAGGCACAAATGGATTTTTCATATAACAACAAGGATACATTCGTTGTGAAACAAAAGCCTCCTATAGAAGGATTTAGAACCTTAGAGAAGTATTTAGATAAAAACTATAATTTAAAAGTTATAGATAATTCCACAAGCAGTGGAACTAACATAGAAATATTTGTAAAAAGTAATCACAAAGAAGAAATAAAAAATTTAAAAAAAATACTAAGCTCCAAATATACATACTCGATAGATATGATTTTGTGGGACTTTTATAATGACAAAGAAGTTACCATAGGTGTTGTGGATTTGATAAAAAATACTATATCCCATTACTATAAATATAGAAACGATGAAATAAGCAAAAAAATAGACGGTTTATTGCGAAAGTTAGAAGAGGCTGTTTTATTAGAAAAAATAAAAGAGGGAATAAAATCAAAAAAAATAAAAATAGACAATATAGATAAATTTATAAATGATGTTTCTTCTTACTGTAAGATAACAAAAGAAAGATCGGTAGAGATATCAAAAAGATATACAATATATAGTATAGTAAATTGTAAAAACGACATAAAAAAAATGGAACAGGAGATGTTGGCGTTGAAAAAAACATACGAAAATAAATCTGATTTTATAAATGAATTGAAAGACGTTAGAAAGTCTATCATAGGAAAGTGAGGACGTATGATCTTTTGTTGCTTTTGTATACACTATAGCGAATATTCCGGTATGAGCTGCAATGAAACCGGAGAAGAACTAATAGATCCATATAAAGATTCTTGTTTGAATTATGTTAGTTTTTCAACAATAGATAAAAAGAGATACCCACAGCTGTTTGTGTCCTTGGAAAAAAAATATGGAACTCTTGTGGCAAATAGTATATTTAATTGTGTGTTTAGATCAGCCCATAGAGACACATACCACAAAGGATTTTATTTCAAGCGAAACACGAGCGATGAAACAAAACCAATAAAAATATTTAAGGAAATATCTATAGAAGAATTTGGGGAGGAAAATTGAGATTATTTTTTACAGGAGATTGGCATCTAAGGGATTATCAATCAGATAAATTTTATGAATATACGATAGGAGACAATGAAAAAATATTTATTGGTGAGAGATTGTTTAATAAATTGAAATCTATGGATGAAGTGGCAAATATAGTAAAAGAAAACACACCCAAAAGCCAAGAAAGACCAATATTATTTGTTCTAGGAGATGTTAAACATTTACCTTATACCATAGATGTAAACTCTTTAACATGTTTATTGGATTATTTAGATAGACACACCGAAGTCGACTTTTATTTTCTCACAGGAAATCACGACTTAAATTCAGAAGATGAGCACGCGACAAACTTTCTATATTCATTAAAAGACAAATCAAATGCGTTCGTCGTGGGGATGCACGAAATAAAAAGATTTGATTTAGACGATAGAATATATCTATTACCATATAACCCAAATCTTCCGAAAATGTTTGAAAAACTAGCGGAAGAAATGGCTGATGATGGTTATGACAATACACAAAGAATTCTTTTGAGTCATCTATCTGTAAATGGATTCTTAATGAACGATGCTTTTCGTTCCAACTCCAAGTTAAAGGGATCAGATCTCAGAAAGTTTTTTAAGTATGTTTTTTTAAATCACTTCCACAAACCCCAAGACGAGGATGGAATATTTTATGTGGGATCTATTTGTCAGGAAAACTGGGGAGAAATAGGAGAAGAAAAGAGAATATTGGAACTAGATACAGAAACATATGAAGTTATAGAACATAAACTCAATTCTTACAAAAAGTATTTAAGATTGGATTATAAAGAGTTTGACAAAGAAAAGATAGATGTATATAAAAACAATTATATATTGGAAATCGTAAATTGTTCTCCTGGAGACGATATTCAGATTCTCCAGGACAACGATATAAGATATAAAATGAACACATCGGAGCTTATATCAGATTTTTCTGGAAATTCTATAGAAGAGGATCTTTCGGAAGAAGAAAAATTCAAATCATATATGTTATTAAATGGAGTAGAAGAAAAGGATTTGGAAATTTATATGAGTTTTTTCAAAGAAAAGATTTTGTCCATTTGCGAAAATATGATATCTTCGGATGAGGAAAGCAAATGAGAATAAAAGTAATAAAAACACATATTCACAATTCCATTAAGATTTTTTTAAAAAGAAAAAGATTTAGATATTTCTTTTCTTCTATATTTATGATACCAATATTTTTACTTTTTATTTTTTTAAAAAAAGGAGAATAAAAAAATGCTTCGTATAAAGACAGAAGTAATAGATTTATTTGCCTTTGGAGAAACAAATTTCTTCGAAGAAGGCGAAAAACATCAAGGTTATGTTAGACCACTATTTTCTATAGAAAATAAAAATAATATTTCTTCGATCAATTTGGGTGTGTATAATAAAGAAGCAAATTTCTGTTGCACTTCTTTTATTTCTAAACTAAAAAAATCAAATAGATTAAATTCGACTTCTGGGAGACCTATTTCATGCAGGCTTTATACACACAGAAATCAATGGAATATTGGGGATTTATCACATACGAAGAAATTGGATAAAGAAGAACTGGATATAATGGATATTTTCTACAATAACTTCAAAATGGAACTTTTTACACAAAATTGTTTTTCAACCACCGAATTTGAGCTATGCTCTGAATTTGAAATGCCAATATCGATATTGGAGTCCGATTTTAGATATAACAACGAAGAAGCCCCATACACAAACTATTATGAAGTTCCACAAAAAAACAACATCTTTATGTATAACTTGAGGAACAACTTATTGGAATGTTTACAAAAAAATATAGAAAATGGATCTGCAATTTCCAATCTTCTAATTGAGAAATCCGTTTGTATGGAAGCCAATAAAAAGTTGTTTGAATTTGAAAAAAATAAAAAGACAAAATCCGGTATATACAAAAATCACAAAGCTTTTGTTAATACTAAAATACAAAAGGGCAATAGCTTTTTGCCTCTATACAAACATTCCGGGCACAATGGATATAAAAGTAAAGCATTTTCTATATCAGAAAACTCAATTTCTGTAAAAAGCATCAGACAATGGCTCAACAATTATATCGGGAGAGAAAGCACAGAAATACGTAAAACAGAAACATACTTCACAAATAAAACAACGAACGGATTCTATAACAAACTCAAGGTGATTATATAACACAATTAATGGTAATGCAATTTTTAAGATGTTTAAAATGTCGTCACATGGAGGAATTTTTAAATGAGTAGTATAACAAGCCAAATGAAATATTTAGAAAAATTGTCGTCTCTTTTATCGAACCCGAATATAAAAGAAAAAGATATAGAAAAGTTGTTGATGTCTTCTGCAAAAGTAGGTTTATACGACCCTTATGACGTTTTTTTTAAAATAAATAAAGTTCATGAAGATGATAGAATTTTATACTCTGATAATGACATTAGAAGGGATACATTCAATATAACATCTATCAAAAGTATAGCCGAGGCTTATATCCCAAAAGGAGAAAATATGGTTTTGGATAAAATTTTGTTGAGTGGCGTAGACATAGAAGAAAGTAGCATAATCGTAAAAATAGATGTGAAAATGAAAACTTTAATAAAAGAAGAAACGTCTGAAAATGACATCACAGAGGAGAATTCAAATGCCAAAGAATAAAAGAAAAAAGAAATCCAAAAGAAAAAGCAATTTAACTCTTATGATATTTCCTATTTGTAAGTCAAAAGATACAGTATTTTTAAGCAAACTAAAATCAAATGATAATATAGGGTTTTCTTATAGACTTGACAAGACCGATGATATAAATGCCGCATTAAAAAAGATCAATAGTATATATTTATTTGATAAAATGGAATTGACCACCAAAGATCTTTCGTTTGTAAATATAGATATACCAAATTCATCAAAAATAACAGAATCACAAGAATATATACTATATTGTGTTTTAGATATATCTGAAGAAAATTTGAAAAAACTAAAAGTATTGTATTCGGAGTATAGTAGTGCCGTTGAATTTTACAGAGAAATATCATTTGATGAATATATGAAAGAAGTTTCCGAAGGAACTGGTATTATAGATAAAAAATATTCTTTGGAATTATCTTCTTATTTGAACGGAGATTTTAATATATTTAACTCTGTTAATTCTATAGAGTCTAACGAATTTGATTTAGATGATATGGATTTCGACGAGGAAATCGAGGGTGCCGCGGATGATAACACAACTATCTAAGAGGTATGCTCCGTCTTCTTTGGATAAAATGGTTTTAAATTCTGATGTTTATGAATTCTTTTCCCACTTAAAAAGAAGTGGGAATATGACAGACGTCTTGTTATACGGAGAACCTGGAACTGGGAAAACCACTCTGGCGAAGATAATGTTGGATAATGAAAGCTTTGAGGTCAAGTATGTAAATGGATCTCACGAAAATGGTGTGAATGATGTAAGAAAGTCTTTTACACCATTTTTGACTTCTTATTCGGGATCAAGCATAAAAAAGATACTATATATAAACGAAATACAAAATCTAACCCAAGAGGCACAAGACGCAATGCTAGATCTTATGGATTCTTCAAAAGAAATAGGAAATTGTGTCTTAGCCTGTGGAAACAAAATACAAAGACTTTTACCAGCATTTAAAAGTAGATTCAATATGTTTTACTTTAGAGAACTCCAAGAACAAGAGATTTTCAATTTTATATCTCCAATACTGGAGTGTGAAAAAATTGACTTCGATTCGAAAGATCTAGAAAAAATAATAAAAACATATAAACCGGATATAAGAAAAATTTTAAACTTTATAGAGCGATCATCTGTTTCTGGTAAATTAATTTTGGACAAAAATATTTTTGATGAAGATCTCGAAGAAACAATCTTTTTGTTGGTAAAACAATTGTTGATTTCTGGAAATAAAGAAAAAAATACATTCGACATGTTGATGGGTGCTATAATAGCAAAGGTTAAAATAAATCCAGAAGAAATAGATTATTCTAAAATATATAGTAAGCTATTTTTTGACGAAGATATAGATATAAAATATAAACCATCTATAAATAAGTACTTCAACAGTAGTACAGATTCTCCGATACAATCGGTAAATTTTTTTGCCATGATATATTCATTCTTTTTTTTTAAGTAGGAGAAAATTACATATGGTTTTAATAAATATAAAATCTTTAAACAAAGATAACATATATAAAAATATAAAAAATACGGTAATATACAAAGGAAAAGAAATAGGGGTTGGTCAATACATATTTAACGAAATATTGGGAGACAAATATATTGAAAAATATGGTATTGTTGATTTTGCGGTAGGTAAGAAGAGAATGACAGAAATCATGGATAATCTGTCTGATCTCTACAGAGAAACTCCACATATTGTTACGGAAAAGTTGGATAGGATAAAGCAAGCGGGATACATGGTAGGTACAGTTTTATCTCCTCCACTAACAATAGACGATATCGCTGTCTATGAAGAATTTGATATATTAAGAAAAAAGATAGAAAAAGAAACTAATGATGAAAAAAGATTTAAATTAGAACAGGAACTAAGAAATAGTATAGAAGCATATATAAAGAAAAATAATTTGACGTGGGACACACTATTAAATGCAGGAGCAGGTGCTAACATGTCCCAGATAGGTCAGCTATTGGGTGTCAGGGGAACTCTCACAGATGCCAACAATAACATATCGGCAGTTGTTTCTAAACCCATAGCAGGAGGACTTTCTCCTATAGACTTGTTTAGAGCATCTAGTGAATCCAGAAAGGGTATAGCAGATAGAGCCCTAAATACAGCGACGACTGGATATTTAGAGCGAAAATTGGTGTATGCTATGGGGTCTTTGATTTTAGATTTTGAAAACGAAGACTGTGGAACAGAAAGAACATTTTCTATTAAGCTGACCAAAAGCATAAAAAGTAGAATTTTAGGTAGATTCATGATTGTGAATAAATCTAAAATATTAATAACTCCTCAAATAGTCAATAGGCTGAGAGAAGGATCTACAATAGAATTGAGAAGTCCAATATTTTGTAGGACACACAAAGTTTGTAAAACTTGTTATGGTAACTTAGGATTAATAAACAAAACAGAATTCATAGGAATATTGGCAGGAACCACTATAGGTTAAAGATGTTCTCAGTTAATAATGAGAACGTTCCACGTTGGTGCCGGAGCAGAAATTAAGGGTATAAACTTTTTGGAAGAAGCTAAGAAAAATCAAACAAATATAAGTCCCGGTGTTTATGATAGACTATTTTCACAAAACAAGAATTTCGTTTCTGCAAAAATATATCCTTTAAAAATAATTATACCTGCAGATAAAACACTAAAGGACCTATCTAGATATGACGAAGAAAGAAATTTGATACTACCATATCTTCCTTCTACGATAGTGATAAAGGATAAAGAAATTCCTTTAAATGTAGATTCTTTGATCAAGATTTATAATGATCCTCCAAATAGTAAAATTAGTATGGAAAAAACAAAAATAGTTATAGAAATAAACAACAATAAGGGTCCTATATTTGAATTAATACAACAGATGTCTAATATAAGTATAATGATAGGACAGTTGAGAACCATATTAGAAAGAAAGAACGAATATCCTGACATAAACTACATGTTCAATCGAATATTTTCTAGGTATGAATCGGGTTCTGACTCCGATATAGTTCACTTTGAGTGTATTCTAGCTTGTGGTCTAAGAGATAGGAAAAATCCATATATTCAAGCTAGATTGGCGAAAAAATACGACCCTGTTTTTTATTCACTAAAAGATGTCCCTTATTTGGAAAATAGTAAAATGGGTTTACAGTTTGAAAATGTAGGAAAAGCAATAGAGATGGGTATTGTGGAAAATGAGGTGCAGAAAATAAGAGAGGAAAGAGGAGAAGAAGAAAAGCCGAAGTCTCCTTTAATAAGAATATAATATGTACAAACTCTGTAGTAAAGTAAATACTTTTGTTGTCGAGGAAGGGACATACAAAACACATAAATGTTTTATATTAAAAAATATAAACAAAGACTACATGAAAAATGTTTTATTGTATTTTGAAAAATATAAAAAGATAAGCATATATGAAATATCAAAAATAAAAACAAATAAATTTGTTTTGTTGGGACTGGAATACAACAAAAAATTTAATATAATTTTTGATAATGAAATAATAGTTTATCCTACAAGGTCTCGAGACAAGTCGATTATAGAAGACATTTTTGTTGACTTTTTTATAAATTATAAAGAAGAAAAGACAAACTATTACGAAGACGAGAATCGGGAGTTTGACGACGATATAAATAAAATATCTTATAAAAATAGATCTTCTCTTTTAGATGTTAGATGGGGATAGAATACTAAGTATATAGAGTGGCTAATAAAAATTTAATAGTCGCTCTATATACAAAAGTGAAGGAGATTTTGTGTGAACGAAAAAGAAATAAACAAATATATTCAAGAGTTGAAATTAGAGTTTGAAGAAAAACTCAGAAAACTAGAGATGGAGATAAAAGAGAATACTTCTATAGTTGACTACGAACTAACTATAAATGTGATGGGTTCCGATAACATGGAAATAGGATTTTATGTGGAAGGATTTATGTTTTTATTATTGGGATTTATAGTTCGCCAGGAAAACACAAAAGCAAAATGTTATTTTTTCCCGGACTCGAGTACGAGAACTAATTGGGAAACCTGGAAGAAACATGGATTTAAAACGAAAGAAACTAAAGTTTTTTGGAATGGCATGACTTGGCGTTTAACGTCTATTCCTCTGATTAACGGAACACACACAATGCTAATGTGTGAAGGTTCTCTTGTTTATAATTTTAAAACCAAATTTGCATTTTCAAACATCGAAGAAGATGGAGATTTATTGGAAAAAGATAGTGATGGAAGAATTCTGTTGTTTTAGGGGTTATAAAGATGGATGAAAGGGACCTAAAAGTTTTATTAAAAAGTGTTTCTGAAGAGTTGCTATTAAAATGCGATGAAGCTATATTATACAAAAATTGTGTTGTTTTAGAAACTAAAAATTATACAATAACAGTAACAAATAAAGTAAACGACTGAGGAGGATTTTGTGAAAGAATTTGAATTTGAATTTCAAGAAAAAGTTTCCTGTTGGGTTGTTAGGACTGGGAAAATAAGAGCCAATACAAAAAAAGAAGCCCGATTACTGATTAAAAAAGACCAACAAAATTCAGATATAGAGTATGATACAAATGAATATTTAACAGAAACCGAAGAGGTTATGGAACTGGATAACTCTAGTATTAAAATTCAAGAAATATAATTTTATTTAAAGGAGAGATGAAAATGGAGATGAAAAAGGAAAATATAGTTGATTTTGGTAGAGATTTTTTAGTATATTCTTGGGAATACTTCTTAGAGAATACACTAAACGAAAACTTAAAGTCGTTCAATTATAGAAAAATAAATAGAAATGAAACAAACATAAGGTATGTCGTAGACATTTCCGAGGACATGAGAGAGTTTCTATATGATAAGATAGGAGCATATAGCAATAGACATTCTTCTCATGATCTAACGAGAGAGTTTTTAAATAGAAACTTAATATTTGATGACAAAATAATAGAAAAGCAATATAAAAAGTTATGTAAAGAGTATATGTTAAATATTTTTGATATAATGGATATAGCTCTTATAAAAACTCTCAATTACAACTATAAAAATCTACAAAAAGGTTTTATGTTTAAAAAGGACCAAAATCTATCACTAGAAGTGTCTTTCAATACCATTATAGTGGAACACGAATTTATAAAATACATGGAATACTATATAAAAAAATATGTTGTTAATAAAAAAATATCCCTTAACAACACAACAATGTTATTTTGGTATAGAATAAGCGACGCTGATAATAGTGCTTTTAAAACTAATGTGTTGTACTACCCTTTTGTCGAAGAACCCACTACCTCCAAAAGAAGAAATTCTTTTGGAGGTAGTTATATGAGTGATATGATACGCGAAGGAGTAGACGGAATTTATTTAAATAATAGATTAGTTAGTAGAAAAAAGTATAATTTTTTAGAAATAATGATATATTATTATGTGATAATGTCAAAAAATAAAAAGTTGTACGAATATTATAACAAATATAATGAACTCATAAAATCTAAAAAAGATATAGATGTTATAGCACTAGGTAATTACTCTACACACAATTGTCTTTCGCCTATGTTATTGTCCCATTTAAAAAATGGAGCCGACACACTGAACGGAATCATCTCTTATTTAAATTTCGAAGAAGACCCAGACAATTATTTGAAGTTGGATTATAAATTCAAAATGCTACATTTAATATATTCATATGGCGATATAAGTGACTTAAAAGAACGCCTATACAATTTTTTAAAAGACAGGATACAACTCACAAATGACGAAGACTATAAAAAGATGCCATTAGACCTAAAAATTTCCCATATATTTAATTCCAAATACTTTAAACGGGAAATGGAAAATCTAGAACCTGATGAAGCTAAAACCAGAATATTATCGTTAAAAAATGAAATATCGAACAGGAAAGATAAAGCTATACATTCTGAATTTAGAAGCATAATAGAATATATAAGATATGCATACGAAAACCAATTTCATTCTGTTTTATATTGGGAACTTCAATCTATACGAAACTTTCAAGAGTTTAATGGGAATATTAAAAATATATTAAATGATAAATGCTTCATAGATGAAATACTTAAGCACTTATACGATAAGACAACTATTGTATATAAAAACAATATTAACTTTATAAGAAAAAAAATAGAGAATTTAGAAAGTAGTTCTACACCAAATTCGACTTCGAGTTGGTTATACAAATCTATATTGCCTTTATCGTCTATGAGAAATTTGGGTTCCCACATGAAATCTATTAGAAATAGATTTTTATGGAGTGAATCTGGTGGAATTTCTTGTTCATATTATGAAACCGATCTTTTGAATTTATATTTGAAGCACATATACACGATCGATAGGAGTGTGTTGTACGACACATTAATAAACAAGAAAGAAGATGAAAACAAAATAAAAAATTACGTTTCCAGGATACACAAAAATACAAAGTTGTTGAATAAAAACAAACACAAAGTTTTATCTAACAAAGAAGAATCGTTTTTTTCAAATGGAAAAGAACCTAACATGCAAAATGCATTTATATACGAATATATCCCAACATGGCTCTCTGCACATATGTCATATAGTGATTATTGGAGGAACAAATTTAGTGACCCTGGAATTAAAAGTAAAAGTAACCCTTCCAGAATTATTACTTTTACCGAAAATTATTGTAACACCCACATATTTGACAGAAATGTTATGGTTACAGCAGATCCAGGTTTGGTAAAAGACATATACAAAAAGGTAAACTCAATTTCACTTTTATGTAATAGATCATTTGTAGAAACAGAATATCTAGCTATCAACATACCAATGTATTTTTATTTTTCACAAATGAAAACCAATGAGTTAGTTAACTTTATCGATTCAACAAAAGAGCTTTGGGATTATATAGAAGAAAAATTAAAATCAAAACGAGTGGAAAGTGGGTTGCTTTCCAAAAAAAGAATCTCGATAGATATATTTAAAGTCATAACACAAAAATACCTTTCTTCTAATAACTACTTTAGTACTTTTCCTCCCCCTGGTTTCGATGAATTTATGGACGTATGTTTTGATGGGTGTGAGGATACTATAAAAGAGATTATTCCATGCTCCTTATATCATGATATTAAAAGTGTATTGTTGGATGAGGAAAGTTTAAATTTAGACTTAGAAACAAATCTACTACAAATAAATCATACAATATTTTCAAAATTACTATTAACAAATGATAAATCACTACTGTTTTTATTTCTATTGAAAGGAAAGTCAGAAAACAAAAGTAAAGAAGACATATTTAACGACATTTTTTCATTCAAAAAAAACATCTTAATTGAAGAAACGAAGTATCTCAAAAAAAGCGAAGTCATAGCATCTAAAATTTCAGATATCCTCAAAAGAAAGGAAATCTTTGGACATAAATTAGGTGCAATGATAAGACCAGTGCTTTTGGAAGCAATAAATAAAAACAAAATGCTTAATGGTGGAGTTGGATCTGATTTCGACAAAGAAGGACATTTATTGAAAAATTTGCTGTGTGATTCACATCTTTTATTCACATCTATGCTTTACACATATCAACTGATGAAAATTTTGAATAAAGGAAAGGATGGACTTCCTACTAAATATAAAACCATTTTGGAAGCACTCAGAGAAAATAGAATATTCAAACCATACATCGGCGAAATGATGTTGTCGTTACCGAACACCAAAAAGGACACCAAATGTATTTCTATTGTTATACCTCCGTTTTCCACAATCAATTTATTAGTGGGGAAAATACTTAGTTGTTGTCAATTCTTTGGAGGGCAGGCCGACACTTTTGCTAAAATTTCACAAATCAGCCCATCGATGGGTGTGTTGGTTGTTTTTGCAGAAGAAAATGAAAAAAAAATAGGACTTCCAATTTTGATGAGTGGTTTCCATTACACAAAAAAAACCAACTTCTTTGTTTTTGATAGCATAGAGACAGATTTGGATTTAAAAACAACAAAGAATATTATACTCGGTTGGTTAAAAGACTATAGAGAACAATATCCACATTTAAGGGAAATAATACACGGAGATACAGAATATATTGTGGGTGCTGCTTATTTGAGGTCTGGTTTAAGGAAAACAAACTTTGCTATTCATAAGTACGAAGAACCGGTTGCCGGGGAATATTATTATAATAGTCAACGCACAGAAATGTATAATTATACAAAGATTGTGCTGGGATTTCCATTAAGTGCAATACCCGTTCCTAGTGAAAAGAATCTTTATAGATTACCATATCTCAATGAATCGTGTTTTTATACGGACACCTCAAAGTTTATGAAGCTATATTTAAATTTTAATGAAGATGAAAGTGAGGAAGAAAATGTTAATTAAAAATGAAGATTTTATGAATCAGCTGAAAGAACACTCCATAACTTGTTTCAAAAATCGTGTCATATTGGATGTTGAAACTGGAAAACAAAGAATAAAAAAGCAGTCATTTTTCGGTCTTTTTGATAACGACCCCTACTATTCTATTATGAATAGAATAAAAATCAGGTCAGACTACTTTTCATCCATATACGATTGTTTGGTTGGAGTTTTGGATAAACCCCTTGAGGAGGAGGAATTTAATAGAAAGCATGGCGTTAAAAACGACCACAATATTTTAAATTTAACACGTCCTTTATCGTTGAAGATAAGCCAAACGGACAAAGGTCATAGACATAATAAATTTTTATACAATGCTATGAATTTAATATATCACCAAAATCACTATAAATCCATGAGGTTTGATAACACATTTATCTATAATATATTAGATAGTGTTGTGGATAATTATACAGAAATTTTAATTGGATCCGAAAAGATGAAATCAAAACACTATTCTTTTGATTTCCCAGAAGAAAAATTTGATGTTAAATATTTTGCTATAAATGAAC
>Ga0172382_10004364_pt1 | contig 21696 bp, 17 predicted proteins | sample Leawel138RmetaG_FD_122245 | JGI IMG/M metagenome (GOLD analysis project Ga0172382, IMG submission 122245) | Leachate microbial communities from a municipal landfill in Southern Ontario, Canada - Leachate well 138R metaG | ecosystem: Engineered > Solid waste > Landfill > Unclassified | place... | reverse complement strand
TTAAAGCCCGAACTTTCGGGCTTGTAGAGCCTATATGTTTTTGACGGCATAAAGAAAACACGCTCCTTGAAATAATGGTTAGACTCAAATAGTATCACGAAAAACGCAAAATGTAATACCGCATTTTTCAAAAAAACACAATGCAAAAAGCCGGAGAGGAATCTCCGGCTTGTTATTTCTTTATTCCATTAAGTTCACTTATCTTTTCTTGTAGTTATCTCCAGGTATCCGCCCTTTTCGTCAACCACGATGACCGATCCTTCACCGGCTTCTCCGGAGATGATCAAACGGGCGACCGGCGTTTCGATGTTGCGCACCATGAACCGCTTCAGAGGCCGTGCGCCGTACACCGGATCGTAGGCGGACCTTGCTATGAAGGCCGCTGCGCCCTCTGTTATTTCAAGAGAAATGTTCTGCTCCTGCAGCCGTTTCTCAAGAGAAGCGGCGAGGAGCTTCACTATCCGGCCGATCTCCCCTGAGGTCAGGGGCTTGAAGAGCACCACGTCGTCAACCCTGTTCAAAAACTCCGGCCTGAACGCCCTGCGCAGTTCTTCCATAACGGCACCGCGGGCTTCATCCCGTATTTCCCCTTCAGATGTTATGCCTTCGAGAAGCAGCGGCGCCCCGATATTGCTGGTCATAATGACGACCGTGTTCTTGAAGTTCACCAGGTGTCCCCTGCTGTCCGTGATCCTGCCGTCATCGAGTATCTGGAGCAGGATATTGAATACGTCCGGGTGCGCCTTTTCGATCTCGTCGAATAGGATCACTGAGTACGGTCTTCGCCTTACCGCTTCCGTCAGCTGCCCTCCCTCGTCGTACCCCACGTAGCCGGGGGGGGCTCCAACCATCCTTGAAACAGAATGCTTCTCCATGTACTCGGACATGTCCAGCCTGATAAGGTTATCCTCGCTGTCGAACAGAGCCTCTGCAAGGGTCTTTGCCAGTTCCGTCTTGCCGACTCCTGTAGGTCCAAGAAAAATGAAAGAACCAATGGGGCGCCTCGGATCCTTTATACCGGACCGGGCACGGAGCACTGCGTCTGCCACGAGCTGAACCGCCTCGTCCTGCCCCACGACCCTGCGATGAAGTACCTCGTCGAGCTTCAGCAATTTTTCTTTCTCGCCCTCGAGAAGTCTCGTCACGGGAATACCGGTCCACTTGCTGATGATCTCGGAAATCTCGTTTTCCGTCACCTCTTCGCGAAGGATATTGCCGCCCTGACCTTCCGGCTTTATGGATGCCTCTCTTTCCCGCAGCTGGCTTTCGAGCTGCGGAAGAGTCCCGTGCTTTAATTCAGCTGCCCTGTTCAGGTCATATTCCCGCTCCGCTTTTTCGATCTCCCTCCTCACGGATTCTATACGCTCCCTCAGGGAACGTACGGCAGAAAGTCCTTCCTTCTCAGATTCATAGCGAGCTATCAGTCCGACTTGCTCTTCCCTTGCATCCTGGAGCTCACCCCTCAGTGTTCTAAGCCTCTCCATGCTCGCCGGGTCTTTCTCCTTTGTAAGGGCGGCCTCTTCGATCTCGAGCTGCATCACCTTTCTCGAGACGGCATCGAGCTCAGAGGGAAGGGAATCGATCTCGGTCCTTATCATGGCACAGGCTTCGTCCACCAGGTCGATAGCCTTGTCGGGGAGGAACCGTTCCGTAATGTACCTGTTAGAAAGCACTGCAGCCGCCACGAGAGCATTATCCCTGATCTTCACCCCATGGTGGACCTGGAATCGGTCCTTCAGCCCCCTGAGGATGGAAATGGCGTCCTCCACTGAAGGCTGCTCTACAAGTACCGGCTGGAACCGTCTCGCAAGGGCTGCGTCCTTTTCTATTTGCTTCCTGTATTCGTCCACCGTGGTAGCACCGATGCAGTGAAGTTCACCCCTCGCCAGCATTGGCTTGAGCATGTTCCCCGCGTCGATGGCTCCCTCTGCGGCCCCTGCTCCTACGATGGTGTGAAGCTCGTCGATGAAAAGAATGATCCTTCCCTGGCTCTCCTTCACTTCGTTCAGGACTGCTTTCAGCCGTTCTTCGAATTCTCCCCTATACTTTGCACCCGCAACAAGAGCTCCCATGTCAAGAGCGAAAATGGACCGGTCACGAAGCCCCTCGGGAACATCGCCGTTCACGATCCGGCCGGCCAGGCCCTCCACAATGGCTGTCTTGCCCACCCCGGGGTCCCCTATGAGCACAGGATTGTTTTTTGTCTTCCGGCTCAGGATCCGGATCACCCTTCTCACTTCTTCGTCCCTTCCGATCACGGGATCGAGTTTTCCCGAACGGGCCATTGCCACAAGGTCACGGCCATATTTCTCAAGAGCCTCATAGGTTGATTCGGGAGAATCGCTGCAGACCCTCGACCGTCCCCTCACTTCGTTCAGCACCGAGAGAAATTTCTCTTCCCCGATGCCGGCTTCAGCGAGTATGCGCCCGGCTGCAGTGGTCCTGCCCTCATCGAAAAAGGAGGAAAAAAGATGTTCCACCGAAATATATTCATCTTTCAGCTGGGACGCTTTCTCACCGGCCTTCACCAGCAGCCGTGAAAGACGTGATGAAATCAGTATTTTCCCCGCATCCACCCCCGGGCCTGTCACACGGACCTTCCGGCCGAGCTCGGCCTCAACTTTTTTTGCCAGGCTAGACGGATCTGCTCCCATGCGGGCAAGTATTGTTGGTATGAGTCCTTCCGGCTGTTCGGCCAGGGCAAGGAGAAGATGCTCCCCGTCGACCTCGGTATGACCAAAGGAAATAGCCTTGTTTTGAGCTTCAGACAGGGCTTCCTGGGATTTTTTCGTAAATTTTGAAATATCCATAGCACGGCCTCCTGTATTGACCAATATTAACCAATATGATTATAACGGCATTTTTTGTATGTACAACAGGTGACAGTTTTTTTAATGGCTTGTTTTTGCCTTTTATCTTTTTTATTTTTCGTTATTCATCGTTTTTTACCTGTTTTTATTTACTGTATAATTCTCTTCCCGGGATTTCCGTTCAAGAGGAGAGAAAAATCAAAACGAAAAGATGTATAATGTGAACGGTTATGCGCTTATTCCAGACTCGTAGACCACCGCCGCAAGGGCTGGAAGGGGAGGTTGCTCATGAAAAAAATGATCCTGATTTTTTGTGCGCTGTTGTTGCTTTTGGGGACCGGAATCTCGGAAGGGGCACCCGCTGACGAATTTTCCGTTCTCTCCTTTTCTCCTTCCGGGGTCGTCAAGGGGCGAACTCCCGTGAAGATTACCTTTTCCCAGCCGGTTGTTTCGCGGGAGGCCGTCGGAAAGCAGGTAGCGGCGGCAAAATATCCGGTCACATTCAGCCCTGCAATACGCGGAGACGGGAAATGGACCGATTCAAAGACGTTTGTCCTCACTCCACTCGCCAACCTGCCGCAGGCAACACTCTTCAGGACAACGATCAAAGATGACATCAGAGATCTCAAAGGCAGGCGCCTTGTGGGCAAGCAGGTGTACGAATTCTCCACGGAGGCACTCAAGCTTCTTGCCATCCAGCAGAGCGACTACACTGAAAATGGGAGCGTCATCCTAGATCTTTCCTTCAATCTCCCGGTTTCTCCGTTCAGGCTCAGGGGGTTCCTCTGGCTTCAGAACGAGAAAAAACAGGGAGTTGCGTACTCCCTTCAGGGAAATGCCCCGTCCTCGAGGATACAAATTGCTGCAGGCCCCTATTACGACAATAAAATTGGAGTCGTCCTCGCTGAAGGTCTGACCAGCGATGCAGGGCCCCTGGGGATCGAGAAGGAGATACGCCGGGAGATCCCGGTGACCAGGAAAATGGAGATCAGGGGTGCATATGCATCGAGCAACTACCCTGATCCGAGCGGTATCAACATAACCACGTCGATCGGACCGGATATGGCGTCTGCGGCAAAGTTCATCGAGCTTTCCCCCAAAATGCCCTTTACGGTGGAACCGGGATACAATGGTTTTTCTATCACCGGGGACTTCAAACCGAGACAGCGTGTGGAAGTGACCATCAGGAAGGGATTTCCTTCAAGAGACGGCGCGAAGCTGGAGAAAGACTATTCAAAAGCGGTCATTTTTCCGGATATGTACCCCACTCTTTTGTTCCCTACCGCAGGGACATTCCTCTCCCCTGCCGGGGACCTGAAAATCCCCATCGAGACGGTGAATATTGAAGAAGTGAACCTGAGCCTCTGGAGGGTTTATGAGAACAATATTCCCCTGGCGATGACCCTTTCAGGCTATACAATTCCAAGGGACCTGGCGAGAAGGGTCGCCTCCAGGACCGCCCGGCCGGAAGGAGCGCTGAATTCTCCAGTCAGGCGTGCCATTGATCTCAGGGAGCTTGCGGGTGCAACGAAGGGAGTTTTCCTTCTCACCGCTTCTGATGCGTCCGGTGAATACTGGGGGGAATCGGAACAGCTTGTGGCGGTCACGGACCTTGGAATTGCAGCGCGCGTCGCCCCGTCAGGAATCACTGTATGGGTAAATACCATACTCGGCATGAAACCGGTCGGCGGCGCTGCAGTCAAGGTCTATTCGAAGAGCAACCAGCTCCTTGCATCGGGAGAAACGGATGAAAACGGACTCTGGACATGGACCGGCAAAGGGCCGTGGGATAGTCAGCTGCAGCCCGCACTGGCCACCGTGGAAAAAGAGGACGACCTCTCATTCCTGAAGCTCGAGGGCAACCTCCTTGCCGACGGCGGATTCGATACTGGGGGCCGCCCCTGGAGCACCGGGTATGATGCCCTCGTTTTCGCTCCAAGGGGAGTTTTCCGCCCCGGTGAAAAAGTGGATTTCACTACTGTCGTCAGAGATTCAGGACGCCTTCCCCCTGAACCGTTTCCCGTCGTCTACAGTATCCGTTCATCCATGGGAAGAGAGGTCGCCAGGGGCACGGCAATGCTCTCCCCCCAGGGCATGGCGTCGTTTAACACATCACTGGCGCCGGCATCACCCACAGGTACATACACAGCAACGGTATCCGTTCCCGGAGGAGAAAAAACACCTCTAGGCCGTACGGAGTTCTTCGTGGAAGACTTCGTCGCACCAAGGCTCGAGGTTAAAGCTGAAAGCGACAAGCTCTTTCTTGCCCCGGGAGAAAAAATAGAGATCTCCATTATGTCGTCCTATCTTTTCGGGGCACCGGCAGCCGGGCTGCCCTTCGAGGGAGAGATCAGGGCTTCCTCCGTTCCCTTCCAGCCCGAGGGATGGAAGGCCTTCACATTCGGCGACCCGGAAAAGAAATTCGAACCCGTGGTGGAATTCCTGGGCAACGGAAAACTTGACGAATCAGGCAGGGGAAGCGTCTCCTTTTCTTCACCTGAAGGATGGTCTCCTCCCTCCTCCATAAGCCTGCTCTTCCACCTGAGGGTCATGGAGGAAAGCGGCCGGTGGGTATCCACCACTTTAAGGAGACCAATGCACCCCTACCCTGTTTTCATCGGGATCGAGAAGCCATCTTCAGACGCTGTCCCGGGAAAGGAAACTTCCGTCCGGGTTGCTGCGGTGACCCCCGAAGGACAGGCCTCCGGAATAGGCTCCGTCATCGGTGAGCTTTTCCTGGTCAAGCGTCACTATAATCTTGTTCGGGTCGAAAACCAGACACGCATGCAGATGCAGACAGAACTCATCCCGCAATTTGAGACCACTGTGCCGCTGAAGGAGGGAACAGGAACGTTCTCTTTCACTCCAAGGAGCTGGGGAGAATACGTTATCCGCTTTTCCGACGCAGATTCGGGGAGTTCTGCATCTGCCTCCATGTACGCCTGGACTCCCTATGGGATGGAAGAAGCGGGAGGCTCCTCCCTTATCGACAGGGTCATCATAAAGGCGGACAAGGGAAAATACGCCCCCGGAGAAACAGCTTCGGTGACATTCCGCAGCCCCTTCGCCGGAAATATGCTCGTCACTGTGGATACAGACAGGGAACTTTTCAGGAAAGTCATCTCCCTTGAGAGAGGAGAAGTCACCCTGGAAATACCTGTAACAGGCGAAATGATACCCAACGCCTACGTCACGGCGAGTGTCATCCGCCCCGTCGTGGAAGCAGAGGCATGGGGAAGTCACAGGGCGATCGGCACATTGTCCCTTTCCGTAGAGGAATCCGGGAAAAAACTTTCCGTTTCACTGGAGACGCCGGACCGGATCCAGCCGAAAGAAACCCTGAACGTGAAGGGCATCATCAGGGACGGTGCGGGGAATTCCAGGAAGGGCGAGGTCTCGCTTTTCTTCGTGGATGAAGGGATCCTCTCGCTCACGGGCTATTCAACACCCGATCCCTGGGGATTCTTCATGGCAAAAAGAGCGCTCGGCCTCTCGGTTTATGATATGTACGACCAGTTGCTTCCCCTCGAGTCGAGGACTACCCCTCTTCTGAAAACAGGCGGAGGCGAAGGAGAGGATGCAATGGCGGCACTCCGTGCGGGGCTCTCGCCTGTAGCCGCCCGTTCATTCCTGCTTCTCTCCATATTTGCCGGCCATTTTACAACCGATGAAAGCGGCGTTTTCTCGGCTGAACTCAAAATACCGGAGTTCAGCGGCAAGGGAAGGCTCATGGCCGTCGCCGCCTCGGAAGATGCTTTCGGTATGGGAGAAAAGCACGTCACTATCGTCAGGGAGATCACCACGGAACTCTCCCTGCCCAGGGCCGTATCTCCCGGAGATGATTTCTATGCTCCGCTGAAGATATTCTCCGGTGCAGACGGTCCGCGGAAAGCCTCGGTGAAGATCACGGCAAACGGTCCGATCACACTGACAGGTAAACGGGAGTTTATTGCGGACTTCACAAAAATAGGCGACGAGGCGCTCTTCAACGCACGGTTTACTGCGGGCCCGGGGGCCGGGACAGCATACCTGTCGGTCGCCACTGAATGGGACGGCGGCACCTTCATCCAGGAACTGGATCTTCCGGTCCGGCCCGCTTATCCCAGGATCGCCCTGTCAGGTTCAGGGATCGTGCGAAAGAACGCTGAAGAAAAGGTCGATATCCCGAGGAACTGGTTCAGGGGAACCGGTGAAGGGAAGCTGGTACTCTCCGACCTTCCGGCTCTTGACCTTCTGGGTCCATCCATGTTCCTCATGACCTATCCCTATGGATGCCTCGAGCAAACCGTATCAGGGGCATGGCCCCTTCTCGTTCTCCCGGGACTTGCACAGGAAGTAGACCCTGCCCTGGTGAACAGGGAAGAACAGCAGTCGGCTCTCGCCCTGAGAATACGCCAGATAGGCGCCATGCAGCTGTATCACGGTGCTTTTGCGGCCTGGCCCGGGAATTCCGCATCATCTTCGTGGGGTTCTGTCTATGCGTCCCATTTCCTCGTGGAAGCCGGAAAAAACGGAGCTGACGTGCCCGATGACCTGCTGAAAGGAGCACTATCGTATGTCAGACAGCTGCTTCCTCTTATGCCGAACGACGAAAGAGAATGGACCGTTCGGGAAAACATGACACTCAAGGCATACGCTTCCTACGTTCTGGCCCTTGCCGGAGAACCTCCCCTGGGATGGATGGCCCACATAAGCGAACACACCGCCTCACTCAGGCCTTCGGGAGCGGTATTCCTCGCCGGAGCCTATGCTCTTTCATCAGGAACATCCGAACCTCTGAAATCACTCGGGACCGCGTCTCCATCGCTCAGGGAAGGTGACGTCACAACGCTGGAATCAGTCTCCAGGACCGATGCGCTCAAACTTCTCATGTGGGCGGAGGTTGACCCGCTCTCCGCTTCTGCGGCGGCGCTCGCTGAAAAGCTCATTTCCCAGGCGAGGAAACAGGCATGGAGCACGACCCAGGATAATGCCATGGGTGTCCTGGCACTCGGGAAATGGATCGAGAAAACGAAAGGAGCCCGCAACCCCTTCACTGCAGTTCTGAAAGACCAGGCAGGCAATGAAGTGGCATCCTTCTTCGAGGGGCAGCAGACGTCCCTTGGGCTTCACGACCTTCCCGAGGGTCCTCTTTTCCTCTCTCTTGCAGGAGAAGGAACGGCCTACTATGCGTGGACTTCCGCAGGAGTTCCCGAGCAGGCCCCTGCAGCCTCGTCACGCGGCGTCTCTCTTTCACGGTCGTGGAAGAACCGGAAAGGTGAGTCCGTCGAACCCGGTACAGCTTTAGAGCGGGGTGAACGGATCGAGGCAACGATAAAGGTAATTCCCGCCGGGGCAGTTCGCGACCTGGTCGTCACCGATATGCTGCCCGGAGGAATGGAAATCGAGAACATGAAGCTCTCCGGAGAAAAGGAACAGCAGCAGCCCGCCAGGACATACGGCGTCAGGGCAGAGATGAGGGACGACCGCCTGCTTCTTTTCATCGATTACATCGACAGGCCATTCGAATACAAATACCTTCTGAGAGCAGTCAGCAGGGGGACATTCACACTGCCTCCCCTCGCCGCGGAAGGCATGTACGCTCCCGACATCAACGCGGTGACTTCAGCCGGAAAGGCTGAAATTCGCTAGGCCATGAAGGGCTCTTCCCGCAGATTGATCCGGGCTGTTTTTCTTGCCGGAATTGCAGCGGGAGGAGCCCTTTTGCTCCTGTTCATTTACCTGCCGTTTTCACCGGAAGAAATAGAGACCTGGGACTCGTCCCCCGTTCTTTTGGACAATAGAGGCGAACCCTTTTTCGCGGCGTTGTCCAAGTCCTCCGAATGGTCTATCCCCATTCCGCTTTCCGAAATGGGGAAATGGATCCCCCTTGCCGCAGTCGAGGTGGAAGACCGGAGATTCAGGGATCATATGGGTATTGACCTTATTTCGGTTTTTCGCGCCTTGCTCCAGAACATTCGTTCCGGCAGGGTCGTTTCTGGTGCCTCCACTATCACAAGCCAGCTCATACGTCTTTCCCACCCGAGGCCCCGAACCATACAGACGAAGCTCATTGAATTCGCGGCGGCAGTGAAAGCGGAAAAGGTTTTCTCCAAGGACCGGATCCTCGAACTTTATTTGAACCGCGCCCCGTTCGGCGGAAACATACGGGGGGTCCAGGCCGCCGCACTCATGTACTTCTCAAAGTCGGCGGCGGAACTATCCCTTGCGGAAGCAGCCCTGCTGGTGGGTATGCTCAAAGGCCCGTCCCTGTACCGTCCGGACAGGAACCCTGAAATGTCACGGGGCAGAAGGGACTTCATCCTCTCCCTCCTTGCGGAGAGGGGCATCATAACAGGCCTGCAGTTTCACCGTGCAATGAAGGAACTCCTGCCAAAGGAACGAAGAAGCCTTCCATCTAAAGCGTGGCATTTTGCCCTATCCATACTTGATGAAAACAGGGAAGGCGGAATGATACAAACCACACTGGATACCCGTGTTCAGGAGCTCCTTGAACGGACTCTCGCAGCTTCACTGGCCGCCCTTCCTGCGGAAATTACCGCGGCGGGGATCGTGATGGAAAACAAAACGGGAGCTATCCTCGCATACTGCGGCAATGGAAGGCTCGGCACAGAACTTCCCGGAAGCTGGGTGGACTGTGCACGCAGTCCGAGGTCTCCCGGATCCGCATTGAAGCCATTCGCCTACCTTGCTGCCTTTGAACGGGGGACCCACACACCGTCCACGCTTATGGCAGATACCCCCCTCGCTTTTTCGGGCAATGCTCCCCGCAATTTCGACATGACCTACAGGGGGCCAGTCCCCCTGAGGACAGCCCTGGCAGATTCCCTCAACGTCCCCGCCGTCAGGATCCTCCGTGCAGCTGGTCCCGAGCTCGTTCTCGATCTTCTCAGAAACGCAGGTTTCAGGACACTCTCGAAACCTACCGGGTACTATGGTGACTCCCTGATCCTCGGAGGAGGTGAGGTAACTCTTCTCCAGATGGCGGAAGCCTACTGCATGCTTGCAAACCTGGGTATTCGGAGGTCTCCTGTTTTTCTCAGGGACGAAAACCTCCCCGAACGGCGAATCACCTCCGAAGGTGCGGCATTCCTGATAGCGGATATTTTGAAAGATACCGGGAGGCTTCTCCCGGTCCAGGGAAAGAGGATCGAAAGAGAAAAAGGCTGGTTCGCTTTCAAGACAGGGACTTCCTATGGGTACAGGGATGCCTGGACTGCAGCTTATAACCCGAAGTTTACTGTCATCATATGGATGGGAGACCCTTCGGGAAAACCCCACGGTGAACTCGTCGGAATCCACGCCGCCGCACCGGTGATCGTCGAGATCCTGAGAAGCCTCCCCGAGACGGGTTGGTACGAGCCTCCTCCCGGCGTGCAAACCAGGGCCGTCTGCGCACTTTCCGGAGCTCCTCCGTCTCCTGTATGTCCCTCAACGAGGACTGAATACGCCCTGGCCGGTATATCGTCTCCTGCCCCCTGTCAGCTCCATGTATCCAGGGACGGAGAGGTAAAGATCGTCTGGCCCGCTGAACTCGAGGATTATGCCCTGAGAAGGGCGCTTGAGTTCAGAACCGGCAGGGAGGCTGCAATTGTTTCTCCTCTTCCGGGTTCGAAATACTTCCTCACTCCTTTCGGAGGAGACCAGAAGACCGCCCTGAAAGCAGAAGGAGCGACTCCTCCCGTCTACTGGTTCGTGGGAGGTAAATTCATAGGGAAACAGGAAGGAACGGTTCCCCTTTTCTGGATACTTGAAAAAGGGACACACTCGGTCTCGCTGGTTGATTCGAGGGGGAAAACAGCAACCTCAAGGATAACAGTCGAATCGATAGCAAAAGACCCGGCGGAATCGCCGGGCCAGGCACCCCTGCTCCTTACGCCCGCGGATCGAAATGAGAGTCCGCCGCCAGGGCTTCAAAAAGTTCCCGCTCTCTCTCGTTGAGCTTCTCGGGAATAACTATTTCAACCTTAACTATCAGGTCTCCCCTGGCCGCTCCTCTGCGCCTCGGGATACCCTTTCCCTTGAGCCGAAGCTTCTTTCCCTGCTGAGTCCCCGGAGGTAGTTTCATTGACACCCTGCCTTCAATGGTCTCAACAGGAACCGATGCCCCAAGAGCTGCTTCCCATGGTGCTACCTTCAGGGTTGAGGCCAGGTCATATCCTTCAAGGGAAAAACGGGGATGGGGCATGATTTTGAGGACAAGAAAAAGGTCTCCTCCCCGCGTTCCCTGACCCTTGAGCCGTATTCGCGACCCCTCGGTCACTCCCTGGGGAAGATTCACGTTCACTGTTTTTTGCTTCCGATGCATCCGGCCGTCGGGCCCCGGCTCGCTCCGTTCGTATGAAATCGTCCTGGTGCCGCCCTTCAGCAGATCCTCAAGTGACAATTCAAGGACCATTTCATCGGATCCTCCGTTCCCGCGGAAAAACATGTCATCCACAGGAGAAGACGCCCTTCTTCCCGAAAAGCCGCCAAATATGGACTGGAAGAAATCACTGAATCCCCCCATATCGCCGAAATCCACGTGGACATCGCCGCCGTTCCATCCCGGAGGAGGTGTGAAATCCTGCCCCTGCTGCCAGCCGGCGCCGAGTGTATCGTATTTTTTTCTTTTCTCCGGGTCTTTCAGCACTTCGTAGGCCTCGTTGATTTCCTTGTACTTCTCATCCGAACCGGCCTGTTTATTGACATCCGGATGAAGTTCCTTCGCTTTTTTTCTGTAGGCCTTCCGGATCTCGTCCTGGGACGCCGTCCGGCTCACGCCGAGTATTTCGTAATAATCCTTATATGAGACGGCCATCATCCCCACCAGCCTTCCATTATTTAACCAATACTGACCTTTATATTGTACCTGTTTTGTTCCTCAGCTCAAGATCCTGAGTTTGAAATTAATTTATATTTTTAGCAGTTATTTCTTTTTTTCTCTGTTTTTCTTTCATAAACATTAAAGAGAAGCTCGGAGTGATACAATATCGGCACCCCTGGAGACGGCGATAATTTCGGCCAATACGGAGACGGCTATCTCCTCGGGAGTCTCCGCCCTGATGGGTATTCCCACAGGCTGAAATATGCCGTCCAGAAACTCGGGAGATACACCGCCGGATAAGAGCTGCTCCCTGACAAAGGCGATTTTCTTCCTGGACCCTATCATTCCGATATAGGCCGCCCGCTTCCCTTCGAGTAGACGTGTTACTTCCGCATCCAGTGAATGGCCGCGGGTAACAATGACAGCATACGTATCGCCGTGAAATTCGGGCATTCTTCCGTCCAGTTCCTCCAGGGGGCAGCAGATGGTCTTTCCCCATTGTATATTTTCAGGATTCGCAAATTCGGCTCTCTCATCCCATACCGTAACTGCAAAACCGGCAGCATCTCCGGCACGTGCTATGGCTTTCCCTACATGGCCCGCTCCGAAGATAACGAGTTCACGCCTTCTTCCCACGACCTCCAGGTAGACTGTTACCGTTCCACCGCAGGCAGCCCCTTCTTCGGTGGCTTCTCCCGCATCCAGCGTGTCTTTGAACAGGGTGGATCCTGCTCCTTTTTCCAGCATATCGAGCGCTTTTCCGGTCACCCTGTGTTCTGTTATGCCGCCGCCTATGGTGCCCTCTGTTCTTCCGCTCTGAAAAACGATCATAGAAGCTCCTGCGGCCCGCGGCGTTGAACCTGACTCTTCAACGACCATACACAGGACGGCCGATTGTCCTTCCTCATAGACATGCGCCAGCTGCCTTGCGATCACTGCGTCCATTCGTCTGCCTCCTCGCCGTGTTCGATTATGCCTCCCGCTGCCACCCAGCCGTCCACATCGTACAGAACAAGGCGCTGCCCTGGTGTAGGTGCAAACTGGGGCTCATCGAAAGAGACCGCGATCTCTCCGTTACCGCTCCGGAGAACCGTGCATCGGGCAGGTTCCCCCCGAGAGCGGGTCTTCCCGTAGAGAACAGCACCGGGGTAAAGAAGGCCGGGCAGCAGCAGGTTCACCTTCCCTGCCGTTACTCCGCGCCGGAAAACCTTTTCCCTTGCGCCTGCAACGACAATATTGCGTTCGGGGTCTATTCTCAGCACGTAGAGACCATCCCTGGACGCAACTCCGAGCCCCTTTCTCTGCCCGATGGTAAAATTCGATATTCCCTTATGGAACCCAAGCAGGCTCCCTTCCTCGTTTACTATGGTTCCCGGATCACCTGGAGAATCCTCCATGAGTTTTCTATAATCCTCCTCGCCGGCGAAACATATTTCCATGCTTTCTTTTCTTTCGGCTGCCGGCAGGCCAGCTGACCTCGCCAGCTTGCGCACTTCTTCCTTTGTCATGCCGCCGAGGGGAAGATGAAGGTTCTTCAGGCGCTCTCTGTGTATGCCGTAAAGAAAATAGCTCTGATCCTTTCCATGATCCCTTCCCCGGCCAAGGGATCGTTCTCCCTCCCGATCGGCTATCAGGGCATAATGGCCCGTTGCCAGGTCAACAGGACCGAAAACCTCCTCTATCTTGTCCCACAGGAGGCCGAACTTGACAAGGGCATTGCAGTCAGCGCATGGGTTGGGCGTCAGTCCCGAACGATATGTCTCCACAAACGGCGATATCACCATCGTTCGGAACTCCTCTTCGAGATCTGCGGTGTAGTGAGGTATTCCAAGGGAGCGCGCAACATGGGCGGCATCACTTCCGGGAGAGCTTTTGCTTCCTGCAGTCCCTGCATTTCCGGGGATCCTCATGGTCATCCCGGCGACATTCCATCCCTGCTTCTGCAGGATCCAGACCGCAACGGAACTGTCAACACCGCCACTCATCAGGACGACGACTGAATTCGGCCCAAAAGAATTCCCGGGCGGCATGCTGTTATCCGTAGGGTATATTTTCATCCGATCTCCTCCGGCCTCATTGGAATATGCGAGCCCATCGTGTAGTATATGAAAAAGCAAAAACCCCGACAAGGAGGTTTTCCTTTGGTCAGCTCCCTGAAAGAAAAAACCGAATATTTGCTTTCCATGCTCAAAAATATGGAAAAAGCTGCCGTGGCTTTCTCAGGCGGAACGGACAGCACCCTTCTTGCCGCAGCAACGCTCCGGGCATTGGGAAACAATGCGGCGGCGGTAACTGTATCTTCTCCCACCCTGCCGAAGGCAGAACTGGAGGACGCAAAAAAACTTGCAGATCTTCTCGGCATCGGTCACATCATTCTTCCGGTGTCTGAGCTCGATCTTGCGGATTTCGTGAGCAACGGAAAGGACCGGTGCTACCACTGCAAAAAGTACCGTTTCGAAAAACTGCGCCTGTGGGCAGAGGAAAACAGCATCCCCTGGGTCCTCGACGGTTCCAATACCGATGATCTTAAGGATTACCGCCCGGGAATGAAAGCGATATCCGAACTGGAAAGAGTCCGCAGCCCACTTCTGGAGGCCGGCATGACGAAGGAAGACGTTCGGGCCCTCTCAAGGGAGTGGGGCCTTCCTTCATGGAACAAGCCGGCTGCGGCCTGCCTTGCCAGCAGGATAGCCTATGGTACCCCGATAACCCGGGAAACTCTGCGCCAGGTCGAGAAAGCGGAAGAAATAGTGCGTGCCTACTGCCCTCCAAATATCCAGATGAGGGTAAGGCACCATGGATTCCTGGCACGCATCGAAGCTGACCCTCGGATCATGAAAGACCTGGCAGCCCCTGAAACAGCGGCTGCAATCTCCCGGTCGCTTTCCGGACTCGGATTTCGTTTTACCGCCCTGGACCTTGCAGGCTACCGCATGGGGAGCATGAACGACCTACCTGCAGATCGCTGATACGCTTCCTGGATCGACCCAGTTTCCATTGACAAAAAGCTCCAGGCTGCATGTGCCTATATTGAAAAAACAGAGCGAAGCTGATACCTTTCCCTCTCTTTCAAGCTTTCTGAAAACCGGGTACTGCAGGATCTTCTCAAGCTGCCGGAGACCTGCAGCCTTTGCTGCCTTTTCGGTGTCCGCGCCGTCAAAATACTCTTCTCCAAGCCAGAGGCGAAGCCCGTCAGTATCCAGGTGATCCGGGTCCTTTGAAGCCTTCACCGCTCCGCAGTCAGTGTGGGCCAACACCACCACGTCTTTGACACCAAGATGAAGGAGGGCGTAGTCCAGCGCCGCGGCAACCGACGGCTCATCTGTCCGGACAAGGTTCCCCACGTTTCGCAGGACAAACAGTTCACCGGGGCGTGCATCGAAAATCTCCTCGGGAACAATTCTGCTGTCCGAGCATGTTATGACCAGAGAGTGGGGGTGCTGACACCCGCAGAGCGAGCAGTAGCATTCCTTGTCCGCTCTTTCACGGAACCTGCCGTATCCCTCCAGGAGTGTTTCTATCATTTCGTAGCCATCCTTTCAAAAGCGAGTATTTATTCCGTTGATGGGACGAAGCGCAAAGATGCGGAGTTGATACAGTACCGCATTCCCGTGGGCGGAGGGCCGTCGCTGAAAAGATGCCCCAGGTGCGCATCACACCGGGCACACAGCACCTCTGTCCTGATCATGCCGTATGAAAAATCCCGATTCTCCGTGACAGGGGCTCCTTCAACCGTCCTCGTGAAACTCGGCCATCCGGAACCGGAATCGAATTTATCCGCCGATGAAAAGAGCTCAGCCCCGCAGCAGACACATCCATAAATCCCCTTTTCATGGTGATCCCAGTAAATCCCTGTAAAAGCACGCTCAGTCCCCTTCTTCCTTGCCACAGCAAACTGCTCCGGGGTAAGAAGCGCCTTCCATTCTTCCTCCGTTTTCTCCACCCTGTCAGGAGAAGCCGCAAATCCTCCCGAAACAGAGGAGCAAACAAGTGACAGCGCAATGAGCACGACCGCTGCAAGACTATTCACAGGCTACCTCCTTCATTTCTTTGACAAATTCCATGAATTCCCTTATTCCCCCCGCATTCGTCCACGCAACATTGAACCTCTTTCTGAACTCCATCCCTTTTGCTCCCATTGAAAGTACCTGGCACGTAAAATCATTGTCGGAGAAAGCAAGGTCGAACTGGAAATGGGTCACAAATGCATCGTCCATGGCGAGCAGCTTGTCGTCATCGGTGAAGTAGAGTGCCAGCCCCCGCTCCTCCATATTCTGGCGGATAAAATGAGTGATAATTGCGGATACATGCTCCATGCAGAACATCCTCCCTTCCCCTGGCAGGGGATGAACTCGTGCTCATTGTACGGTATTTTGTGATATTCAGCCAGCAGCGTCAAGAACAGGTCGGAAAACAGAAAATGAAAAACCTTTCTTTGGAGAGGCTTTACCCGGGGTATTTGCCCGTACTTTCCAGGGAAAATCCATAAAACCGATTATACCCCATACGGTATCCGGTGCTATAATTGAAAAAAACGGTCAGGAGGAATGGAAATGAAACGGCAGAAATGGAGAATAGCACTTATGGTACTTTTTGTTCTCTCTCTTCCGGTAACAATGTTTTATCTTTCGCCTCTCCTCACCCTCCAGGGCGCCAGGAGAGGAATAGTCACGTCAAGCCTTCTATTTGTAGGCGCAGCAGCAGTCGCCGCCTTTTTTTTCGGCAGGGTTTTCTGCGGATGGATCTGCCCCGGCGGTGCAGTTCAGGAACTCCTCATTCAGGCAAATGACAGAAGAGTGCCCGGAGGGAGGTACGACTTGATAAAATACGGCATCGCCGCAGCCTGGCTGGCTGCGATCATTATTTTTTTCGTCCAGGCGGGAGGCATCCTGGCCGTCAGGCCCCTTTTCGGTATCAAGGGGGGCTTCTCCCTGGGAACACCTGTCTCATATATTATGTTCTACGTAGCAATGGGAGGTATGGTCGTCCTCTCCATTGCAGCTGGAAGACGTCCCTTCTGCCATTACGGCTGCATGCTCGCACCGTTTATGATCGCCGGACGGTATGCGGCAAAAATAGCAGGGACACCCCATCTTCACCTTGAAGCTGACAGTGAAAAATGTATCGACTGCAGGCTGTGCACGAAAAACTGCCCCATGAGTCTCGATGTAAACGCCATGGTACGGTCGGGAGACATGTTCTCTCCTGAATGCATATCATGCGGCGCATGCGTTGATGTATGCCCGAAGAAGGTGATCTCCTTCTCCGGAGCTCCTCTGAAAAAACAGCAGTTATAGAAAATACACGCAGAACAGTCCTGCCGCAAGGCTGGCAATGGTGACCGGGATACCTGCAGCCGCATGTTCTTTCCAGCTGAAAGGTATCCCCATCCTTTCAGCTTCACCGGCAACGATTATATTGGCGATGCTTCCCACGATAAGGAGGTTGCCCGCAAACGTGCTTGACAGTGCAAGGATATTCCCCGCACCGGGAAGATCCCTGACAAGGGGAAGCAGCAGCATCACGGCAGGAACGTTGGATACCAGGTTTGAAAGCCCTGCTGCAGCGCCGTAGAGCCAGAGCGGGGAGGAAAGTGAAATGCCCAGCCTGTCAAGAACCGTTTTCACGGCATCCAGCCCTCCCGCAGCTTCAAAAGCCCCGTTGATAACAAAAAGGCCGAGGAAAAGAGCCAGGAGCTGCCAGTCGACGGTTTCCAGGGTCCTTCGTGAAGCCATCGTCCTGCTCAGCAGCAGTATCCCCGCAGCACCCAGTGCGACCAGGTCTCTCGGCAGCGCCGAGAAGAGAAAAAGACCTACAACGGAAGCAAGCACGACAGCCCCCTTCAGCGTCTGCCACCTGTTGAAAGATTTTTCGGGTTCCTGCTCCCGGATGATCTCAAGGTGCATCTTCCCTCTGAAAAGCACCGTTATGATCCCCCATTCCGCGATAAGAGAGACGAGGACCGGGGGCAGTGCCCACCAGAGATAGCCGCTGAATGAAAGATCAAGAGATTCTCCGATAAGCATATTTTGCGGATTTCCGATCAGGGTCAGCCCCGATCCTATATTTGCGGCACAGGCAAGGGCAAGAAAAAAGGGAAGGGGGTTCAGCTTCCGCCGGATGCACCCCTGGCCGATCACCGGAGTCATGGCCAGGCAGACAACATCGTTCGTGAGAAGCGCTGAAAGCCCTCCGGCTGCCAGTATCACCACACCAAGAAGGGCCTCGGGAGAGACGGAAAGCGAGGATATCCTGCGTGAGACTTCGGAATAGAACCCCCCAAGTCGGAACTGTGCAGAAATGATCATGAAGCCGAAGAGAAGCAGTATCGTCGGAACATCGATACCTGACGCTCCGCCTTCCAGGCGTGCATGCCCGGAAGCAAGAAGCGCGATCGCCCCGAGAAGGACTATCCCTGTCCTGTCGAGTGCCAGGCGGGGGAAACGGCCGAAAATCATCCCCAAATACACGATAGTGAATACCGCGAATACGAAAGAATTGCCGTTCACCTGCTCCATCACCTTTCTGAAATGCTATAGGACCGAGGACCGCTGAAAAGGCATTATACTCTTTTTCACCGAAAGCCGGATACTGACATTTCCGTTTTTCCGGCAGAAAATTGAATAAAAAAGTCTGGAATTTGCTCCCTTGACAGCATTCATAAAACCATATATTATGCAACGAAATATTCAGACAGGCATTTCGCCGGAAAGGAGGATCCCAGATGATACGTTCCCGGATTTTCAGTCTTGTTCTTGTCCTCGTACTTATCATTATCAGCGGTCCCCCTTCCGGTGGGTTCGGCACATAAGCCGTTGCCTCAAACACCGGAACCGGGGACCGCTTAAAAGGGGTCCCCGGTTTTTTTGTTGCCGGCAGCCGGTCCGTATTTATATTGCCTATTTTTGAAAGGAGCTGGAAACAATGGAGAAGAGATTTGCACACAGAGTGGACACAGAGGGAAGCAGCCAGTATTACAGGAGAGACGACAGGCATCTCGACGGGTTGTTCTCACTGAGTTGGAGAGGGCCTTTTGAAGGGTTCTGTGCTGAAAGGAAAGTTGAAGCACCCGAACCCGCAACGTTTTCTCCTTCCGAAATGAGGTGGAGGGGCCCCTTCGAGGGAATGCGTTAATGCACTGGAAACGAGGGAAAACAGGGGATCCTGTTTTCCCTCGTTATTCGTTCAGTCTGTCGGGATGGCGGAAGCAGTACGTGAGGTGATCGTTGACCATGCCGACAGCCTGCATATGGGCATAACAAATTGTCGGGCCGAAGAAGACAAATCCTTCTTTTTTCATGGCCCTGCTGATTTTCTCAGATAACGGCGTAGCGGAAGGAACTTCTTCAGGCGATTTCCACCTATTTATTATCGGCTGCCCGTCAACGAAATCCCAGAGAAAATCACTCAGCGAGCCTTTCCGTTCCGTGAGATGGAGGTATGCCCGCGCATTTGCGGCTGCTCCCTCGATTTTCTTTCTGTTCCTTATTATCCCGGGATCCCCCAGGAGTTCCCCGATCTCCTTTTCGCCAAACTTCGCTATCGACTCGGGGTCAAAACCGCGGAAGGCCTTTCTGTACGACTCGCGCCGACGGAGTATGGATATCCATGAAAGTCCCGCCTGAGCTCCTTCAAGGATCAGGAATTCAAACAGTTTTCTGTCATCGTATTCGGGAACGCCCCATTCTTTGTCATGATACTCTGTGTACAGGGGGTCGTTCCCGGGCCACTCACATCGCCGGACAATGCGCTTCACGATCTAGTGATGGTGATGGGCGTGATGTTCCACCAGTTCATCGTGGCTTTCCTCTTCCCACACGGGAAGGTCTTTGTTTCTCCTGTAATTGTTTATGGCTGCGTGGATCGCCTCTTCAGCCAGCACTGAACAGTGCATCTTCACAGGGGGGAGCCCGTCAAGGGCATCGGCAACTGCCCTGTTTGTCAGTTCCCAGGCCTCTTCAACCGTTTTTCCCTTCACCAGTTCGGTTGCCATGCTTGAAGATGCGATCGCCGAGGCACACCCGAATGTCTTGAATTTTATGTCCGTGATCACGTCGTTCTCCACGCGGAGGTAAATTTTCATTATATCCCCGCACTTGGGGTTGCCTGCCTGGCCTACTCCGTCAGGATTTTCGATCTCTCCCACGTTCCGGGGATTCTGAAAATGGTCCAGTACCTTTTCGCTGTACATGGAATCACCTTCCTCCTTCTATTTTCTTCATGTAGTCCTCCCAGAGAGGAGACATCTCCCGGCGATGCTTCACTATCCCCGGGAGGGTCGAGAGGACGTACCGTATATCTTCTTCAGTTATTTCCTCGCCAAGTGTCAGCCGGAGAGACCCATGGGCCAGTTCATGGGAAAGCCCGATCGCCATCAGTACGTGGGAAGGGTCAAGGGATCCTGAAGAACACGCGCTGCCGGTGGAACCGTAAATCCCAGCGCTGTCAAGATCCAGCAGAAGGGTTTCTCCTTCGATGCCGATAAAGCTGAAATTCGCGTTGTTGGGAAGACGTTCACTCGAAGGCGCTCCGTTCAGCTTCGCGTGGGGTATGGACTCCATAACCCCTTCAATAAGCATGTCCCGCAGTTTTCCTATACGGGGCGAGGATTCCGACATCCTGCCCGAAGTCAACTCTATGGCGGCACCCAGTCCGACTATTCCGGGGACATTTTCAGTTGTCGCGCGGCGGCCTTTTTCCTGCCCGCCTCCGTGCATGAAATTTTCTATCCTTGTTCCCTTCCGTATGTAGAGTGCACCCACGCCCTTCGGGCCGTAAAATTTATGGGCTGAAAGGGAAAGCATGTCAATATTCATCGCCTTCACATCAATGGGTACATGGGCGACAGCCTGGACCGCGTCTGTGTGGAACAGGATCCCCTTTTCCCTGCAGAAGGCACCTATCTCTGCCACGGGCTGAATGGTCCCGATCTCGTTGTTTGCAAACATTACCGATACGAGTATCGTCTTTTCGGTGACCGCCTTCCTGATATCGTCAAGGTTTACCCGTCCTTCAGCATCCACGTCGAGAAATGTGACGTCGAATCCATTTTCCTGCAGAAACTGCGCTGTGTGGAGCACGGCATGATGTTCGATCTTCGTCGTTATGATATGGTTCCCTTTTGAACGGCCGCGCCATGCCGCACCCTTCAAAGCCCAGTTGTCCGCCTCGGTGCCGCCGCTTGTAAAGAAGATCTCATCCGCGGAAGCCCCGATGACATCAGCAACCTGCTGCCTTGCTTTCGCTATCGCTTTCCTGTTCCTCTCGGAAAAGGAATAAATCGAGGAAGGATTTCCGAATGACTCGGTAAAGAACGGGGTCATTGCAGTCACCACTTCCGGTGCTGTAAACGTCGTTGCGGCGTAATCAAGATAAACCTGCATAGACATTCAGTGCTGCTCCTTTCTTCGGCTTCAGCCGTTCGCTGTTCGGGGTGACTCTTTTGCCCCGTTTCCGCTCTTATTCACAAGATCCCACAGGGTCGTGTCCTCCAGGATGTCATCAATGCTCTCCTTCAGCCTGCTCCAGAGATCGTGGGTCGCGCACGAACCCTTGTTTCTGCACCCTCCCCCGCTCAGGCAGTCAGCAAACGTTATATCCCCTTCAAGGGCATCTACAACCGTTGCTACGGTCACTTCCCTCGGATGCTTCTGGAGCATGTAGCCCCCCTGTGCACCCCGCACGCTTGCAATTATGTTCTTTCTCCTCAAGCGGATAAAGAGCTGCTCAAGGTATTTTTCCGATACATGCTGTTCTTTTGCTATTTCACCTACAGGTACGGCTCTTTCGCCGTCATAGCGCTCCGCCATGTAAAGAAGTGCTCTGAGCCCATACCTGGTTTTGGTAGAGAGCTTCATTTCATCACGTCCCTTGCGTGAAACTGAAGAGAAGATACTATATCCTACCATTTTTGTCAACTTTATAATTCCACTTTTTTCTCCAGGGATAAAAAGACGTCACAGCGCTGGATCCTCTTGATAAGAGGATCCCGACCAGGTTGAAAAAAAAGAGCCCGAGAGATACCATTATTTGCGGGGAATCAGCAGTTTATTCGTAAAATTTTTTAAGACAGGAGTGTTT
>Ga0172382_10004363_pt1 | contig 21700 bp, 19 predicted proteins | sample Leawel138RmetaG_FD_122245 | JGI IMG/M metagenome (GOLD analysis project Ga0172382, IMG submission 122245) | Leachate microbial communities from a municipal landfill in Southern Ontario, Canada - Leachate well 138R metaG | ecosystem: Engineered > Solid waste > Landfill > Unclassified | place... | reverse complement strand
ACCATCCCCTCCTCAAGGGCTACAGCGATTGGTTTAGGTGAAATATTTTGGGGCCCTTCGTGGACGTTTAAGCAAAATCCAACACCATGGCCAGTCCCATGTCCATAATTAAGCCCCTCCTGCCAGAGAAATTGGCGAGCAAATGCATCGAGTTGGTAGCCGGCAGTTTGTTCAGGGAAAATTTGTCTGGAGAGGGCTAAATTTCCCTTGAGGACCAAAGTGTAATCCCGTTTCATCTGCTCACTGGCTTCACCAAAAAGGAGAGTTCGCGTTATATCGGTAGTTCCGGTTTTGTATTGCCCCCCAGAGTCGAGTACCAAGAGTCCGTCTCCGATTAATTCAACTGAAGACTCCGGTGTTGCGCTGTAATGGGCTAAAGCACCATGCGCCTTGAAGCCGGCAATTGGGGAGAAGGAGGGACCCAAGTAATCGGAGCTCTCTGCCCTAAACTTTTCAAGCTCCTCGGCGATGCTCAGTTCTGTGTACCTTTTTGTCGCCTGAGAGACAGTGTGTAGAAACTTTACCATGGCGAGGGCATCTTCAATATGGGCGCGCCGCATCCCTTCGATTTCCCGCCTGTTTTTGCGACTTTTCAAGTCGCTGGAGAAATCGCGCCCTTCCACTATTTTTACCGCTTTATTCAAAGCTGAGCAGAGGCGCACATTGCTTTTCTGGGGAGAGAGGTAGAGTACCGCAGAGCCGTTAAGTTCTTTTTGCAGGTAGTCGTACACCTCTGCGTAATTGCGGATTTCTACCGAATTGTTTAAAAGTCCCTCTTCAAGGCGTCTAGGGTCGGTAAACAAGACCACTTTATTTTGCCCAATTAAGAGGAAGCTCAAAAATACCGGATTGAAAGGGATGTCGCTTCCCCGCAGGTTCAAAATCCAAGCGATGTCGTCGAGGGATGCGATAAGGGTATCGCTACAGCCTACTTCGCTTAGGAGTTCCCTTATCATATCGATTTTAGCCCTAGAGCTTAAACCGGCAATTTCATCATCCAATGGCGTCACTTTCGAGAAGGGGAGACCGGGCCGATCCAGCCAAATATTGTTAAGCAGGTCGTCAATTTCTATTAGGCTAATCCCCCGATTTACAAGCTCCTTTTTCTACTCTAACGTGAGACTCTCGTGGTCAACACCCACTTTAAAGCCCTTTTGAGGGGGAGCTGCCAACCATTCAACAGGAGTGAGCTCCCCGGGAAATCCCAATTTTTTTAGTTTAAAAGGACTCCCCTCAATTTCTTGAGCACCCTGTATGTAGTAGCGGGAATCGACCCAAAGAAAGGCTTCTTTAAGGGTCACCACGACAGTTCCTGCCGAACCGGTAAAACCGCTAATCCACTGCCTTGTTCGCCATCTGGGGGGCACATATTCGCTTCCATGGGGGTCACTACCCGTGATTAGATAGGCATCTAACCCCCGCTTTTTCATCTCTTTTCTTAAGTTGCTAAGTTTTTCTTCAATTTGCATGGGCCTTTCTTCCCCTCCATCTGCCGAAGGCTAATACAATTAACCCCGCTATTATCATGAGTAGACAGAATATTTGTCCTAAAGAGATATTGAAAAACGAGAGAAACAGCGCTGTTGGCTCACTTTGGTGTCCCCAGTTGATGATAAATCCCAGATTGGTATCGGGTTCTCTAAGGTATTCAATAAAAAACCGAACAATACCATACCCTATTAAGTACCACCCGGAAGTATAACCGGGGTATTTACTCCTTTTACGAATAAAGAACCAGAGAAAAACCCATAAAACAACCCCTTCAAAGAGGGCTTCATAGAGCTGGCTGGGGTGCCGTGGTAAATTGAGTAGGGTACCACTGGAATAGGGAATATTAAGTTGGTCCGCAATATTGCGCACCCATTCGTATGAGGTCGAATAGCGCGGAGCATTGGGAAAAACCATGGCCCAAGGTTTAGTTGAGACCCTTCCCCAGAGTTCTCCGTTGATAAAATTTCCCAATCTGCCAAAGGTATAACCCAAGGGAATACCGGCGACAAGCGAGTCTGCCACTGTTAGAAAAGGTGTCTTGGCTTTACGGGAAAAAATAGCTACACCGACAGCCACTCCCACAACCCCACCGTGGTAGCTCATTCCAGGCAGTCCGACAAATCGTCCATTTGAGAATGGCCAAAAGATCATCCAAGGATGGGTCCAATAGTAGGAAGAACCGTGGTAGAAGAGCGTTGAAAAGAGCCTTGCCCCTAAAATAAGACCAACAATCGTATATAAAAAGAGATTGTAAGTGTCGTCTAGAGTACATTCGATGAGCCCCTTTTTACGTTGCCGGTTAAACAAGAGGAAGGTGACAAAAAAAGCTACTAAGTACATCAAACTATACCAACGCACTGGGAGCCCGGGGATAACTTCAGGAGAAATCCATGCCGGAAAGTCGATAAATTGGAACATAGCGCAAGTGTACGCTTAGAAATTGGTATGGTCAACTCTCACTTTGTAGTCAGCGCTAGTAAAAAGAAGTATACTCAAAGTATGAGAAGGTTAAAGACATTTTTACTGTTGGTAGTCTTGGTCCTCTTCGTTGGGCAAGCCACAGCTGCCACAGGGGTAAATGAAAACTTTGTTCCCAGTTTCCTTGGTGGTTCATTCTCCTCAACTCCCCAAGCCAGACAAGATGAGATTGCCATTAATATGCAAAAACTGGAACTTCTTTACCGGTTGGTTGCCAGAGATTTCCTTTTTGATATAGACCATAAAGAGGTCTATGAGAGTATGGCCAAGGGACTCTTCTCCGGTTTGGATGATAAATATTCAGCTTATATCCTCTCTAAAGACGCTGCTGATTTTAGTGAAGATACTTCGGGTTCCTATGGAGGCATCGGGGCTTACATCTCTAAACACTATTTGGAGTACCGTGATTACACTAAGAGCGAGACCTATATGGTGAACATCACCAGTGTCTTTCCTGGCTCTCCTGCCGAGAAAGCCGGACTACGTAGCGGAGACTTGATCAGCCATATCGACGGAGAACCGGTCGATTCAATGGAAGCAGAAGAGGCGTCTAGGGCCCTAAAAGGGAAAAGTGATACAGAAGTGGTGTTAACCATCAAACGGGGACAGACAACTTTTGACGTGACTGTCATCCGGAAAATTGTAACGGTCCCCACTGTTTCAGCGACTGTTTTAGATGATGGTATTGGCTATCTGAGGATTACCCAATTCACCAACTCGACAGCTTTGCAGGTCCAAGAAAGATTACTAGAATTTAAGGATGAGCAGGTTGAAGCTCTAATCTTGGACCTCAGAGATAACCCTGGAGGGATTGTTGACTCCACCTTAAAGGTGGCCGATATGCTCTTAGCCGGTGATGTGATCGTCCACATCAAAGGTAAAAACCAAGACCACGATAATACCTTAAGGGCCTCTGTTGGAACGCTATTACCCGTGGACATGCCGTTGGTAACTTTGGTAAATAAGGGCTCAGCTTCTGCTTCTGAAATCCTCGCCGGTGCTATTAAAGATAACAACCGTGGCCTTTTAATAGGGACCACGACCTTTGGAAAGGGCCTCATTCAGGTGGTCTCCCCCTTTGGCGATGGGTACTACACCCTGACCACTAGCCAATACAAAACGCCGTCAGGGGAATATATTCATGAAGTGGGCATCCCGGTCGATATAGAGGTGGAGGATGTCCACATAGCTGAAGATGCGATGGATGCCTACCTTGAATTCAGCAATAGCGGAAAAGTTGAAGAATTTGTAGCGGCTCACCCCGCCTTTTCTAATGAAAATGTACAACTCTTCCTTGATACTGTTGTTGGTGACAATGCTCCTTTAGAGCAGGATGTTTACAGACTATTACTGAGGCGGGAATATTTAAATGAGATGCCCTATGAGGAGCGCCCAATAGCTGATGTTGAATTTGACCGTGTGCTGAAACGGGCTGTTGAGTATTTGGAAAAATTATAGACTCAATTATCTTGTAATTGAGGCATCTGCAACTCCTACCCAGTTTGTACACTAGGCGCACACATTATTCCACAATTCAAACATACGTACTCCATAGAGCGCACATATTTCTGTGCGACACTTTACCCAACAAGACTCGTATTATATGGAGATTATCGTATGAAAAAAACATTAGCGTTTGTTTTAGTTTTGGCTTCAGTTTTCGCCCTTAGTGCAGCAGTCAATTTTTCAGGTGGCTTTGAGTGGGATATTACTATTCCGGTGGACGGTTCGCCAATATCGACAAAGGGGTACGATGACAACGAAGGGACAAGTGGGGGGATGAGTTTAAACGTAACCGGAGATTTCTACAAATTGACGTTCAACAGCACATTTAGTGACTACAATGTGTTGGCGACAGGAGATCTTTATATTGATAAAGCACTTGCAGATGTAGGTGTGGATTTACCAATTTCTCTTACGCTAACTGCCGGAAACTCCCGCGTCACGGCTCAGAACGTCTATCAAGATCCAAACAGCAATTACGCAGGTAGAATACGTATCGACAACCTAAACAACCTTCCTATTTCTGCTACCATTGGCTACAACGACATTATTACATTGCTAGTTGGTTATAGCTTCAACGATACACCAGATTCAGGCTTACTTGCCGACCAGGTTCAAAACTACCTAGTATCGGCGAAAATTGCCCCAATTAATGGTATCAGCGCCACAGTAGGTTGGACCAACCATGATCAATGGAGTGAATCCAAAAACTACACTGCGACTCAACAATCGGTGCTGGCCGTTACCGGAAAAATCGAATTGGACAAACTTATCAACAACTTTCCAATTGACCTAGCTATCTCGGGAGCCGCTTCAATTTTCGATTTCGAAGCGTTAGATACCACTTTTGGTGCAGCTGCTATTTCAGTAGGTATCGACGATGCAAGTGCTGATTTCGAATATCAGTACGATCAAGGAACCCATGGGATAGGAGCTAATATCGGTTATGAGGGTTTTAAGAACGTTGGGCTGTATGCAGGGCTGGGTTCTTCAGATGTCACAGATTTCTCCGACACCCTTTGGTATTACGTGAAAGCTTCCTATAACTTGGCCGGAACAACCTACTACACCAGTTTCTCAGAAAGTGGTATCGGGGTGGGGATGGATTTCTCGTTTTAAAATTGCAAGGCAGAGTCTGTCCTGTTTGCCACTAGACAGGACGACTTCCTTCAAAATTTCTCGTTATACAGCCCCCTGGCGCCGTTGGCGAAGGGGGCTCCTTTTTGCATGGATGGAGGAAGATTCACCAAGTAGCTTTTACCACGACATGATTATCTTCTCCGTTTTCCATTGTAACATCGCCTCCGTGCAGTTGAATGGCCTGTCGAACAATAGACAACCCCAGTCCTGATCCTTCTGAATTGCGTGTTTGATCTCCCCTAATCCATGGTTCAAATACATGTTTTAGAATTTCTGGATTGATATGCCCGGTGTTTTCAAATTCCATGACAATAGAACGCCTTTTGTCTTCAGAAGGGAATAGTCGCCAAGTAATTACAGATTGTTCTATTGAATATTTGCCCGCATTTTTGAGTAATTCACAACAGGCTGGCATTAAAAGGCGTTTGTCACCCATAAACGAACTTATACGTACATCCAATAAGACTCTTTTTCCCAAAGAGGTGGAACTGACTACCTCATCGATAAAATCGAGTGCATCTATCTTTTCCAAGCGGACATCATAATCTAGGTCCTCCATTGCAGATAATGTAAGAACAGATGATACTTTACCCTCCAGGTCTTTTATTTCACGAGCCATCCTTTCTAACAACACATCATCCACCGGGAAAATCTTATCAATCATCCCCTCAATAGAAATCTTCAAAGTAGCAACGGGGGTATTCAAGTCGTGTGCAATACTACGCAACCACTGTTGCCTTGTCTTTTCATTCTGTTTCAACTGTTCGTCGAGCCGTTTTACCGATGTGGCAATTTCCACCAGCTCTTTTAAGCCTGGTTTAGCATCGATAACAACACTATTCCCATTCGCAACCGCCTCCAACGTCTGCGATATTTGCTTTGCATGGCGTGAAACCGCAGCGGCAATCCAGCGAGCTCCAATTAATGCCACAATAAGTGCAATTGGAATTGTAAAAAGAAGCGCATGAATCATCCTTTTCATCAGCAATGCGGTCATTGAATAATTCATAGGACTAAACACCAGCACATCGACCGAACCAAAAACTTTTTCTCTAGCAGCATCAGCATAGAGCATAACTGTACCTATCACATCTTGTTTACGAACAGGTTCGGGGTAATGCATCATTAGTAAGCGTTGTTCGTTTGGCATGACTTCGGTTCCCACGTACAGTTGGGAAAAATTTGGATTAACAAACCATTGCGGTCTGTTCAGTGGTTCAAAACCATCGTGTACAAACTTCTCATTTGGTGTACCGCTCTCGATAGATGTAATAGACAATCCTTTGGGGGTCTTTCCAAATGTAAGGATTGTATTACCATCTGAATCGCGAAGGATAAGACCAGAAACCCTGTCGTCAGCTGCCCGTTTTACAACCGCCTGTACCGATTCTAAAGTCCACGAAACATGCTCTCGCAATCCTTGATCGAGAGAATCTTGTAAGCGCCTAGCATAATTTTGAAACACATCAGCGGTAAATTCACGTTCTTGATTTTTTAACGTAATTGTCATTACGGTCGCTTGAGCGGCGAGAATAGCAATTGTAACAATCATGATTGAAGCCAATAGATATACAAAGAGGCTATTATTGCGGAATTTTTGCTTTGTTTTCATGGTTTGTCCAAGTGCCGCCTAGCTACAAATCTATATCCATAGCCACGAATTGTTTCAATCCAAGCATTATTGCTGTGCCCTATTTTTGCCCTTATATTCTTGATATGGGTATCGATGATTCGGTCATACGATTCAAACGAGTAACCAAAACACGATTCTATCATTTGCTGGCGTGTAACCAGATTTCCTGCGTTATCAATTAGGCAGGCTACAATTCTCCATTCTGCGGCAGTTAATTGGATGGACACTCCATCGATTGTGAAATTGTGTGCCAGATTATCAAAACATAATATGGCCCCATTGAGTTCCCAATAGGAGCCCTGTTTTTGATTTTGCAACGGTTTGTCAATCCGACGAAATATAGCTTCGATCCGCAGGACAAGTTCCTTAGGAGAAAATGGCTTTACGATATAATCGTCTCCTCCGAGTTCAAACCCCATAATCCTATCACTCTCAGATGAACGGGCAGTCATAAAAACCACGGGAAATTCATATTGCATCCGTAGCTGTTTTACAAATGTAAACCCGTCTCCATCAGGCATCATTACGTCCTGAACTAACAAATCGGGTTTGGCTTTATTGATAGCCGCCTGGGCATCAAGTAGGAGTCCGTAACCTTCCGTTCGAAACCCTGATAGCGTCAGATAATGTACTACACTATCGCGAATTGCGTCATGGTCTTCAACAACATAGATGCTTTTCATAGCTCCATAATGCATGGGTTACACAGACAGTACAAGTGTAAAGGGTCAATATTCACAAATCTCCACATAGAACATACATGTACTCCAGTTATTGCTCATCATCGATTCGTATATTCAAGGTGCCGAATGAAAAATAATCGATAAGTTCGGCTAAATCTTAAGCCATGGCTGACTAACAGCCAACGAGGAGTACAATATGCGAAAGGGTGTGATTATTTGCTGCACAGCACTGATGTTTCTTACGACAATCGGGTTTTTGTCAGCATCTGCCGTAACCGAGAGTACGGCGACCAGTGGACTATGGAAGACAGCTAATGCGATTGCGGATGCGAGTTCAACCTATATTCCGGGTGTACGGCGTATCTTGTATCAAGAATTAGATGGCAACGGCAATATCGTCTATAGTGACCAAGCAATCGTCTTAATTGAAAGTTCACATCATGGACGATACCTTAAAGTACGCAAATTTGGAGACGAAAATATTTTCTCATTAATTGACCGTTATAGCGATGGGATTGTCATGACACCATTCGAGGATAACCTCGAAAAGCTTGACTACAAATTCAGTGGCATCTCTGAGCAAGTTGATGACAAACTCTGCGATGTTTATAGCTTCGCTATCGCCTATGATGCCAATCTTCCTTACTATGATTCAAATTACAAAGAAAGTGGAAATATCATCAACTGGGATAATGTTGAAGATGATTTTGAGGGAATTGTTAGTGGCTTAATCTGGCTCGATCAGGTTAGTGCTACTCCGATTAAAATGACCGTCAACTATTTGTTTGAAGATAATACCCAAAACGGAACTTTAGAGCTCAGTCAGACTGTCTATTTTGATAATGATAATGGTATCATTACTCCGTCGCTTATCAGGTCAACTGGCACTCTTAGTATCTATGCAGGACAAAAAGGGCAAATTCTTGTAAAAGATTTCATAATCGAAGAAGAACAATTTTCATTCTGGCAAAATGAGAAATTTGCAAGAGGAACTACCGTCATATAAAATTTGCACTACTATTCGTCTAATAAGGTATCTACGCTTACCTAGAAGAATAAGACACTATGTGATCCAGATCCGGAATATGGTCATTTGGCTTGGGTATCTTTGATTATCATAGTGTTTTTCTTCTTTTTTGAGTGCCTTAAGGGTATTATTGTGGCATGGGGCGTTACGATGAGTGATAATATACGTTTTAAATATGTTTTTGCTGAGGATTACAACCCTAAATATGTCAACGGTGCATATGGAGGGGTATCTCCATCCGGAGAGATTGTTGTTAACTTCTACTTTGAAAGACATCCTTTACCAAAATTTGATACTTGTCAACTTCCTTCAGACGGTCAAATCGGTGATTTAACAATGCGAGATCTAGAAGATTTAAACAATCTCGTTATTCGGTATATCCAAAATGGCGTTGTTATTTCACTTGACCATGCAAAAGAAATTGAACAACAAAGGCTTAAGGGAAAAGTAAAGGAGGAGTAAAATTATGGTATATGCTATTTCTGCCTCTTCTGAGTTTCATACGTACAATGACTTCTTTAAGCAGGGAAGACAATCAGGAACCTTAGGGCGACGCACAATAACCTCTAACAATGCTTCAGCCACTAAGGCTGTTTATCTTTCACCTTTTGATGCAATAATCCTTTCATTCAAAAACCTGGCAGATGGTTGGAACGGAGACCAAACAAAAGCTATCCCTAGTTTAGTAATCAAAAATGCGTCAATGATGCTTCAAAATGTACCTAAAGATGGGTTAAAGATATTTCCTACCGGAAGAGAATCAATTCAATTTGAATACGACAACGGGGAGAAATCTCTTGAGATTGAGATTTTTGCAGATCGGTTTGAGGTAGCCCTCTTTGATGATATAGAACTAATTTTTGATGAAACACAGCGACTCACGGAATTAGAAAAGATCGAACAATATTTAACCAAACTCCATGAATCCTGACTGCATTGAACCGCATGAAACTCTTTATCGAGGAATTTTAATCAGTCCCATGGTATAAAATGATGAGACAAACCGCCCATCTTCGGCTGCATTCAAGCAATCATCTGCCTTATCAGTTGATCGTGTGCTGAAACGAGCTGTTGAGTATTTGGAAAAATTTATCTTGCAATTGAGGCATATGCAATTTGCCTTTCCGGTGTTATAATGCTCAAAACACCTAAAAGGAGGCTTAAATTGTCTATATTTTTATTCACACAAGATATTTCTTTGACAAATCGCATAAACAAGCAACTAAAAAACCCCTGCCATCTCATTAGTTCTCTTAAGCAATTTGAATCGCTGAAAAGCATTATCACTAAGGACTCTCATCCGGTCTTTCTTATCGACGATAAATTTCAGAAGCTTAACGTTTCAGGTATCATTAAGTATATAATTTCTTCTGAAATATATGGTCCGAAAATCATTATCACAGAAGATATAAAAATGGGCAACCAGATGCAATTTGTGCACGATACTTCGATTGGTTTCCTCAATTCTCCTTTTACTATAGTTGAACTGATTAACTCAATTATAGATATTTCAGGCGTTGCGGCAGTTGCCCCTCATTTAACTAAGGAACAATTTGAAAATTTAAATCCTAAAAAGAGAGCAGAGTGGACCTCTTCTGTCTTGGTGGGGGAAAGTAAAGCAATTTGCAAAGTGCGTGAAATAATAGATATCATCGGTCATTCTTTCTCTATCGTCCACATAACAGGTGAGACCGGCACCGGTAAAGAGGTTGTCGCTTCTCTTTTAAGAGAAGCCTCCCCTTGCCCTGATCCTTGGGTGCCTGTTAATTGCGCGACCCTTTCCCCTTATATAGCTGACGCAACCCTATTTGGCAGCAAACGGGGCGCCTATACAGATGCTAAGGAAGACCGTATTGGTCTAATAAAAAGTGCCGACGGGGGTATTCTTTTCTTAGACGAAATAGAAGATTTACGCCCTTCTCTTCAAGGTAAATTATTGCGTTTCCTTGAAACAAGACAATTTAGAGCTTTAGGCTGTACCTCTTTTGATTCGTCCAGTTTTCGCCTAATTACCGCTTCAAACGCCCCCTTTGACAAATTGCTGGAGGAGGGAAGAATTCGCCTCGATTTAGTCTCCCGTATTAATACACTAGAGATAACCCTCCCCCCTTTGAGAGATAGACGTGAAGATATTCCCCTACTGGTGGAATTTTATCTAAATAAAATCGGGGAACATAGGCGACCTGACAAACCAACCATGCAAAAAATCTTGGATGCTAAATGGCTAGGTAATATAAGGGAACTCTTTAAAGAATTGGACCAACTAGTTATATTTTCTTCCCCACAAAGTGAAGAATTATCAGGAGGAGAAATTCTAACCAGTTCGATTTTGAATTAATCGCTTTTACCAAATGATATAACCTCTGCTCTTGTGGATAACTTGTGAACAAATTTAAAGAAATTCTCTCAGTACTACCTATATTAAATACACTATATCTTATATAAATTTGCAATAAAACATGACCTTTCTATACCTTTATATTTTCTTATGTTAAAAGGAGTTGACAATATATTAACAACTGTTCATACATTGTTATCCTAATAACACATCAAAGCACAACAACGGCAGTGTCAGAACTAAGTAAGAAGGGTTGTGGATAACTTGTGGACTAGTGTTGTATGAATTGTGTGAAAGTTAGTTTTTCGTGATGGAATTCGTTAACAAATAAGCGATTAGCTTAAACGTTGGATGTTTGCGCCAAGGCCCAAAAGCTTCTCCAACAACTTTTCATAACCTCTCTCAATTTGGTAGATATTCTGAATCGTTGAAGTCCCTTCGGCACACAACGCCGCTATAACCAGAGCCATACCGGCCCTTACATCAGGGGAACTCATTAGCGCCGGTTTTAGTTTTGTTGGACCGTTTACGATTGCACGGTGAGGGTCACAGATAATAATATCGCTACCCATTCGGATTAGCCAATCAACAAAAAACATCCTAGATTCATACATCTTCTCATGGATAAGAATTGAACCCTCCATTTGGGTTGCCACAACTGTAATAATACTTAAAAGATCGGCGGGAAACCCAGGCCATGGGGCATCCTCTACTTTATTGGTTTGACCACCAACCGTCCTCAAAATTTGGCGCGATTGATGGGAGCCAACTCTAAGTCGCTTCTCTCCCAAAATTTCCCAACTGAGACCGATACGGCCAAACCCTTTGGCTATCATGGGCAGGTAGTCTAAGTCGACCCCCTCTAATTCGATTGATCCCCCCGTTGCCCCTGCTAAGCCAATAAAAGAGCCCACCTCCATATAATCACTGGAAATCGTAAACTCGCATCCCTTTAAGTCTTTTTGCCCCTCTATGGTAATTAGATTTGAACCAATCCCTCCAATAGAAGCACCCATCAAAGAGAGCATTTTACAAAGGTCTTGAACGTGAGGTTCGCTAGCGGCATTCCTTATGGCACTAGAGCCTTCGCAGAGAACCGCTGCCATTATAATATTCTCAGTGGCGGTGACCGAAGCCTCATCTAAAAAAATTGAAGATCCTTTAAGATTCCGGCTAGAGATCTCTAGATACCCCTCTTCTGTTATTTCACAAAGGGCTCCCAAGGCTTCAAAAGCAAAAAAGTGGGTATCTAAGCGCCTGAAGCCAATTACATCTCCCCCGGGAGGTGGCAGAGATATCCCTTTAGCACGGGCAACCATAGGACCAGCCAACAAAATAGAGGCCCTGATGGCATCCACAAGTTTTGCTGGGAACTCTATGGAGCGCTTCTCAACAATATCTTTGGTTTGCAAACGTAAGCTGTTGGGACCAATCCATTCCACCTCTGAACCCAAGTATTTAAGGAGCTCAATCATCACTAAAACATCGTGGATAACAGGGATGTTGTGGAGTGTGACCTTCTCGTCTGTTAATAGGGTAGCTGCTAAACAGGGGAGCGCCCCGTTCTTATTACCACTAACCGTAACTCTCCCCTTAAGGGGGTACCCTCCCCTTATTACGAATGAATCCATGCCTAATCGTACAACTGAAACTTATAATTTACAATCTAGTTGAAGAGGTTTGTAAAGCAAAGTAGTATGAGGGCATGGGCAGGGAAATAGGCAGGGTCTACGGGATTGGCAATCCTCTCATCGATATCACGACAACCTTGACGAGCCAGGAGTTAGAGAGGCTCGGTATCTACAAGGGGACAATGCACCTCATAGAAAAATCCCGCCGAGAGGCTCTCTTAGACTACATCAAAGATAAAGAGAAACAGTATTCATGTGGAGGCTCCTGCCCCAATACAATTATCACCTTGGCTTCTTTGGGAATAGAGACGACTCTTGCCGGTAAGGTTGGCAAAGATAAGTATGGAAAAATCTATCACGAATGTTTGCAGTCCGGCAAAGTCGTTGACGAACTGGTCCACTGTGACCAACCTACCGGCTCTTCTATTATATTGATTAGCGAGGACTCTGAGAGGACAATGAATACCTATTTGGGGGCAAACCGCCTCTTCGGTGCCGACGATATTAATAAAAAGAGCCTCAAGACGGCTGACTTTTTCCACTTCACCGGCTACATGTGGGACACAGAGAGTCAAAAAAACTCCATCATGGAGGCGATTAAGACGGCCCACCAAGCTAAGACAAAAATCTCCTTTGACATTGCCGACCCTTTTGCTGTCGGGCGTAACCGTGATGCTTTTCTCCATTTAATAAAAGAGCACGTTGATGTTGTCTTCGCCAACAGTGAAGAGGCTCGCTACCTTTTCGATAACTACGATCCAAGAGAATGTTGCAAATCTCTAGGTAAACTGTGTGAAATTGCAATAGTGAAAGATGGAAAACGGGGTTCTTTTATCAGCTATCAAAAGGAGATCTTCAAAATCCCCGTTGAGGGACCCGTTAATGCCGTCGATACCACCGGTGCCGGTGATGTCTACGCAGCAGGGTTCCTCTATGGGCTCTGTCGTCACCTCTCTGTAGAAGAGAGCGGCTATTGTGCCTCTTACCTTGCAGGGGAGATCATTCAGCAACACGGAGCTCAGTTCTCTAAAGAGAAGAGTTCTCAAATTAGGCTCTTTTTAGAGAAGACCTTCGGGGCGCTCTAAGATGGCCTCCCAGGGGACCCCTTCTTGCCCAAAATGACCATAATTCATGTGTTCCCGGTAGATTGGACGGAGAAGGTCGAGTGTCTCAATTATTCCGGCGGGAGTCAGGTCAAACACTTCAAGAACCAATTTTTCCAAGTCCCCGTCATCAATTTCGCCGGTGTTAAAGGTGTCAATCATAATTGCGACCGGTTCGGCGATACCAATCGCATAGGAGATTTGGACTTCGCAGCGACTACACAATTGCCACGCTACCAAGTTCTTGGCAACGTAGCGGGCCATATAAGCACCGGAGCGGTCAACTTTGGAGGGATCTTTGCCACTGAAAGCCCCTCCTCCGTGGCGTGCCATTCCCCCATAGGTATCGACAATAATCTTTCGTCCGGTCAACCCCGCGTCCCCGTGGGGTCCTCCGATTACAAAACGCCCTGTTGGATTGATATGGTAGACGGTGTCGCTCTTGAGCAGCCCAGTGGGCTCTAAAGTGGGTCTAATAATTTCCGTCTTAATATAATCGGCTAACTCTTTTTGCCCTACCCCTTCGGCATGTTGATGAGAGAGGACAACCGTGTCTATTTTAACGGGATTTCCCCCTTCGTAAATCAACGTGACTTGAGCCTTAGAGTCGGGCCTTAAAAAAGTAGCGGGGTCCTCTTTTCGTAAAAGGGCCGCCCTTTTAAGGAGTCTATGGCAGTACATTAGGGGTGCGGGCATCAGTTCTGCCGTCTCGCTACAGGCATAGCCGAACATCATCCCTTGATCGCCGGCTCCCTGTTTCCCCGAAGAACTCGTTTGCGAGTTAACCCCCATAGCGATATCAGGGGATTGTTGCTGGATTAATTGTTGTACTTGTAGCGTCTGATAGTCAAAACCGCAGTTTAAGCGTGTGTAGCCCACCTCTTTAACCACCGAACGGACTATTTTTTCGATGTCAGGTAACTCTTCAGTGGTAATCTCGCCCCCTACAATGACAGTATCAGTGGTGGCAAAGACTTCACAAGCAACCCTTGAATTCTTATCCCTTCTTAAACACTCATCCAACACACCATCAGAGATCTGGTCACACACTTTATCGGGGTGTCCCTCACTAACCGATTCACTTGTAAACTTCTGTAGCCCTTTTCTAACCATTACACCTACTCTCTTCTCAATGGGGGTAATTCATCATCGATGGAGATCCTAACGCGTTTGTAGAGCCCCTCGCCTTCACTCTTAGTCGTAATCCCCTCCATGGTGTTCAGCGCGGTGTGAACGAGGCGTCTCTCAAAGGGATTCATCGGCTCTAATAGCCGTGAGCGACCACTTCGTTTGACTTGTTCAGCGTTGCGAAAAGCCAATTTAACGAGATTCTCCTCATGACGCAGTCGGTAGTTTTCACTGTCGACAACGATTTTGGCACCCCCTCTGCGCTGACCGGCATAGACGTTGGCAAGCAATTGGATGGCATCCAAGTTCTTCCCTTTTTTACCAATAATTATGGCAGAGTTCTCTGACTTAATCTCTATGCCCAGTTTACCCCCCCTTCGGTAGTTAACCTCTACCGTAGACGGGTATCCCATTTTATCTAATAAGTTGGAGACAAACGCTAAGACATCCTGTTCGTACTCTTCACTCTCCTGTTCGTCTTCCAAACGAACCCTTATCTTCACATTGCCTTTCTTAAAAATACCCCGTTTGGGGCCTTCCAATACCTCGATATCAAATTCATCCAGTTCTATTTGTAACTCTTCCATCGCTTTCGCAATGGCTTCTTGTTCGTTTTTACCTTCAAACTCTTTAATCATTGTTCTATATCTCCTAGAAAAACCTATTACTTCTTCTTCTTAAAAGGGACAACTTTGACCGGTTCTTCGGATGGGCCCTTCTTCATTTTGCGCCTATTAACAAAGGCTTGTTGTCCAATTGAGATAACGTTCATCACCATCCAGTACAACAAGAGGCCACTGGGGGCGTTATAGAGGATAAAGAAGAACATTATGGGCATTCCGTACATCATGAGCTTGCCGCCCATGCCCCCCTGTGGATTGGCCGCTTGGCTAATCTTGAACGAGAGAATCATTGAAGCTCCGTAGAGAATAGGGAGGAGGCGAATACTGTTACCTATAAAGGGGAGGGAAAAATTGGAGAAAGTAAGGATAGACTCGGGAAGGGAGAGGTCCTCAATCCACCCCGGAATAAACATTGCCCCGCGTAACTCAAAGTGTTTGTTGAGGAGACCATAAAGGGCAATAAAAATCGGGAACTGGAAGAGCATTGGCAGACACCCTCCCAATGGATTGATTTTCTCCTTTTTGTAAAGCTCACTCATCTCTTGGTTAAGCTTCGTGGGGTTATCTTTATATTTCTCCTTCAACTCCTCCATTTGAGGATTCAGGGTTTGCATCCGTGCGGCCGACTCCATACTCTTCTTAGAGAACGGCTGTAGAATGACTTTTATCAGAATCGTCAAAAGGATAATGGAGACACCGTAGTTGGGGATAAGTTTGTAGAAGAGTTGGAGTAACCATTTCAAGATCCCCTCTAGCCACCCTAACCAAGAACTGCTATCCAGAGCTTTCTCTAAGTGGAGGTCGGAGAGGCCAAAACTATTATTCTCAGCATCGTTGTAGATTGCCATATGTTGTTTCAGCTGGGGGCCAACGTAGAAACGGAAAACATCCTTACCACTAGAGGTTTTATAAGCAGGACGGGAGAAGAAAATGCGCGACTCTAAGGGAATGGCACTCCCTTTCTCTTCGCTCACCTTTACATTGTAACGTTGTGCATCGGGGATTCCAATAACTGAAAAATACTTACCGGCAATTGCCGCCCAAGTTATAAAGTCGTCGGTTTGGTACTCCCCATTTTTCAGTTTAGGAATCGACTTTTTGCCCCCTTGGCCAATGTAAAAACGGCGATAGGTATATTTGTTATCGGGGACTTCATCAAAACTGGGCCCCAACTGGGGCTCAAAAGCCAGGGTATAGGCGTAGCCGTTGTAATTAAGGGGCACAGCTTTATTCTCAGAATTCTGTAACCCTATGGTAATCTCAAACAGATAATCAGAATCTCCAAAGCGGTAAGTTTTTGTGAGGGTAAACTCCTGTCCACTTAACTCTCCGTTTTCACCGACAACCCCAAAGGTTTGGTAAAACTCAACACGGTCCCCTTTGATTGTGTAGTTAAAGAGAGCGTCAACCGGATTGGTGGTATCGTTACCTGCGTAAATCATGAAAGCGTCTTGTCCGGTTGAATTGTTGAAGATCATCTCCACCGGGGAGCCTTTATCGAGGTGTTTCTTGAGTTTTAAGCTCGAAACAGAGGCCCCTTGAGGGTTGAATTCAACGCTAAAGACAGCCGTCTCGTAGGTAAACTTTTCAGTACCGGCCACGCTACCGGTTTGTTTAAAGGACCCGGGTAGTGAACTGTTGTAAGCTTGCGATGAGAGGGCGTAAGCGGGGGCTTGGTCAACCACTTCTGCCACAACTTCAGATTGCACCTCTTCAGTAGCCAGTTTATCTGGTGCCAAAAACGTCGATTGAATGGCCATTCCTACCGAGAAAACAATCACCGAAAGGATTATGGCAATAATGGTATTCTTATCCATATCTGCTCCTGCTTATTTCATAATTAGAGGGTGTGCTCCAATACTACAAGTCAGCCTATCTGCCGGGGATAAACCCCAGCTTGTCCGAAGAGCTCCAGCAGCTTTTTTTTCTGCACTTGGAAACTCAAAACCTTTTGGGGGTACACCACAATTGCAAAGTCAAAGCCTGTTAAGAAGAGGGGTTTTTCCCCTCTCCAAATCTCTTTCACTTGTCGCCTTATCTTATTTCGTTGACAAGAATTGCCAAATTTACGGGCCGGGATAACAATCATCCTGTTATAAAGCAACCCGTTTTCTCGAATTATAAGGCGAAAAGAGCGACTCGAATAGCGCTTGCCTTCCCGAAATACTGCATCAATATCTGACTTCTTTCTTAAAATCTCTAATTTAGTAAGGTTTTTTCTCATCACAGGCGCTTAGTTTTTTCCTGCCTTTAGCTCTGCGACGGGCAAGAATTAGACGACCATTCTTAGTAGCCATCCTCGCGCGAAAACCAAATCTTCTATTCCTTTTTGTTCTACTTGGTTGGTAAGTTCTTTTCATGGGAAATCTCCAAATATGTGTCGCTTTACGCGGATTTTATCTTCATCAAAGGGAACACGTCCCCGAAGAGGCAGTATATAGGTGGCAACAACTTAATGTCAATGGTCTTATGAGCGGCATCGCACCTGAACCTGGGTTATTTTCAACTCGGGAAAGCGCTCATTTAGGCGCCTTAAAACCTCCTTTCTGCGTATCATTACCATTGAAGAGTAGGTTGGATGGGTCACCTCAACTACCATAACCCCCCTTTTTAAATCGGCTAACTTCGAATTGAGAGCTAAGTCTTCCCCGATGATTGCCTCCCAATGACGGTAAACTTTCGCCAACGCATTAGAGTCATTGATCTTTAATCTCTCCAATAGTAGCGCTAATACCTCTTGGGTTGTCTTCTCTTTCATTGGGGGGTCAGCACTCCTTCTTCGACACCATAGGTTAACCCAGTCTCCTCATCAATTCGGGAGAAATAGTGCTCTTCGGGAAGGAAAGTAAAAAAAGCTTGACTGTAACCGGTAAGCTCTTTTAAAAACTCGCCCCGTCGTTCACTATCCATCTCTAATAGTACATCATCTACCAAGAGAATTGGACTCTTTTTCCCTTTTTTACGGTATGTTTCTATTTGGACTATCCTAAAGATTAAAGAGGCCAAACGCATCTGTCCCGTTGAACCACTGCTGGAGAAATTCACCGGTCCATCCATGAGGGTGAATTGATCCCGATGGATTCCACTAGTGGTAGTTTGTTGCTTCAGATCTCGGGGCAAACTTTTGCCAAGTTTCGCTACAATTTCCGGCGCTGAATTACAGGCGTCCCACGACGGTTTATAAACAATTTTTAGCGTCGTCTCTTGGCGGCTTATCTTATTGTAGAGGGGGGTAAAAATTTTATTAAATTCTTTTGTAGCCTCCCTTCGCCGCTTTTGAATAGCGATGCCAACTTCAGCTAATTGGGCATCATATAGCCCTAAAAGCGCTGTATAGCCCTCTTTAATAGCTGCATTACGTTGTTTTAGGACCGCTCTATAACGTCTGAGGTCATCGAAATAGAGGGGGTCATAGAGGGAGAGGGTTTGATCAAAGAACCTTCGGCGGCTTTCGGGAGTTCCCCTAATAAACTCGATATCGTCGTGAGAGAAAACGATACAGGGGATGTTGTAGATTAAATCACGGCGGTCTTTAATCTCTCGCCCATCAATTCTAATCTCTCGCTTCCCTTCGCCGTAGCGCAACGCCAGATTTTGATTAGTCCCATCTTCTCCTTCAACAACACCACTTAAAATAAAGTTTTTCTCACCATGGGTGGCGATATCATTGAGGGTCACCGAACGAAAAGAAGAGCCGTAGCAGAGGAGATAAATTGCCTCTAAAAAGTTAGTTTTACCCTGTCCATTACTACCGATTAGCACTACATGCTTACTATCGGTAGGAATTAGAGAATTACTAAGATTTCTAAAATTCTGAAATCCTATAGAACGAAACTTCATTACTCTTTCTGCATCGGCATAATTATGTGGAAGTAGTCCCTCTCCGGGTAGGGCTTGACTGTTACAGCCCGGCTGGCATCGCTAAAGCTAATGTTGAGGTAATCCCCCTCCATCACCCTCAAAGGACTTACCAAGAAGGTGTAGTTCATGGCTAGACGAATCTGCTCACCGCCGTATTCACAGGGAATTACCTCTTTAGCCTGTCCAAAATCGCTCTCTTCTGAACTAATAGTCAAAAGGTTACTCTCTAGGTCTAAGTATATCCGTTTAGCTTTGTTTTCAACTAAAAGAGAGACCCTCTTGAGGGCTTCATTGACAGCATCAACCGCTATTTTACACTCGAAATTTTGACTGGCCGGAATAACCCGCTTATAATTGGGGAACTGTCCTTTAATTAGGGCCGAATACATCACTTGGTGGCCCATCCTGGCATAAATTATGGTATCACTGATGCTTAATTCAACCTCTCCTTCCGGGCCTCCCCCTTTCTTCAGAAGACTTAAAAACTTGGTTGGGATAATAATTGATTTGAAAGGAGGAATCTCTCTCTCTGTCTTCCTCTGGATGAAAGAGAGCCTTTTTCCGTCAGTGGCAACCATAATCAAGCCTGCACTATCCCTCTCAAGGTAAACCCCATTCATGAAATGGCGGGTCTCATCATCACTGATGGCAAAGATAGTTTGATCAATCATTGCTAAGAGGTCTTTTTGGCTCAAGGCAAAGTAGTCCAGGTTGTCAGTCTCTTCCAGAGAAGGGTATTTGTCGACGGAGATTGTGCGTAGTTCAAAATTGATAGAGGCTTTGTTCTCAACTTTGATAAGGAGTTTTTCATTAGCCTCTTCAAAAATAATGGTCTCTTCAGGCAGAGAGCGCAAAATTCCCAAAAACTTGTCACAGAAGACTGTTGTGGCCCCCTCTTCAATCGTTTCCACCGGAATTTGCGTTTTTAAACCAACTTTTTGGTCCGTGGCTCTGATATAAAGAGTATTATTGCGGGTCTCAAGGTAAACATTAGAAACTACTGAAAGGGTATTCCTTTGAGAGGTAAAATCGAGCGCTAAAACAATCTCTTTAAGTATTGAACTCTTATGACAAGCAAATTTCATTTTCCTTACTCCTATTATTAATATAATTATAGTAGTCGTAGTAATAGTAGCATGTATAATGGGGAAAACGGTAATAAATCTTTTCCCCTCCATCTTATAGCTTTTAACAAGTTGTGGAAAAAACCCCGGTTTCATCCACAGGTTGTTAACCCTTATCCACAAGGACTATTAGTTATCCACAGATACTAACATCTTTTACACAAACTTTCCTACACTTATCCCCTTTTACTATTTTTTACCATCTGCATCAGATGTTGCACAGAATTATTGAGCCCGCTATCACTTTGTAACATCCCCTCAACTCTTTGCACTGAATGCATTACCGTTGTATGATCCCTTCCACCAAACTCATAGCCTATCTCTGTGGTCGAAAATTCGGTTAACGCCCTTGTGATATACATTGCAATTTGGCGCGGTAGTACGACCGATTTAGTCCTTTTTTTGCCTTTAATATCGTAGGGGGAGACATTGAAATAGTCCCCAACGAGGCGGATGATAGCATCAATGGAGAGCAGTTGACTCTTCGCCATTGAGTGGGTGTTTTTGAGTTGTTCTTGGGCTATTTCAAGGGAAATCTCTTTATTGAGGAGCTCTCCGTAGGCAATCAGTTTAGTTAAACTAGCCTCCAGGTCGCGTACATTGGTATTGACATTGCGACTGATGTACTCGAGGACTTCAAATGGCATTGTACAGTTGTTATTGGTACACTTACGCTTTAAAATAGCCAGCCTAGTCTCAAAAGAGGGGGGTTGCAGGTCAACGTTGATACCCCGTGAGAAGCGGTTTTTTAACCTGTCGGCAATATCGCGTAGTTCGTTAATTGGTCTATCACAGGTGAAAACCAGTTGTTTGTTGGCTTCAAAGAGATTATTAAAGACGTGAAACATCTCCTCTTGCGTGGAGGCTTTCTTCTGTAAAAAGTGGATATCGTCTATCAAGAGGACATCGGCTTTGCGGTATTTATTTCTAAATTGAGGGGTCTTCTCCTCTCCTATGGCTTGGATGAATTCGTTGGTAAACATCTCGGCGGTAACATAGACCACTTGGAGCTCCGGGGTATTGTCTTGGATAAAGTTCCCGATGGATTGGATTAAGTGGGTCTTCCCCAGCCCAACCCCTCCGTAAATCAAGCAGGGGTTGTAGCTGACCCCTGGATTTTTGGCAATCGCCATACTGACGTTGTAGGCAAAGGAACTGTTATCGCCAACCACAAAGTTTTCAAACTGGTAGCGCTCGTTAATATTGAGGTCGCGAGGTTTCTTCTGTGCTTTAGGTAGGACGGCCGGCTTTGGGGCCCTCTTTTGCCCCTCTTTGGTGGTCTCCTTGGGAGTTAATTGCTTAACTACAATATCTACGGCAACCTTTTCCCCGGTCAGCTCTTTGAGTTTATTCTCGATGGTTTGCTTGTACTGGATGACAACATAGTCCCTAATAAAGAGCGAGGGGACGGCTAAAATAATCTTCTGGTCCTCACTT
>Ga0172382_10004362_pt1 | contig 21707 bp, 20 predicted proteins | sample Leawel138RmetaG_FD_122245 | JGI IMG/M metagenome (GOLD analysis project Ga0172382, IMG submission 122245) | Leachate microbial communities from a municipal landfill in Southern Ontario, Canada - Leachate well 138R metaG | ecosystem: Engineered > Solid waste > Landfill > Unclassified | place... | reverse complement strand
CCTGCTGCGTTACCAGACGGGGCGCTTGCTCACCCATATCTTCGGACCGGCCACGATGACGGCCTTTCCCTGGGCGACCCTGGCGGTGAACGTGATCGGCAGCCTTGCGATGGGCTTGCTCGCGGGCGCGCTGGCCCGCCATGGGCAGCAGGGGGAAACCCTGCGGCTGCTGGTGGGCGTCGGCCTGCTGGGCGGTTTCACCACCTTTTCCGCTTTCAGCCTGGAGATGATGATGCTGATCGAGCGGGGGCAGCCCGCCCTGGCGATCTCCTATGCCGCAATCTCGCTGTTCGCGGGTTTGACCGCGCTTTATCTCGGGCTGATCGCGATGCGGGTGGCGGGATGACTCTCCGGCAGGCTCAGGACGATCGGGTCCGCCAGTTCACGGTCGGCGCGGATGATGACGGTATCCGGCTGGACCGCTGGTTCAAGCGCCATCTGCCGCAAGTCGGATTCGCCACGGTCTCGCGCTGGGCGCGCACCGGCCAGATCAGGGTGGACGGCAAGCGCGCCAAGCCGGACGACCGGCTGGAAACCGGGCAGGTTCTGCGCGTCCCGCCCGGCGGAGATGCCCCCGCCCAGCGCGGGATCAAGCCGCGCCGCGAACTGAGCGAGGAGGAAGTGGCCCGGGCCGACGCGATGGTCATCACGCAGGACCGCGCCGCCATCGTGCTCAACAAGCCCCCCGGCCTCGCCACGCAGGGCGGCACCAAGACCCACGATCATGTCGACGGGCTGCTCGATGCCTTCATCGCGCATGGCGAGAAGGAGGGCGGGCCTCGGCCGCGCCTCGTCCACCGGCTCGACAAGGATACCAGCGGCGTGCTGCTGATCGCCCGCACGCCGGGCAGCGCCGCCTTCTTCTCCAAGCGGTTCTCCGGCCGCTCCGCCAGGAAGATCTACTGGGCGCTGGTGGTGGGCGTTCCCGACATCGCCGAAGGCACCATCGAGGCCCCGATCGGCAAGCAACCGGGCACCGGCGGCGAGAAGATGTATGTGGACGAGGTGAACGGCCAGCCAGCCCGGACGCGCTATCGCGTAGTGGACCGGGCGGGGAATCGCGCGGCCTGGGTGGAACTGCAGCCGCTGACCGGCCGCACCCACCAGCTGCGCGTGCATATGGCCGCGATCGGCCATCCCATTGTGGGCGACGGCAAATACGGCGGGCAGGACGCCTTCCTCACCGGCAGCATCAGCCGCAAGCTGCATCTCCATGCCCGGCGCCTGATTATCGACCATCCGGACGGCGCTCCGCTGGACGTCACCGCCGAACTGCCGGATCATTTCGCGGCCAGCATGGCCCAGCTCGGCTTCGATCCCGCGCAGAGCGACGCCGCGCCGCAGGAAGGCCCGCCGCCGCCCTCGCGCGAGCAGAAGAAGCAGGCCGCCCGCGCCCATGCCAAGCAATACCGCAAGGAGCGGCGGGGCGAGCGGCGCAAGCGGGCGGACGCCCCGGCGGCGCGCAAGCCAGCGGGCAAGCGTCCGGGCAAGATCGCCGCGAAACCGGGCAAGCCCGGCCCCAGGAAAACCAGGAGCTGATACCCGAACCATGACCTTGCGCCTTGCCGTATTCGATTGCGATGGAACATTGGTCGATGGCCAGGCGGACATCTGCGCCGCGATGGAGCTTGCCTTCGCAGCGGTGGGTCTCACCGCGCCGGACCGGCACGACATCCGGCGCATCGTCGGCCTCAGCCTCCCCCAGGCGATACGCTTCCTGGCGCCGGAAGCGGACCACGACCGGCAAATGGCGGCGGCGGAAGCCTACAAGGGCGCCTTCCGCGCCGCGCGGGCGGAAGGGCGGCTGGCCGAGCCGCTGTTTCCCGGCATCGCCGATATGCTCGATCAGCTGCGCGGCGCCGGATGGCTGCTGGGCGTGGCCACCGGCAAATCCGATCGCGGACTCTTTCACTGCCTGGCCGAGCACGGTCTGTCGCAGCATTTCCTCACTCTCCAGACAGCGGATCGCCATCCGTCCAAGCCGCATCCCGCCATGCTGATCGCCGCGCTGGAAGAGGCTGGCGCGCTTTCCCGGGACAGCGTGATGATCGGCGACACCGCCTTCGACATAGAGATGGCGCGGGCCGCGGGCGTGCGTGCGATCGGCGTCGCCTGGGGCTACCACACCACCGAGGAACTGCGCAAAGCGGGCGCGGCGGCCATCGCGCGGACCCCGGCCGATCTGGTCGCCCTGCTGCCATGAACGAAAGCCGGGAAGCGGCCGAGCGCCGCGCACGCAACCGTTTCATCGTGATGTCCGCGCTCCGGCTGGGCGGAGTGGCCATGGTGCTGGCATCGCTTCTGCTGCTCAACGGCGTGATCCCGCTGCCGCGCGTCGTGGGATGGGTCGGGCTTGTCATCGGCCTGTGCGACATCTTCATCGTGCCGCAAGTGCTCGCGCGGGCCTGGAGGACGCCGGTTCCATGAAACGCTTCTACAAACACGCCATCGCCGTCGAGGCCGATGGCGGATGGCAGGTCGCGCTGGACGGCCGCAAGGTGAAGACGGCGGCCGGCAAGGCGCAGGTCGTCCGCTCGCGGGCGCTTGCCGATGAACTGGCCCGGGAATGGGCGGAACAGGGCGACGAGATCGACCCCGCCACCTTCCTGCTGCGCGACCTTGCCGATTACGCCATCGACGTGGCGGCCGCAGACCGCATCCGCACGGTGAACGATCTGCTGCGCTATGCCGAAACCGATACGCTCTGCTATCGGGCCGACCCGGACGAACCGCTGTTCAAGCGCCAGCAGCAGCTGTGGGAGCCGCTGCTGGAAAAGACCGAGGCCCGCCATGCGATCTGGCTGGAGCGGGTGAGCGGCATCGTCCATCGCCCGCAGCCCGAAGCCAGCCTCGAACGCCTGCGGGACGTGCTGCAAGGGCAGGACGATTTCGCGCTGGCCGCGCTGGCCACCCTGGCATCGCTATCCGCGTCGCTCTCCATCGCTCTGGCCGCGTTTGAACCCGATGCGGACGTGGAAGCGCTCTGGGCAGCGGCCAATCTGGAGGAGGATTGGCAGGCGGAACAATGGGGCTGGGACAGCCTGGCGCAGGAACGCCGGGTGAAGCGCCTGCGCGATTTCGCCAACGCCCTGCGCTTCGCGGAATTGGCCCGGGCCTAACCCACCCAGTCCGCCACCTGGGCGGCGACATCGTTCGCCGCCTGGTTCAGCGCCGGCCCCACCGCGCCGGCCTCGGCCGAAATGCCCGGCACCCTGCTTTCGAAGCGGCGATTGGAGATCGATCCGTCCGACCGGGTCAGCACCGCATCGTAGCGCACGATCACGGACTGGCTGGCCGCGTCATAGCCCAGATCCAGCAATTGCCCCGTGAGGCGGGTGGAGGCCTGGAACCGGCCCTCGGTCGCGTCCAGCACCAGCCGCGTTCCGCCCGCGCGGATCGTTTCCGCCAGCAGGCGCGAAAACTGCCGCGCGGGCTTTTCCACCCACACCGCATCCTTGAGATAGGTGATTTCCGTAGCGTTGCTCTGCACCGGCACCCTGAGCACATCGAGCTTCGCCGGGGTTTCCGGATCGACCACGGCAATGGCCTGCGCCAGATTGCCCGACCGCGCCGTTCCGGCCTGAACCGCCCTTTGCGGCGTCAGTTCCAACAAGCTGTCGGGCACGTCGCCGGAAAGGCTCAGGCAGCCCGAAAGGCCCAGCGCCAGCGGCAGCGCCATCAGCCGCGCCCAATTGGCCCTCGTTGCATTCGGCATCGGCTCCGCCCCTCGTCTGCGCTGTTCCATTGCTTTGCTCATGGTTTGTAATCCGGCAGCTTCTGCCCTTTCAGCAGGCTGCCGGCGCCCTTGCTCTCTATCTGTTCGGCGACGTTGCGCAGCGCCTTGCTGGTGGCGCGCAGATCCTGCAGCGTCGCCTCGGCGGCGGGCAAGGTGCTGCGCGACAATTGCTGGGTCGCCGGTTCGGCTTCCTTCAGCGTCTTCTCCAGCGCATCGGCCGCGCTCTTTGCCGAGGCGAGCGTATCCCGCAGCTGGGCGGCCAGCGAATTGCCTTCCTGATTCAGCAGCTGATCGGTGGACCCCAGCACCTTCTCGAAGGCCGCGAGGCTGTAGGTGGCCTGCCGCAAGGTGGCCTGCAGCTCCGCCAGGGTCTGCTCGACCTTGGGCGAGGCATCGGCGAGATTGCTGGTCATGCGGTCGGTATTGGCGAGGATGCCCTCGATCGATTTCTGGTTCTTGTCCGACAGCACCAGCGTCAGCCGTTCGGTCAGCGTCGCGAGCCGTTCCAGCAGGAGCGGGGCGTTCGAGAGGATCTCGCCCAGCCCGCCCGGCTTGGTGGGTATCACCGGCACCCCTTCCGGCCCCAGCTCGGTGATCGGCGGCGCGCCGCGCGTGGCGCCGTCCAGCTGGATCTTGGACACCCCGGTGAAGGACCCCTGGATGGTCGCCGTGGTGCCCTGCAGGATCGGCACGGATTCATTGATCTTGATCCGCACCCGGACGAACTCCGGGTCTTTCTCCCACAGGTCGATGGTGCGAACCTGGCCTGCCGGCACGCCGGAGAAAGTGACTTCCGAACCCTTCGCCAGTCCATCGACGGACTGCTTGAAGAAGATGTCATATTCGTTCTGTTCGCCGGCGTTGAGACGGGCGATCCAGATGACGAATGCGGCCAGCGCCGCGAGCAGCACCAGCGTGACCGCCCCCACCCAGATATGATTGGCGCGCGTTTCCATGGCTATTCGATATCCCCCGTCGCACCGGCATTGTCCATCGCCTTGGCGCGTTGCTGCGATTGCTGGGCCGCCCGCCCTCGCGGCCCGTTGAAATATTCCTGTATCCAAGGATGGTCGCTGGCAAGCAGTTCCGGAATGGTCCCCACCGCGATCACCCGCTTGTCGGCCAGCACGGCCACACGGTCGCAGATCTCGTGCAGGGTATCGAGATCGTGGGTAATCAGGAACACGGTCAGGCCCAGCGTGTCGGTCAGTTCACGGGTCAGGCGGTCGAACCCGGCCGCCCCGATCGGATCGAGCCCGGCGGTCGGCTCGTCCAGGAACAGCAGCTCCGGATCGAGCGCCAGAGCGCGGGCAAGCCCGGCGCGCTTCCTCATGCCGCCGGACAATTCGGCGGGATATTTGCTGGTCGCCTCCTCCGGCAGCCCGGACAGCCGCACCTTGTAGCGCGCGATCTCGTGGCGGAACTCGTCGCAGACTTCCGGATAGAACTGCTTGAGCGGCACCTCCACGTTCTCGGCCACGGTCAGGGTCGAGAACAGCGCCCCGCCCTGGAACAGCACGCCCCAGCGCGAGCGCACGCCCGCTTCATCCTCCGGCTCGGCATCGCTCATCGAGCGGCCCAGCACCTCGATATGGCCTGCCTCGGGCACCTGCAGCCCGATGATCGAGCGCATCAGCACCGACTTGCCGCTGCCGGACCCGCCGACAATGCCCAATATCTCCCCCCGCCTGACCTTGAGCGAGAGATTCTCATGCACCACCTGGCTGCCGAAACGGTTGGTGAGCCCTTCGACCACGATGGGATAGTCCCCCTTGAACTGGCCGCCGAGCGACTCTTCGTCGCGGGCTGCGGCGATCGTTTCGTCCATCGCCTCAGTCCCAGCCCAGCTCGGTGAAGAACACCGCGAAGAAGGCATCGAGCACGATCACCATGAAGATCGCCTGCACCACCGCCATGGTGGTGCGCAGGCCCACTTCCTCCGCATTGGCGGTGACCTGCATCCCCTGATAGCACCCCGCCAGCGCCACGATCAGGCCGAATACCGGCGCCTTCACCAGCCCGACCCATACGTCGTGCATCGGCACCACTTCCTGAATCCGGGTGAGGAAGGTGAAGAAGGGAATATCCAGCGCCACATCTGCGAGGAACGCGCCGCCGATGATCGCGATGACCGCGGAGAAGAAGCCCAGCAGCGGCATCATCAGCACGGCCGCGAGAACGCGCGGAACCACCAGCGCCTCGATCGGCGAGACGCCGATAGTGCGCATCGCGTCCACTTCCTCGGTCAGCTTCATGGTGCCGATCTGCGCGGCGAAGGCGGAGCCGGACCGGCCCGCGACCATGATCGAGGTCATCAGCACCCCAAGCTCGCGCAGGGTAAGGCGGCCCGTCAGGTTGATGGTGTAGATCTCCGCGCCGAACTGGCGCAGCTGCACCGCGCCCTGCTGCGCGATCACGATGCCGATCAGGAAGCTCATCAACCCGATGATGCCGAGCGAATTGACGCCCACCAGCTCCATCTGCCGGACCAGCGAGCGCATCGGAAAGCGGGACGGGTGCCGGATCGTGCTGCCGAAAGCGATGAGGATCGCGCCCAGGAAGCCGACCAGCCGGACGACGCCCCGGCCCCAGTCCACGACCGTTTCGCCAACCGTTTCGGGCACCCGCCGCCACAACACCTCGCGCGGCGGCGCAATCGGCGCGCTGCTGGCGTTGGACCGCACTTCCTCGATCAGCCGGCTGGCCTCGTCGCTTGCCCCCGCGATTTCCGCGCCATGATCGCGCGCCACCCGCCAGGCCAGCCAGGCGCCGACAGTGTCGATCAGCGTGGTTTGCGAGATGTCGACGACGGCGAAGGATTCGCTCATCGCGCGCAGCCGCTGGTCCAGCGGCCCCACCGACGAGACTACGAGCGGGCCGTGCAGGACCAGCCGGGCGCCGCCCGCTTCCCCTTCTTCTATCGAAAAATCGGCCCACTCACGCATCCCGGGCAGCTATGAGGGGAAAATGAGGCAACGGCAAGGCGTTGCTCCCCACCGATGATCGGAGCGCTTGCGCGGCATTGCCCGCGCTGGCAAAGGCCGGGACCATATGAGCACAGAGCTAGACAAGACTTTCGATCCTTCCGCAATCGAGGCGAAGTGGTACGCCCATTGGGAAGACAACGGCCTGTTCCGCCCGGAACGCGGCGATGCCGTTCCGTTCACCATCGTCAATCCGCCCCCGAATGTCACAGGCTCTCTCCACATCGGCCACGCCTTGGACAACACTCTGCAGGACATTTTGATCCGGCATGAGCGGCTCAAGGGCAAGGACGCGCTGTGGGTGGTGGGCACCGACCATGCCGGAATCGCGACCCAGATGGTGGTCGAGCGCCAGCTGGAAGCAGCGCAGGACAAGCGCACCAACTACACCCGCGAGCAGTTCGTCGAGAAGGTGTGGGAATGGAAGCGCGAATCCGGCGGCACCATCACGCGCCAGCTGCGCCGCCTGGGCTGCTCGATGGACTGGAGCCGTGAGCAGTTCACCATGGACCCGCATTTCACCCGCGCGGTGGTCAAGGTCTTCGTCGATCTCTACAATCAGGGGCTGATCTACCGCGACAAGCGGCTGGTCAACTGGGACCCCAAGCTCAAGACCGCGATTTCCGACCTCGAGGTGGAAACGCAGGAGATCAAGGGCGGCTTCTGGCACTTCCGCTATCCGCTGGCGGACGGCGTCAGGCTGGATAGTGGCGCGGATCATATCGTGGTCGCCACCACCCGCCCGGAAACCATGCTGGCCGATATGGCGGTGGCGGTGAATGCCGACGATCCGCGCTACAAAAGCGTGATCGGCAAGGAAATCCTGCAGCCCATCACCGGCCGCCGGTTCAAGGTGGTGGCGGACGAACACGCCGACCCGGAGCTGGGCAGCGGCGCGGTGAAGATCACGCCGGGGCACGATTTCAACGACTTCGAGGTCGGCAAGCGCGCCGGCATCAAGCCAGCCGACATGCTCAACATGTTCGATGCCGAAGCGAAGGTGGTGCAGACCGCCGACGGGCTGGTGCCCGAGAAATACCTCGGCCTCGACCGCTTCGTCGTGCGCGAGATGATCGTCGCCGACATGAAGGCCGCCGGCTTCCTCGTTCCGCATGTAACCAAGGGCAAGGATGGCGAGCCAGTCGAACTCGACGCCGAGCCGCGCACGATCCAGACTCCGTTCGGGGATCGCGGCGGCGTGGTGATCGAACCCTGGCTGACCGACCAGTGGTATGTCGATGCCGAGAAGCTGGCCGTCGCCCCGATGGAAGCGGTTCGCTCCGGCGCGATCGAGATCGTGCCGAAGAGCTGGGAAAAGACCTTCTTCAACTGGATGGAGAATATCCAGCCGTGGTGCGTGTCGCGGCAATTGTGGTGGGGGCACCGGATTCCGGCGTGGTATGCCGATGACGGCAGCGTCTTCGTCGCGGAAACCGAGGAAGAGGCGCGGGCCCTGGCCCTTTCCCGTCATTCCCGCGAAGGCGGGAATCCCGCTGCAACGCCGCAACTGGGTCCCCGTTTGCACGGGGATGACGAACCCGTTCTTACCCGCGACCCCGACGTCCTCGACACCTGGTTCTCCTCCGCGCTGTGGCCCTTCGCCACGCTGGGCTGGCCGGAGAACACCGACCTGCTCCAGAAGCACTACCCCAACGATGTGCTGGTCTCCGGCTTCGACATCCTGTTCTTCTGGGATGCGCGCATGGCGATGCAGGGGATGCAGTTCATGGGCGAAGTTCCGTGGAAGCGGCTCTACCTGCATGGTCTGGTGCGCGCGGCGGACGGGCAGAAGATGTCCAAATCCAAGGGCAATGTGGTCGATCCGCTGGGGCTGATCGACAAATATGGCGCGGATGCGCTGCGCTTCTTCATGGCGGCGATGGAAAGCCAGGGCCGCGACGTGAAGATGGACGAGAAGCGGGTCGAGGGATACCGCAACTTCGCCACCAAGCTGTGGAATGCCGCGCGCTTCTGCCAGGCCAATGGCATCGGCGCGAGCACGTCGCTTGCCGCGCCCGCCGCCGCCCTCGCGGTCAACAAGTGGATCGTCGGCGAAGTCGTCGAAACGCTGGCCGAGCTGGACAAGGCGATGGCCGAGCTGCGCTTCGACGCCGCAGCCAACGCGATCTATCACTTCGTCTGGGACACATTCTGCGACTGGTATATCGAGCTTATCAAGGGATCGTTCGATGAGGAAACCAGGGCCGTCGCGGGCTGGGTGCTCGACCAGATCCTGGTCATGCTGCATCCCTTCATGCCCTTCGTCACCGAGGAGCTGTGGAGCAAGATGGGGGCGCGGGCCAATTATCCGCTGATTACCGCCAGATGGCCGGAACCCGCCGCAACGGTGGATGCCGCCGCCAAGGCGGAAGTGGAATGGCTGATCGGGCTGATCGGCAATCTGCGCGCCGCGAAGAACGAACTCGGCATTGCCCCCGGCGCGAAGCTGGAAGCCTATCTGGAAACGCCAAGCGCCAACGCGCAGGGCGTGATCGCCCGCAATGGCGCAGCGATCGACCGGCTCGCCCGCCTGTCCGCCATCCATTTCGCCGCCGCCCCCGCAGGCGCGGCGATGCAGATCGGCGTGGGCGAGGACACCTTCGTCATCCCGCTGGAGGGCGTGATCGATATCGAGGCCGAAAAGGCCCGCCTCGAAAAGGCGCTGGCCGCTTCGCAGAAGGAAGCGAAGTCGCTGGAAGGCCGCCTGTCCAACCCCGCCTTCGTCGAAAAGGCCAAGCCCGAGGCGGTGGAGAAGGCCCGCGCCGACCATGCCCATCATGCGGCGGAGGCGGAACGGCTGGCGGCGGCACTGGCGCGGCTGGGATAAGATTTCCGCAATTCGCTCGGCCCGAACGGACTGGTGGAAAGCGCCGCCCCGCGCCCGGCGGGCTTGAAGAGGAATGGCTTTCCTACACTTGCCCAAAGTGACAAAAGCGCTGGCATGACCGCTCGTCAACCCTCGATTATGCGCGCTTCCCGCCGTTTTCGGGCGAGTCCGGAATTTTCTCTCTGGACAGTGTCAACTGTGTCAACCTCGGGTAGGTTTTCATGCCGCTGACCCTCGCCACCACCGCCCCGGGCGAGCCGGAAATCTTCGCCTCGCTGCAGGGCGAAGGCCCGTCGGCCGGGCTGCCCTGCACCTTCATCCGCCTGTCGCGCTGCAATCTCGCCTGCCTGTGGTGCGACACGGCCTACACCTGGCATTTCACCGGCGACAACCGCCCGCATCGCGACGGCATCACCCATGATCGCGCCACCAACCAGGTCACATTATCTGAAGACGATACGGCCGCGCGGATCGCCGCGCTCGGCCAGCCCCGGCTGGTAATCACCGGCGGGGAACCGCTGCTGCAGGCCCCTGCCCTTGCCCGCCTGCTGGCCCGCCTGCCCGGCATCCGGGTGGAAGTCGAAACCAACGGCACGGTGGAGCCGCCCGCCGCGCTCGACCCGCTGATCCAGCAATACAACGTCAGCCCCAAGCTGGCCCACAGCGGCAATCCGGCGGAGCTTGCCCTGCCGCCCGAGCGGCTGCGGGATTGGGCCGCGAACCAGCGTGCGTGGTTCAAATTCGTGATCGCGCAGCCCTCGGACGTGGACGAAGTGCTTGCACTGCAAGGCGAATATGGAATTGCCGCAGAACGCATCTTCCTGATGCCCGAAGGCACGGACAGCGCGACCCTGCGCGAGCGCGAGAAATGGCTGGCGGAGCTGTGCCTGCGGCACGGTTTCCGGATGAGCGACCGGCTGCATATCCACCTCTATGGAGATACGCGGGGGACTTGATTGGTGAGCCTCAGGCGCCAGCGCGGGCCATGCGGCCCGCTTGGCTATCCTCGCGCCACCCAAGAAATCTTGGCGGCGCGGCGGCCGGTCGGCCTTGCGGAACCTTTCGGTTCCGGTTGGTTTGGCCTCAGGCCATCCTCACGCTTACTTCCCCTGCGCGCGCCAGCGGCGGACGATGCGATCCACCGCCTCTTCCTCGCCGCCCGTCGTCCGCCACAGATCCGCGAAGGACGGGTCTTCCGAGGCAGGGCGGCGGACTTCCTCCAGATTGTCGAAGGATACGCGGATCGGGATCGACACACCTTCGCCGCAGACGATGCATTCGCGATTGCGCAGCGCCGGGATGGAATCGAGGAAGCCGCGCGCGCCTTCCGGCATGGCCGCCTTCACGAAGCTCTGGTCGCGGTCGTTGTTGAGGCGCATCGAAATGATCGTGCCGCACTGGGAAAGCACGCCTTCGGCAAGGTCCGACGGGCGCTGCGTGATGAGACCCAGCGAGATCCCGTATTTGCGGCCTTCCTTGGCGATGCGCGACAGGATGCGGCCGACCGAGGAACCGTCCGCGTTCTTCTCGTTCGGCACATAGCGGTGCGCCTCTTCGCACACCAGCAGCACCGGGCGCAGCTTCTCGTCGCGGCCCCAGATCGCGAAGTCGAACACCAGGCGGCTGAGCACGGCCACCACGGTCGAGGTGATGTCCGAAGGCACCCCGGACACGTCGATTATGGAAATCGGCCTGCCGTTGCCCGGCATGCGGAATATCTTCGAGATGAACTCCGCCATCGTGTCTCCCACCAGCATGCCGGAGAACATGAACTGGTAGCGGGGATCGGCCCTCAATTCGTCGATCTTGGTCTTGATCCGCATATAGGGTGCGCTGGACGTCGCCTTGTCCAGCTTCCCCATCTCGTTCTGGATGATGTTGGTCAGGTCCGAAAGGAGATAGGGAATCGGCGAATCCACCGTCAGCTTGCCCAGCCCTTCGGCGAGCCGGTTCTTCATGCGCGCCTGGAGCAGGCACTTGGCGAGAATATCCGCATCCTCCTGCCGCGCATTGCCGCTGCTGGTCAGGAAGACTTCGCAATGTTCCTCGAAATTCATCAGCCAATAGGGCATCTGCAGGTTGGAAACGTCCAGGATCATCCCGTTGCTGCGGAAGGCCGAAGCATATTCGCCATGCGGGTCGATCATCACGATATGCCCCTCCGGCGCCGCCTCGCAGATGCGGTGCAGGATCAGGGCGGCGCTGGTGGACTTGCCCGTGCCGGTCGAGCCGAGCAGCGCGAAATGCTTGCCCAGCAAGGCGTCAATATACAGCCCGGCGCGGATGTCGGACGTGGGATAGACCGTGCCGATCTGGATGGCCGAGCGGCCGTCGCTGGCGTAGATCTGGCGCAGATCCGCATTGGTGGCCGGATAGACCAGCGCGCCCGGAATGGGATAGCGGGTCACGCCGCGGCGGAAGCTGTGGATGCGCCCGGTGAGCTTTTCCTCCTCGCCTTCCCCCAGGAAGTCGATATTGGCGATGATGCCCTGCTGGTTGCGCCCGTCCTTCTTCTGGGTGCGCACGCTGGCGAGGAGCCAGCCGGAACCGACCCGGATCTTGATCTGGCTGCCGACCTGCCCGGCCAGCGCGATGGAAGGGTCGGCATCTTCGATGCATTCGTTCAGGCGATGCAGGTCGAGCGCGATCTGCGACGACGAGCCGGCAATCTCCAGCACTACGCCGATCGGCAATTTCGCATTGTCGCCGACGCCAGCCTGGGCCGCGACATGCGGCGCGACGTCGCCCGGGATCGCAGCCGGCGCGGAAGTCCGGAAATTCAGGTTGCTCATATCGCTCATGCCGTGCGTTGTCCCGCCCCAGGATCGGTAAAGCGGCAATTTATCGGCGATGAAGTTAAGAACGCGTCAATTCGGGAATATGCCCCATCAAATCAGCGCGAAGAGCCTTCCGGCGATCCATCCCATCGCCACGGAAATCACCACCGCGATCAGCCCATACAGGAGCGAGTGTTCTTCCGCGAAATTGGCGACCATCCTGTCGAAACCGAATTTGCGCACCTCGACGGTCGCGGTTGCCGAGGCGATCACGCGCCCCTTGGTGATGGCGAAAGTCTCGGCCTGATAAGTGCCGGTCTGCACGCTGGAAGGCAGGCTGATGCGCGCCTGGTAAAGCACCTGCTCGCTCACGCGGACGCCCTTGCCGTCCTGCTTGTAGAGGCCCTGCCGCCGCATCAGGTCGACCAGCCCGGCAGCGAAGCGGGCCTGCTCGTCCGGCCGGATCGTGCCGGAGGGGGAAAGCTGCAGCCAGTCAAGGCCCAGTTCGTAGATCGCGGCGGTGCGCTCATCCACGATCTGCGAGATGGGCCGGGACGAGGAAACCGCGAAGAAGGACGGCGCCGAACGGAAGGCGGTGCTGTGGGCATTGACCCAGACCCCGGCGATCTTCTCCTTCTCCCGCAGCAGGATCGGCTGGGTCGGCCCCTTCAGCACCACCACGATATCGTAATCCTGCCCGGCCCGCGTGCCCTGCGGATCGAGGATCGCGCCGAACAGCAGAAGCTCCGTCCCGGTGAAGCCCTGCTGGACATGGACTTCATGCTGTGAAACCTCCGGCACCAGGATCGGGTCGCGCGCGCCGCCCAGCAGCAGCAAGGCAAGCAGGGCGCAGAATATCCTCACAGCGGCACCACGGAATAGATTTCCGGCGGGCGGTAGCCCAGCCCGAAGGCCATGCGCAGCGCCACCGCCAGCACGATGATGGCCAGCAGCAGGCGAAGCCGTTCGGGTGGCGCGCGTTGCGCGATCTTCGCGCCGAGTTGCGCCCCGGACACCGAGCCGAGCAGCAGCATCACCGCCAGCACGATATCCACCGCCTTGGTCGTCAGCGAATGCATCATGGTGGTGACGATGGTCACGAACAGGATCTGGAACAGCGATGTCCCGACCACGACATTGGCGCTCATGCCCAGGATATACAGCATGGCGGGCACCAGCACGAAGCCGCCGCCGATGCCCATCAGCATGGTCAGCACGCCCACCACCGCCCCGATCGTCAGCGGGGCCAGGGGCGAGATGTAGAGGCCGGAGCGGTAGAACCGCCAGCGCATCGGCAGGCTGGCGACAAGCGGATGATGGCGGCGCTTGCGGGGGGGCCGCGCCGCGCCGCCGCGCCGCGCCATCAGCGCCTGCAGGCTTTCCTGCCCCATCAAGCCCCCGATCGTGCCCAGCATCAGCACATAGAGGATATTGATGACCGTATCGATCTGGCCGATCGATTGCAGGAAGCGGAAAAGCAAGGCCCCGATGCCGGTTCCGAATATGCCGCCGGCCACCATCACCAGCCCCATGCGATAATCCACCCCGCCGCGCTGGGCATGGGCAAGAACGCCGGAAACGCTGGCCCCCGTCACCTGGCTGGCGGCGGACGCGGCCGCCACGGTGGGCGGAACGCCGTAGAAGATCAGCAAGGGCGTGGTCAGGAACCCGCCGCCCACCCCGAACACCCCGGAGAGGATGCCGGTCAGCGCGCCGAGCGCAACGATCACCAGCCCGTTAACCGAAAGATTGGCGATGGGGAGGTAAACGTCCATGGCCAGTGGGTTAAGGCGGTATGGCGATTACCGCAACGGCGGATGACGGGAAGCCGTGTCAGAATCCGGCGGACATCGTCACCGCCGGCCCCGATTTCGGCGCGGCCTCGCCCATGACCCGAAACCGCCAGTCCATCGAAACGCGCGAGGGCACGCCCATCAGGTCGACCGATGCGCTGGCGCTTGGCCCGACATCGAGCCGCCGGGCGCCCTTCTGCGCGCCGCCCCATACGCCGCCGCCCAGCCTCAATTCCGTGCCGCCGGGCGAGGCCACGCCGCGATCTATCCGCAACAGTCCGTCGATGAAGGGCGTCCTGAACGACCCGCCCACATAGCCGCCCTGGAGATAGGCATCGCCGCGCAAGCCGAAGGGCAGCTTAAGCGGCGGCAATTCGGTATAGGCCAGTGCCGCCGGGCGGATGCTGGTCCGGCCAAGGCTGTTGAACACCCGGCCTTCGGCGGCCAGCGTGACAGGCAGGGAGACAAGCGGACGGATACCGAAGCCAAGCGCCGCCTCGCTCTGCCTGATGCCGCCCATCGCCTGGCTGGCCCGCAGATAGGCGATCGGCGAATGCGCATTTTGCGGCGCCAGATGATAGCGCAGCACGGCGCCCGCCTGGCTTCCGCCGTAGACCGGCCGCCCCGCCGCGAGCGACTGCGCGTTCTCCCGCCGCAGCAGCATCCATGCGTCCGCCGACCAGCGGTCCGAACCCTTCCGCGCCGCGCCTGGCGACAGGGGGATGGGCGGCAAGGGCACGGGCGCTGGCGCTTCCGGTATCGATTGCCCGCCATGGGCCGCCATTGCGGGCAAGGCGCCGGTTCGCCCGAGCGCTTCGACCACGGCTCGATCCTCGCCGTGAAGCAGCCCAGCCGTTCCCCCTGCCTTCGGTTCCATGCCTTGCAGCGCGGCCCGAAGAACCTCGGCCGATATGATTACCCTGATCGGCGGCAGGGGGCCTGCCTGCCCGGCTGCGGGCCATGCAACCGGGCCGGGCCACTGCCATTGCGGCGGTGGCATGTTCCAATGCGCATGAGGGGGCGGGACGGAGATCGGAGCATAGGCGCGGGCCAGTTCCGCTTCCTCGGCCTCTTCTGCGGCTTCGGCTTGTCCCTCGGCCTGGATGAGCATGGCGCGCAGATCCTGCCCTTCGCGCCATTGCGGCGGGTGCCATGTCACCATCCGGATCGCGATCCATCCCCCGAGGACAAGAAGCAGGACGGCAAGCGGCTGGCCGCGCAGTCTGTCGCTGATCATCGTGATACGGCGCCCTTGAGGATGGCGGGATGGGATCGATGCTCCGTCTTGTCCCAGACGGGTGCATGGCCGTTGAGCGACCGCAAATAGGCCGCCAGGGCGCGCCTCCCCGCGATGATCGTGATGACATTGGCGAAGGGAATGCGCAGGATCGCGGCGAACCCTTCCACCACCCCATATTCCTGCGTGGTGAAGGCGAAGCGCCAGGCCGCGCGCCACAGGAAGCTCGCGACATTGACCAGCAGGATGACCTGCAGCATCGCGCCGGGCTTCGGCATGTCGACCCAGCCCAGCAGGCTGGTCAGCCAGAGAAAGGTGATGATGAGGAAGAACAGATAGCCCGAGGCGAGCACAAGCCCCGCCAGCGGCCCGCGCCTGTCTCGCAAGCGCATCCATCGTTCGACCAGCGAACCCTCCCAACCCAGCCTGTCCCAGCCCTGGAATGCGATCCCGTGAATCCAGCGGGTTTTCTGGCGAACCGCTTCATTCAGCGTTCCGGGGAAAAAAGCGCGGGTGGCGACCAGTTGCCCATCCTGCCCGCGTATCCGCAGGAACCGCGATTTTCCGCCCAGCGCGCCGATCTTCAAGCCGAGTTCGTAATCCTCCGTCAGCGATTCCCCGGCAAAGGGTGCCTCGGGGCGCCCGGTCCGCAGCGCTATCCTTTCCAGCGCGTCGCGGGAAAAGGCGCAGCCCACCCCGGCGGCGGGCAAGCCGGCCCCCAAGGCTTCGCGCACGACCATCGCCTTGCCATGGGATTCAGCGAACTCGTCACAATAATGCCCCGCGATCCAGCGCGAATCCGGCTGGACCTGGGGCAGCACCGGCAATTGGACGAACTCCGCCTGCGCAAGTGCGCGGTCGAGCAGGGGCAGCGCGGCGGGATCGACCATATCCTCCGCATCGTGCAGAAGCACGATCCGCGCCCGCACGCCGCTGCGCCGCTCATCCTCGCACAGCGCCGCGTATATCCGGTTGAGGCAGTCCGCCTTGCTGCTGGGGCCGTCGCGCCCATGAACGACCAGCCGCACCCGTGGATTGCCGCCCGCCGCCGCGATGGCCGCGCTCACGGTCGCGGGATCGTTGCGGTAGCATCCGACATAGATCCGCAGATCGTCCTGCGGCCAGGCTTCCAGCGCATGGGAGACAGTGGCGCCGATCACCTCGGCTTCCCGCCAGGCCGGGATCATCACCGCCGCCCGTCCGGAAAGCGGACGGCCGCGCAATGCCGCGCGATCGACAGTTTCCATTTCGGCCTTGCCGGTCAGCTTGAGCCAAAGCCAGACCAGATCGACCGCGATATCGTCCATCGAGCCGATCAGGAAGAAAAGACCGGCGAAGAGCAGCAGCTCATAGCCGGCCAGCGCCACCCATTCGAGTGGTGTGAACCCCAGCAACACCGACGAACGCCCCCGCTCCCAGCCTCAGGACGTCGCGCCTATCGGAGCGCTCAACCACTTGCAATGGAGGAACATTTCCAAAATGGATAGGTTTGCCCTGCCAGCCCCTGTCTCCGGCAAGCGAAGCCGGGCCTCACCAGTTTCCGGCATTCTCCATGCTGGCCCAGGGTTCCTCCGGCGCAAGCCGCTCTCCACGCTGGAGCAATTCCACCGAAATGCCGTCGGGCGACTTGACGAAGGCCATGTAGCCGTCGCGCGGCGGCCGGTTGATCGCTACGCCGGCATCGGCCAGCCGCCGGCAGGTTTCGTAGATGTTCTCGACCTGATAGGCGATATGGCCGAAATTGCGCCCGCCGTCATAGGCTTCCGGTTCGCTGCCATCCTCGGGCGGCCAGTTGTAGGTCAGTTCCAGTTCGGCGATCCCGGCCTGATCCGGCGCCGCGAGGAATATCAGGGTGAACCGGCCCTGCGCCGATTCATGCCGCCGCACCTCCTCAAGGCCGAGCAGCCGGAAAAAGGCCACGGTCTTGTCCGGATCGGCAACCCGGATCATGGTGTGAAGAAATTTGATCAAGGGAAACTTCTCCATTCGTCCAGGGTCAGGCCCTGGATTAAAACACGGTTCATCGGCGGGGCGCCATGCAAGACTCGCCGCGCTCTTGAGAGGATCAACGCCAGATGCCCGAAACTAACCCTGAAAGCTCACCCCCGGCCAGCCCCTTCTGGCGCGACCCGGCCAGCCGCCGCTGGCTGGCCAGTTCCGGCATCGTCGCGATCGGCCTGATCCTGGGCGGCTATCTCCTCGGGGACGGCCTCACCCGGGCGCGCCATGCGGACCGGTCCGTCACCGTGCGCGGTCTGGCGGAGCGCGAAGTGACCGCCGATCTCGCCACCTGGACGATCGCCTATTCCTCCACCGCCGGCGATCTCGCCTCCGCGCAGGGCAGTGTCGACCGGGACACCGCCTCGATCAAGGCATTCTTCGCGGAGCTTGGATTTCCCGCCAGCGCATTGCAGCCTTCCGGCGTCAATGTCTCCCAGTTCACCACTGACGGCATCCCGCAGTTCACCGTCAGGCAGCGCATGACCCTGCGCAGCACGGACATCAAGCGCGCGCAGGAAGCGGTCCGCAAGCAATTCGACCTGGTGAAGCGCGGCGTCGTGCTGGAGGAAGGGTCGGGCATGGCCTACACCTTCACCAAGCTCAACGACATCAAGCCCGCCATGGTGGCCGAAGCGACCAAGGACGCCCGCGCCGCCGCGGAACAATTCGCCGAGGACAGCGGCACCAGCGTCGGCGGCATCAAGCAGGCGACCCAGGGCTATTTCTCGGTCGAAGCGCGCGACGGCGACAGCGGCGGGGGCTGGGGCGTGTCGGATACGCCCTACAAGAAGGTGCGGGTCGTCACCACGATAGACTTCTATCTTCGCTGATCCGCCCCGCCCGAACAACGGGAAAGGCCCGCGCCGTTATCCGACGCGGGCCTCCTTCTTTTGGATCAGGGCTTAGAAGCTGTAGGACAGCGTGCCGACGACCGCATTGTCGGTGTAGTCGTCCACATTCGGACCCTGGCTGCCGATATAGCTCACACCCAGCGAAAGGCCGCCCAGAACGGTGGCCGAAGCGCCGATCGACCAGTCGATCGCCGTCTTGTCGGTGCCGCCCAGCAGATATTCCGGAGCAAGCGGGCCGTCCGTATAGCCGATGTGGCCCGACAGGGTGATCGGCGTGGACGGAATCCCCACTTCGAGATCGGCGAAGAGATAGAGGTTATCCTCGTCGCCCAGCGAATCCTGGTCCCAGGCATAGGCGACGCCGAGCGTGGCGCCGACCGGACCGACCGTGGTCGAAAGCTTCACATAGGGCTCGAAGATGTCGGACGGGCCTACGCCGTTATCCTTGCTCGGATAGGCGTAGTAGAGCAGGCCGACATCGAGATTCAGACCGGAAGTGACTTCCCCGCTCCAGCCGCCATAGATGTCGAGTTCCATGGAACCATAAAGCGGCGAGTCTTCCAGAGAGGAAGCCCAGGTGCCCACGTAGAAGCCGCTCGAATGAGCGAGATCGATGCCGCCCTGGACGGCGGCCTTGCCATCGGAGAGCGACACGCCGCGGAAGCGGTAATCGGTTACGATGGCGACATTGCCCGAAACGGAAAGATCGGATTCGCTTTCTTCCTGCGCGAGGGCAGGAGTGGCGGCGAAAGCAACGAACGCAGCGCTCGCGACAGCAGTTGTAGCCAGAAGGCTACGGACGGACTTAAGCATGGCAATTTCCCTAGTTATTGAAAACCTAGCCTAGTCCCACCTGCGTGTCCGCCGGGTCCTCGTTGAATGGGCTACCGTGCGGATACGAAACGGAACGTGCAGAATTGTGCTGCATTGCACAAGAGATATTTGTTACTGGTTGTTTCCGAAGCGGCACATGTGTGGATTTTATGCATCACTCTTGCCCACTCCCTTTATCGCCCCGACATGATATGCGAATGCCACCACCCGCCTCGCAACCTCGGAAAACCGTGAATTCTCCGTGCTCGCTCGATTGAAGAACCTGTTCCATCGCAACGAAGCGGCCCCCGGCGCAGCCGTGCCGGAAGGCGCGCGCGTCTATGCGATCGGGGATATCCACGGCCATTTCGACATGCTGCGCCGCCTCGCCGAATCCATCGAGGCCGACGACGGCGCCGCTGCCCCCGCGCAAACCACGGTCATTCTGCTGGGCGATCTGGTGGACCGCGGGCCGCACAGCGCGCGGGTGATCGATTTCGCGCGCGAATGGCAGCGCAGCCGCGATGTCAGGATATTGTGCGGCAATCACGAGGAGATGTTCCTGCGCAGCTTCGAGAACGAGGATGTCCTGCGGCATTTCCTGATGCACGGCGGAAGGGAAACCATCCTCAGCTACGGGCTGGCCGAAGATCGCTACCGGCGCGCCTCGCTGGCCGAACTGACGGAATGGATGCGCGCCCATGTTCCGCCCGCCGATCTCGATTTCATCCGCTCCTTCGAGGATATGATCGCCATCGGCGATTATCTGTTCGTCCACGCCGGCATCGCGCCGGAAATCGCGCTGGAGGAGCAGACGGCCAGCGATCTGCGATGGATTCGCGAACCGTTCCTGTCCTATCCGGGGGATCACGGGCATGTGGTGGTGCATGGGCATACGATAACCCGCAACGCGGAGGATCGGGGCAACCGCATCGGAATCGATACGGGGGCCTATTGCTATGGACGCTTGACCGCGCTGGTGCTGGAAGGCACTCGGCGGCGATATCTTGAAACCCGGGCCGATCCGTAAGCACGCGGCGGTCAGGATGAGGGGAACAGCGGAATGAAGATCGCCATGGTCGGCGCGGGTTATGTCGGGCTGGTATCGGGCGCCTGCCTTGCCGATTTCGGGCATGAGGTGGTCTGCATAGACAAGGACCCGGCCAGGATCAGCCGGCTGCAGAACGGCATCATGCCGATCTACGAACCGGGCCTGGCGGAGCTGGTGTCCGGCAATATGCGGGCCGGGCGGCTGGCCTTCTCCACCGACCTGGCCGAATCCATCAAGGGCGCGCAGGCGATCTTCATCGCGGTGGGCACCCCTTCCCGCCGGGGCGACGGCCATGCGGACCTTTCGTTCGTCTATGCGGTGGCGAAGGAAATCGGCGCGAACCTGCGCGATCCGGCGGTGATCGTCACCAAGTCCACGGTGCCGGTCGGCACCGGCGACGAGGTGGAGCGCATCCTGCGCGATTCGGGCACGAAGGCGCAGTTCGCGGTGGTGTCCAATCCGGAATTTCTGCGGGAAGGCGCGGCGATCGGCGACTTCAAGCGGCCCGACCGGATCGTGATCGGGGCGGAGGACGAGTTCGGCCGCCAGATCATGAAAGAAGTCTACCGCCCGCTCTTTCTCAACAAGGCGCCGATCCTGTTCACCAGCCGCCGCAGCGCGGAGCTTATCAAATATGCCGCCAACGCCTTCCTCGCCACCAAGATCACCTTCATCAACGAGATGGCGGATCTGTGCGAGAAGGTCGGCGGCAATGTGCAGGACGTGGCGCGCGGCATCGGGCTGGACAACCGGATCGGCCCCAAATTCCTCCATGCCGGGCCGGGCTACGGCGGCAGCTGCTTCCCCAAGGACACGCTGGCCCTGCTCAAGACGGCGGAGGATTACGACAGCCCGGTGCGGATCGTGGAGGCGGTGGTCAAGGTCAACGACAGCCGCAAGCGGGCGATGGGCCGCAAGGTGATCGAAGCGCTCGGCGGGCCGGACGCCACGCGCGGCAAGCGCGTCGCGCTGCTGGGGCTGACCTTCAAGCCCAACACCGATGACATGCGCGACGCCCCTTCCCTCGCCATCGCCCAGGCCCTGATCGACGCGGGGGTGGAAGTGATGGCCTACGATCCCGAAGGGATGGAACTGGCCCAGCCGCTGATGCCCGGGGTGACGATGTGCGCCAGCCCCTATGCCGCCGCGGACGGCGCGGACGCGATCGCGCTGGTGACGGAATGGGACGCCTTCCGCGCGCTCGACCTCGAGCGGATCAAGGCGGTGGTGAAGGCGCCGGTGATGGTGGACCTGCGCAATGTCTACGACCCCGCCGAGATGCGCGCGGCCGGCTTCACCTATGTGAGCATCGGCCGGGCCTGAACCGCGCGCGCCATTGGTCATTTCCGTTCGTTTCCTTTGTCATTCTGTGCTTTCGTCATCCCCGCCCTTCGACTGGCTCAGGATAAACTGCCCTTCGGGCAAGCTGGGATATCTACCGGCAGGGCGCCACATCATCGAGAGAGATGCCAGCCTTCGCTGGCATGACGATGAATGCGGAATGGGGCGCGTCGGTTGACGCAAAACGTGGGAAATGTGCATTTGCATTTCGGTCGGCCTCATGCCCATAAGTCGTGCCGCCGCAATGCCCTGTCATAGGAAGCCAGCAGGCTGAGCAGCGCGGAAGTGCTGGGCTT
>Ga0172382_10004361_pt1 | contig 21708 bp, 25 predicted proteins | sample Leawel138RmetaG_FD_122245 | JGI IMG/M metagenome (GOLD analysis project Ga0172382, IMG submission 122245) | Leachate microbial communities from a municipal landfill in Southern Ontario, Canada - Leachate well 138R metaG | ecosystem: Engineered > Solid waste > Landfill > Unclassified | place... | reverse complement strand
TTTTGACCTCATCTAACGTTAATTGACCAAATCTAATAAATTGAAAATTATTTTTTACAAAAAAATCAGACACTACACTTTTCCCTGCTCCACACATTCCCGAAATACAAATAATTTTATTCATCTACCCAATTTATCATCAAATTAGCCTCAAAACAATCTATCATTTTTGCAGGCCCATGAGGATTCGAACCTCAAATGGAAGTTTTGGAGACTTCAGTGATAACCATTTCACTATGGGCCTAAATTTTTAAAGTTAAGTATCGAATTCTACCAACAAAAGCCAACTAATTCAAAGCTAATATTTTTTTCACTCCAATTATTATATCTTCTGGTTTTTCAGCTATAAAATCTGCTCCATTTTCCTCCAACCTCTCTTTCTCATGTAAACCCCAAACAACTCCTATTGCTTTCATTTTTACTTCATGTGCCTCCTTAATATCACCCACACTATCAGTCACCAATAAAGTCTCTTTTGCTTTAATTTTATATTTTTCAAATGCCATTTTAAATTTTTCTACCTTACTTGTATGAGCTCTCCTTGCCAAAATTTCTATAAAATATTTATCTAAAGAATATTTCTTCAAAAAAATTTCTATCGCTTTTTCATCAGCCGAAGAAACAATTACCAATCTATACCCTATTGATATCAATTTTTTAAATACTTCTTCCATCCCTTCAACTGGCAATATCTCCTTCACTCTTTGTTCGTACTGTTCAAAATAATATCTTATATGATCATCGTTAAAAGTCTCCCTTAATTTACTGTTATATACATTCCCTTCTCCCCATTTTTGAATTTCACTATATTCAATATCAACAATTGACTCCTTATTAATTTCAAAACTCATCTGGCAACTATTTACAATCACTCCATCAAAATCAAAAAAAATTATTTTATTTTTTTTCATAAAACTATTTAATTTTTTCTAAATCACCATTAATTATGGTGGGGCAAAAACCACCTATTTCATCTTTTAAAATACCTTCTGGAATATCGTTATATAAGAATATTTTTTTATTTAATCTAAAAGCATCATACATTTCTATAAAAGTCGCTCCACCAATATAATTTTTATAATCATCTTTATCAAAATTTAATACCAAAACCGCATCATTTTTTTTAACTGATTCCAAACTTTTTCCAAACATAGTTGATTTCCATTTAGCCCTTTCTTCTTCACTTATTGATCTTATTCTATCTTCCATCCCAACATCATGATAAGTATTTGGAAAAGTTAGTTCATGTCCCAATTTTTCCAAGCCCTCTTGAACTAAAGGTATTTGATTATAAAATCTTTTACTACAAATTATAAAAATTTTCATTGTGGACCCAAGGGGACTCGAACCCCTGACCTTCCCCATGCCATGGGGACGCGCTACCAACTACGCTATGGGCCCAAAAGTCATTTATTCTATCAAAAATCCTCCATCAAAACTACTGGTTTGCCACAACTATTTTGTGTTACCATAAGTTTACTATGATAAATAAAGCCGTCATCACCGCTGCTGGCCGCGGTACTCGTTTCTTACCAGTAGTTAAATCCTATCCAAAAGAACTTGTCCCTATTCTTGAAAAACCAAATATTCAAATATTAGTTGAAGAAATTATCGCTGCTGGTATCAAAAACATTTGTATTGTTCATCGTCCAGATGACAATGCTATCAAAAACTTTTTTACTCCCGACCCTATCTTAGAAGAATACCTTACCAAAAATAACAAAATGGAATTTTTAGCCAGTCTTCAAAAAATCTGGTCTGAAGCCAAATTAGAATTTGTTCCTCAAACCGACGATCTTCCTTACGGCAATGCCTCCCCTGCTCTAGCTGCCAAAGATTTCATTGGTACTGACGATTTTGCCTACATTCTAGGAGACGATTTAATTATTGAAACTACTCCTGGTCAATATCTAGCCCAAATGATAGCCACCTTTGAAAAATATCATACCGATGCTGTTGTTTCTACTCAAGAAATGCCTGTTGAAGAAATGAAACGATATGGTGCTGTTGTTCCTCATACTGAACCTAAAGTTCCTCGTCAAATCAGCACTTTACTTGAAAAAATGGACCCACCTCCATCGAATTTTGCTGTCGTTGGCCGCTATATTGCCTCTAATAAAATTATGGATGTCATTAAAACCCAAGGACTATCTAAAGACAATGAACTTTGGTGGGCTGATGCTCTCAATACCCTAGCTAAAACTGGGGTTGTTGTTGATGAACCTATTACTAATGGTGTTTGGATGACTACTGGTGATCCTATGCGCTGGCTCAAAGCTAATATTGTCTTTGCTCTAAGTCAACCTCAATACAAAGATGATTTAAAAGAGTTTCTCAAAACCCTTTAAATTACCTCAACTTAAATCTCTAACTCCCTCCTTTAAACCGAGGGGGTTTTGTTTTATCTCTCCCTTCTATAAATATCCTATAATCTTGACAAATTGCACTTATTGCGCTACAATGCTGCCCGATACTTAAAAAGTATCGAAATTAACAAAGTGGGATTATTTAGGTTAAGACACCGCGTCTTAATTTTAAATTTTTCCAAGTACGTTAACAATTTGCAAGACTAAAAATCTCAGAAGTAAGTCTGTTATTTGGAAACTATTTATTAGTTTCTAGTTACCAGACTTACCAATGAGTAAGATCTGACTGATGATAGGACAAAGGGCCTACATCAAAAAAGGAGAAAAGAAAATGGCTACGAATAACCAGGAAAAGAAGTATTGTAAACGCTGTGGAAACGTAACGACGAACCTGAGAATGAGATACTGTAGCAAATGTGGATCAGGCCGAATGAAACCCTTACGGGGAGAAGACGACATTGACACTGATGCCAGAACCTTCAGGTTCAGGAGAGCCCTCCCCTATATAGGGTTAGGACTTTTACTAGCGATTGCTATCCTCTTCATAATCCTGCTAGCAACTGGTTGTTTCAAAACAACAGCCGCCGAAGAAGCAGTGGAAGAAGTCGCAATCGAAGAGATCGCAGCAGATGAAATCACAGACGAAGAGATTGTGGTTGAAGAGATTGCAGATGATGAATCCGCAATTGAAGAGATCGCAGACGAAGAAATTGTGGTTGAAACCGCAGTAGAAACGGTCGCAGTTGAAGAGATCGCAGGCAAAATATTTGTCGACGGCAAAGAGGTTGGAACAAAATTCGATAATAGGTTGACTATAACCTGTGGTGAAATTTTGTACCCAGAAACCTCTGTTGGCGAATACACCGAAGAACAATTAAAGAAAATTGCTAGCACTTGGATCGAGTTCAATCTCGAGCCAAATGGAATGCTGCCAATGGTGTTTGGAGGTGGTTTAATAACTGAATCTACCTCTAACAATGAAGGTGTTGCTGCCTATATTGGCTCCAGAGAACAAATTATCCAAATAAGAAATGGAGAATTGGTTTTATGGAACAACATGGACGATCTTCATGCTGATATCGAAAGTCGCATGGCTTATGAGATTCAAAACGGGAATAAAGACATCCCAACCGAACTAGCTTTTAAAGCTTGTTCAGCCGAAGTTGCCGGTTATTTCCCAAGCGAATTGCTTGAAAACAACGACGTTGAAATCATTGATTTCAACAATTAACATCTTAGTCTTGCAAAAACCCTGGCTGGAAAAAAGCTCTTTATTTAGCATTTATTTGCTACTTAAATCTTTTTTCCAGCCCCGAACATCCGATGTGTGTCGGGTCTGATGAGTCCAAAAGGACGAATTCGGTAAATCAAAACTATGAAAAGAATTAAAAAACCATTAGTTTCAGTCATTATGCCGGTGTATAACCCCGGTATTTATCTTGTCGACGCTATTGAAAGTATCTTAAATCAAACTTTTTCTAATTTTGAATTAATTATCGTTGACGATGCTTCCACTGATGATTCATGGAAAATCATCAAATCTTATTCCAAAAAAGATTCCCGTATTATTGCTATTAAAAACAAAATCAATTTAGGAGTTTCTTTAACTTCTAATATTGCTATCTCCCAATCCAAAGGTAAATTTCTAGCTCGTATGGACGCTGATGATATTTCTACTCTTGATCGTCTCTCTAAACAAGTTTCTTTCTTAAAAAGAAACCCTAAAACCATTGTCGTTGGTGGTCAATGTACTATCATTGATGAAACCAATCAAATTGTTGGTTTAAAAAAATTCCCTACTACTGAAAAACAAATTTTAGATATGATTTTTTGGGCTGTCCCTATTCAACAGGGTTATATGATGATCAATCGATCTCTTTTACCTAAAAACTTTGTTTGGTATTCCCCTTCTAAATTTTCTGCTGAAGAAATTGATCTTTATTTTAATCTCTTAAAATTTGGTCGATTTGCTAATTTATCCGATAATCTCTATTTTTATCGTCAAATTTCTACCAGTCTTTCTCATCAAAATCCTAAAAAAACTTTTTGGATTACCTTAAAAAGTCGTCTTAATGCTGTTAAAAATGGTTTTAGACCCAGCTTTTTAGCTATTATCATCAATTTAGTTCAAATCACTGTCATTTCTATTTTGCCAAATCAAGTCATTACCTCTCTTTGGTATTTTATTCGTGGTATTAAAAATCTAAACCCTCAATCCATTGGCATCCCTGCTTCTATCAAAGTATAATCTAATTAGTGAAACTCGCTAATTTCTTTAAAAAAAACTTTTTTGGTCTTCTCCTTTTTTTAATTACTCTTATTCTATGTCTCCGTAATTTCACTCCGGGGACTTTTTTAATTGGTTGGGACAATCTCATGCCCGAACTTAACATCGGCATGAATATTAAAAGATCATTTTTAGCTGTTTGGCAAAGCTATCAAGGTTTAGGTCTAGTCGGTGGCATGGCCCACTCTACTGATCTTATTCGTCAACTTATCATTTTCCCCCTCACTCTCTTTTTACCTTTAAATTTAATTCGCTATCTTTGGCATTTTGCCATGATCTTTTTAGGCACCTTTGGTATTTTTTTTGGTTTAACTAAAGTTTTAAAATTTAAATCATCCACTAGTTTTGTCGCCAGTCTATTTTATTTACTTAGTTTTGGTTCAATCCAAAATTTTTGGGCCCCATTAGAAACCTTTTCCTGTTTTTGGGGATTCCTACCTTGGCTTATTTTTAGTCTCCTTCATTACTTAAACCATCCAGCTAAAACAAAACTCAAAAAACTATTATTAATCAATTTTTTAGCCATTCCTAGTTTTTATGTTCAAACAATTTTTATTGTTTATTGTCTGATTTTGTTTATTATCTTTATTTTTCATCCCAAATCTTTTTCTGTTTTATTAAAAATACTTTTAATAAATTCTTTTTGGTTACTTCCCTTAATCTATTTCACTATTACTAATCTAAGCAACCCTACTTCAGGTATTGGTAATTTTATGTCTAATGACGAAACCTATCTTAGAAATTTTTCTCGAGGCTTTATCTCTGATTTTCTTCTTCTTCGTGGCTATTATTTTGATTTTCCAAAAAACAGTGGCTTCTTTATGGATCAATGGCAAAACTATTTTAAATCCCCTATTATTCTTACCCTAGGTTATATTTTAGGATCAATCCCTATTATTGGATTAATTATTTTATTTTTTAAAAAATCAAAAAAGTTATTTGATAAAACCATTATTGGTATTTTCTTTCTTATTTGTTTAGCTCTACTTTCTCATACTCCTCCCTTCCAACAAATAAATCAGCTTATTCGTCAACTCCCTCTTGTTGATCAAATTTTTAGATCTCCTTTCACTAAATTTGTTGCCCCAGCTGTTTTTACTTTTTCTATCCTAATTGCCCTCTTTCTGGAAAAACTTAAACCAAAAATTCAAAAAATTAGCGTTATTATTATTTCTCTTTTAATTATTATTGTTTCTTTCCCCAGTTTTAAAGGTTTTTATATCTCTCCAGACATGCGGCAAACTATCCCCAATAGTTATTTCCAACTTTTTGATTTTTTCAAAAACCAAGATCCCAAAGCTCGTATTGCTAATCTTCCTCAAGGTTCATTTTGGGGCTGGACTAATTATCGTTTTGGTATCACCGGATCTGGTTTCCTCTGGTATGGAATTGAACAACCAATCCTAGATAGAGCCTTTGATGCTTGGAATCTTAAAAACGAACAATACTATTGGGAGTTAACCACTGCTCTGCAAAAACAAGACCCCATTGCTCTTAATCAAATAATTCAAAAATATTCTATCGGTTTTATTATTTTTGACAATAATGTCTATTTTCCAGACGACAAAATTTATAGCAACGTTGCTAGCAACACCAGAGATATTTTAGCTGCTATGCCAACTCTTCAAAAAGTAGCTGAATTTGATCAAATTACTGTCTATCAAACCAATTTCTCTAGTCAAAAACAAATAATCAGTAACCCGCTTTCAATAAAACCATTTGATTTTTATTATTCCGATCCTGCCTTTTCTAAATATGGTTCTTACATTAACAACAATTCTAATTACAACATTAAATATCCTTTTATTAATCTTTTTACTAATCGCCTCCCCAACTCTCAGCCATTCAAAGTTAATTCTAATGATACTTCAATTACTATCACCACTAATCAAGATAAATCAACCAATTTTATTAAAGACGATTCTACTAATTCCAATTTTTATATTTCTCTCCCCAATGAAAACTCTCAACTTACAGTTTTCAATTTCCCAGATGCTCGTTTAGACCAAGATTATTTAGTTGAAATAAATTACCACCACATTTCCAATCTTCCTTTTGAAATAAGTGCTGTTTCTCAAAATTCTCGAAACAAATATTTCAATACTAAATTAGAAAAATCACCCATTGACACTACTAGTTGGTTTATTATTCCAGCTCGTCAAATAGATAATTTTCAACCTGGGATAAATATTATTCTAAATAACCCAAAAATAAATTCTATTAATAGCTCAAACCAAATCAATTATGTTAAATTTTACCCTTTCAATCTAAAAGAATTAACCGATCAAGAAGTTGTCCACAGTCAACCAATTGAACAAAATTATTTATTTTATCCTCAAAGTTTTTCCAAAGGTTGGCTCGCCTTCTACTTTAATGGTTTCAAACCAGTTTTTCTTAAAAATCATACCCTGGCTAATAATTGGGCCAACGCTTGGGAGATACCTAAAAACCTGACATCTGAAAAACTGATATCTGACGTCCATATTATCTTCTGGCCTCAAATTCTCGAATTTATTGGCTTAGGGGCAACTCTTACCACTCTTATTTTAGTTTTAAAAAAGAAAAAATAAATTGATAAAATAAAATATGAACAATATTATTTCTCTCCTAAACCAACCTCAATTTTATGTCCCTTTTTTACTTTGGTCCTTAATTTGGAAAGGTATTGCTCTTTGGAAATCAGCCAATAAAAGACATCTATTTTGGTTTATTCTTTTATTAACGATTAATACTTCAGGACTATTAGAAATCGCTTATATCTTCTTTCTTAACCGTTGGGACATTGATAATGGTAAAACTCTTAAGTTTTTAGAAAAGAAATTCAAAAAATCTAAGAAATAATTTCTTAAACCCCTTTTATTATCTCTGCCATTTTGACTCCTAATTCTTCAAAGTCTTTTTCCTTCCATCCTCTAGTAGTCATGGCTGGAGTTCCAATTCTAATCCCTGATGGATTCATTGGACTCCCTTGTTCATGAGGTACAGTATTAGCATTGACAATAATGCCATTTTTTTCCAATTCTACTGCCACCAATTTTCCCTTTTCTAACCCAACTTCGACTACCATCAAATGATTTTCAGTTCCAAATACTTTTAAACCATTTTTCCGCAAAGTTTCTGCCAAAGCCTTAGCATTTTTAATAATTTGTTGCGCATATCCTCTAAATTCTAGGGTATCAGCCTCTCCAAAAGCCACTGCCATACTCGCAATTGTATTTTCATGAGGACCACCTTGAAGACCCGGGAAAACCGCCTTATCAATCTTTTTAGCTAAATCTGGATCTTTATCTAATCCTTTCTTAGTTATTCCAATAATCGCCCCTCTTGGCCCTCTTAAGCTTTTATGAGTCGTAGTCGTAATCACATCTACATAGTCAACTGGACTCATATGAGCCCCTCCAACTACTAATCCAGCGATATGAGAAATATCAGCCAAAACCCAGGCTCCAACACTATCAGCAATCTCTCCAAACTTCTTAAAATCCAAAATATATGGGTAAGCAGTTGTTCCCGCAATTATTAATTTTGGTTTTTCAGAGTTTACTAGTTGAGCCAATTTTTCATAATCAATTCGACCATCTTCTTCGACATCATATTGAACACTTTCAAAAAATTTCCCCGAAAAAGTAATTTTTGGATGACCATGAGTTAAATGTCCTCCGGCTGATAATTTAAGTCCACAAATCTTTTCTCCAGGAAGCAATAAAGCCATTTCCACAGCACTATTAGCTGGACTTCCAGAATAAGGTTGAACATTTAAATGCTCTACTCTAAATATTTTTTTTCCTCTTTCAATTGCTAAATTCTCAATCTCATCAATTGTTTCATTGCCTTGATAATATCTTCTCCCTGGATATCCTTCAGCATATTTATTACTTAAACAAGTTCCCAAAGGAAATAATACTTCCTCAGATGCAAAATTTTCACTGGGGATTAAATAAATTCGATCCTTTTGATTTTGTTCTTCTTTTTTGATTAACTCTCTAATTTTTTGATCCATATTTTTATAAAAAATAAATTAATAAACTCAAAACCAGTTCCAATCTATTTTTATATCATAGGATCATTTTACAACAATTTACTCTGTTGCTCCCATTTAAACAAATCACCCAAAGATCTTTCTGTATGAATTCTTTTAATTATTTTACTCAAAAGTGGTGCCAATGAAATAATCGTCATTCCCTTAAATCTTTTTTCTTTTGCAATTGGTACTGAATCTAAAAATATAATTTGGTCAGCTGCACTAGTCTTTAATCTATTAACTGCCTCACCATTTAAAAACGCATGAGTCGCTGCAATTATAATTTTTTTAGCCCCATATTTCTTAACTGCCTCAGCTGCTCCAGCAATTGATCCCCCACCATCAACCATATCATCTAAAAGAATAGCTGTTTTACCTTTAACATCACCCACCACATGAGAAACTTCACATTGACTATGTTGTTTTCTAATTTTATCTACGATTGCAATCGGCACTCCTAATAAATCAGCCATTTTATGAGTTTTTTTGGCCGCTCCAATATCAGGAGCTACCACTACTAAATCACTATATTTTTTATTCTTTATATATTTAGCAATTAATGGGTATCCTACTAAATGGTCCACTGGAATATCATAAAACCCTTGAATTTGATCCGCATGTAAATCAACTGTCACCAATCTATCAGCCCCTGCCTCAGTGATTAAATTAGCTACCAATTTAGCGCTAATTGGTTCATGAGATCGAGTCCTTCTATCTTGTCGAGAATATGCAATATTAGGACAAATTAAATTAATTCTCCTAACTGAAGATCTTTTTAGAGCATCAATCATAATTAATAATTCCATTAGACTATCATTGACATTATCTCCCATAGTTTGAATCACAAAAATGTCATCACCTCTCACTTTTTTCTCTATTCGAACATAAATTTCACTATTAGGGAACTTTTTAATTATTACTGGAGTTAATGGAATATTTAATTTTTTAGCAATTTTTTTTGCCAACGTCTGATGTGATGTCCCAGCTATTATTTGTATCCCATTCATATTATTTTTCTCTCCTTTAAAATTTTGACGATATCTTGATGAACTTCTTCAATACTTTTACTACCATCAATCCAAACACAATTATCTCCAGAGTTTTCCATATACCACTTATAACCCTGCCTATTTTTCTCCATTATTTCCAATTTATCAAAAATGTCATGATCTCCTCTCTTATCCATCCTTTCTAATGCCACTTCTGATGACACATCAATAATAAATACTAAATCTGGTTTCCCAACTACCATTTGATTTATTTTCAAAAACTTTTCTCTCCAATCAGAAGTCGAAAAAGCTACATTTACTGGATAATATCTATTCCCAATTACAATTTTCCCCTCAGTCAACGCTGGTTCTATTACTTTTACAAAATGATTTCTTCGATCACTCACAAAAAGTAATTGCAAAGCTTGTCCTTCAATCTGATCTTCTTGTTTCTTGATTATTTTTTCAATCAAAATTCCTGTTGGAGTATCTCTAGTATGTTCCCTTGTCACCAAAATATCTTTCCCTTTATCTTTTAAATATTTCTCTAACAATTCAACTTGAGTGTCTTTCCCACATGCTCCAATCCCATCAATTACAATAAATTTCCCTGATTTCATTTCTTTTTTATAAAAACTTGAAAATAATAATCATAAGGATTTTCATCATCTTTTATCCCTCTCTTTTCAGATTCTTTAATCCATTTCCCCTCATCAAATTCAGGGAAAAAAGTATCCCCCTCAAACTCTTCATCTATATAAGTCAAATAAATCCTTTCCGTATAAGGTAAAAATTGTCGATAAATTTCTTCACCTCCGATTACCATCAAATTTTCTTTACCAAAATTATTAATTACATCTTCTATTTTATTAAAAACAACACAACCATCTTTTTTATAATTTATATCTCGAGTTAAAATAATATTAGTTCTGTCTTTTAATGGTCTACCAATCGATTCAAAAGTTTTTCGACCCATTACTATTGGACAAAATTTTGTTGTTTCAGAAAAAAATTGCATATCTTTTGGTAATTTCCAAGGAATTTTCCCATTTTTTCCAATCACCCTATTTTTTGATATAGCTGCAATTATATTTATCATTTTAAACCGCCACTTCACCTTTAATTGGTGGATAAGGATCATAACCCTCTAACTCAAAATCTTCAAACTTAAAATCAAATATATTTTTAATTTTAGAATTAATTTTCATCTTTGGTAAAACTCTAGGTTCCCTAGTCAATTGAAGTTTAATTTGTTCGAAATGATTTGTATAAATATGAACATCTCCATTCGTATAAACTAATTCACCAGGTTTAAGATCACAAACCTGAGCAATCATCATTGTTAATAATGCATAAGAAGCTATATTGAAAGGCATACCCAAAAACACATCATTACTCCTAATATAAAGCTGGCAAGAAAGTTTCCCATTAGCTACATAAAATTGAAAAAAACAGTGACATGGTGGTAGCGCCATTTTATCAACTTCCCCTACATTCCAAGCACTTACAATTAATCTCCTAGAATTTGGATTATTTTTAATTTGATCAATTAGATTTGAAATCTGATCAATTTTTTTACCATCAACTGCCTCCCATCTTCTCCATTGTTTTCCATAAACTGATCCCAATTCTCCATTTTCATCAGCCCACTCATCCCAAATAGTTACCCCATTATCTTTCAAAAATTTAATATTCGTATCTCCTCTCAACAACCATAACAATTCATATATTATCGCTCTTAAATATACTTTTTTAGTTGTTAATAAAGGGAAACCTTTTTGTAAATCAAATCTCATTTGATGACCAAAAATACTTCTAGTCCCAGTCCCAGTCCTATCTCCTCTATCTACCCCTTCATCTAATATTTTTTTACATAAATCCAGATATTGTTTCATAAATTAAATCAATTTTTAATTTCTGACCAAATTTAAACTTTTAAACCTTCAAAATCAATCATTAAAACTAGGTCAAAACTTTTTTTAAATTTATTCCTCATCACTTTTATTTTTATTTTCTTTATTGTTTCCATTAATAATTCTACGTTTAATATCTACAAAAAAAAATTTTGTCCTATTACAAACTTCATCTGCCACAGATGAAGGATTATCTACCAAAGAACCAACAATCCCAACAAAGGTCGTTCTAACCACCCCACGAACAATCTTTTCCATTTTTCCAATTCCTTCTTTATTCTCCATAAATATAACAAATTATAACAATAATAGTATCAAATTAGATCATTAACAAAAAGGACATTTTTCTCCTTGATACCAACAACCACAATGTTTACATTCTTTAAAATCTTTAGGAATTTCTCCATATTTAACCTTCCCATCACTCGAAATATAGTAACCAATTTTTTCTCCAAAACTGCCCACTGTTGTTGTTGCAGAACAACCAAAACTTTTTTCAGTTGTTACTTCATTCATTATTCCATACATATAATTTTCCAAATCTGATCGATTAATTATTACCTCATTTTCATTTTTCCTACCTCTTAAGGCATTAAAACAAGCTGAATATAACCTAAAAATTAAATCACTATCTTTATTCAATTTATCCCCAAAATCGTTAGAAAATTCCTCTAAATACTTACTTACCACTCTTTCAATATCATTAAAATCACTCCCATTTTGGATTTCCTTTAATTGAAATAAACTAAAAATTTCTGTCAACTTTAAATTGACTCCAATCGGTGATTTTACAATCTCCATCTCGTTTCCAACTTTTTCTTCACCTGATAAAAAATGTCTTGTTTGATTCATATCTTCAAAACCATTTTTAACCACTATCCTATTCCATGTCACTTCTTTATCTTTCACTCTCCAAAAATCTAAACAATTTTCAGGATAACCCAATTCTTCATTTTTAGGGCTAAAATGAATCCAAACTTTTTCTGGGTTATCTTTTAAACCTTTTTCAACCTTTTTAAAAGACTCTATTTCTTCGCTAACTCCACCTCGATTCATTATTTCTAATACTTTTTCTCTTGATTTTAAATCAAAAATATTTCCTCCCTGATCAAATCTATATTTCATTGTAAATTCAACCAAACCAAAGTCTTCTGCTAGTTGAGTTTTTAACTCTTGATCCAAATTAACTCGCCTAATTTCATTTGGCAATCTTTTTAAAAAACCTCTTTCTTTTTCTGGTGAAAATCCAACTGTTTTATTTTCTTTATTCATATTCCACTTTTTACTCGAAAGTTTTAAGGCTCGGGCTTTAACCGTTGCGGTACAGCTTGGGAATTACACCCAATTCAAAATAATTCTATCAAATTACTTAATTTCTTCCTCCCTGGCTCTCAAAAATAAATAATCTGATAGTCGATTAAAATAAATCAAAATTTCTCCCTCAATTTTTTCTATTTTACTCAAAGATACTACTCTTCTTTCTAACCTTCGACAAATCGTCCGGGCCCAATTCAAATTAAGAGCTTCTTTATTTTTAAATCTCAAAAATTGCTTTAATTCAGGTAACTTTTCCTCTAGCTTTTCCATTTTCTTTTCCAAACCCCACACTTTTTTAATTATCTCAACTTGAGTTCCACAACCAACTACTCCCATTATTTGACTTAAATCATCAACTATTTCTGTTTCCCCTCCAATTAATTCCAATACAGACTGTAATTCATCAATCGTCCCAATGACTTCAACCAATAAATTATCCTTATCAACTCTCTTATCTCCACAAGTTGTTTGACCCTTATCACCTTTTTTTGTTGTAATCATTTTTTTATCTAACTACATTTAGAATATCCACAAAAATCATTAGTACATTTAAAACATCCTTCTTCAGCTCGAAGTGGCGATCCACAATCTGGACAAGCTCCAAACTTACTTTCCATTTTTGCTCTTTCATTTTCAACTCCAACTAAAACATTTTGATTTATAGTTTCTTTTTCACCTTCAAACATACTTAATTGTTCTCCTCGAGAAATTTCCAAAAAGGATTTACCCACTGCATCAAACATACTTAATACTGCTCCATCTCCCATTCCTATTTTCTGGCCACAAGATATCCCAATTAAATGTTTTGAAACTTCTTCTAATCCTGCCCCATATTTAAGCGCTAAAGATGACAATCTTCCTGTTACTTCAGCAGCAGCAGCTAAATAACCACCAGATTTACCCAAGTTAACAAATACTTCAACTGGACCATCCCCTGCTTCATAAAAAATTGAAGTATAAACATTACCCATGTCACATTTTTTCTTAACTCTTATTCCCCTAGCAATTATTGGAGTTGGTTTTTTCTTAGGTATAGTCACCTCTTCCAATTTTGATTCCTTATCTTTAACCTTTTGCATCGGTTCAAAAGATCTTGATCCACTTCTATAGATTGTTATTCCCTTAGTTCCCAAAGAATATGCCAAAATATAGGCATTCCTAACATCTTCAACTGTAGCATCTTTAGGTAAATTGATTGTCTTTGAAACTGCATTATCAGTAAATTCTTGGAAAGCTGCTTGAACTTTAATATGCCATTCTGGTTGAATTTCCAAAGCTGTTATAAAAACTTTTTTAACTTCTTCTGGAATTTCATCTACCCCTTTTAAAGTTCCTCCATTTTTAACTATCCTTTCTATCAACTCTTCAGAATATATTCCTTTTCTTTTTAATTCTTCCACCAATACCGGATTAACACTATAAAGAGTTTTTCCCTCAACTGTATTTTTTTGATATCCCAGGGAAAATATTGGTTCAATCCCTGAACTGGTATCAGCCAACATACTAATTGTCCCAGTTGGAGCAATCGTGGTTAGTGCCATATTTCTTGGTTTGTAATCAGTATTAGCAAACACACTTATGTTCCAAAGAGGGAAAGTCCCTCTTATTTTAGCTAGTTCACAGGTTGCTTCTTTGGCTGTCTCAGTCACAAATTTCATTATTTTTTTAGCCCAAGAAATCCCTTCCTCTGAATCATATTTCACTCCCAATTTAAATAAAGCATCAGCAAAACCCATAATTCCCAACCCAATTCTTCGGGTATCGCTTACCATATCTCTAATCTTTTGAACCGGAAATTCATTTATTTCCACTACATTATCCAAAAAATGAACTCCAGCAAAAATAATTTCCCTCAATTCATTCCAATTTAAATCCAATCCATTTACTAATTTACTTAAATTAATTGAAGCTAAATTACAAGCATCATAAGGTAAAAGTGGTTGTTCCCCACAAGGGTTAGTTGCTTCAATTCTTCCCTTTGCTGGAATCGGGTTTGAACTTGACTCGTTCATCCTATCAATAAATACCAAACCTGGATCTCCATACTGCCATGCTAATCTGGTCACTAGATTAAACACTTTATAAGCATTTAATTTCATTGTTACTTGACCACCATGTGGATTAATCAAGTCATAACCTTCTCCTTCCTTTTCTGCCTTGGCCCATTCATATAATTTTTTAACTCCTACTTCTATCTCTCTTAACCTTCTTCTACATTTCGATTTTGTTCTGCTAATCTAATCTCTTCAATTGCTTCTTCCGGTACTGATCCATCAATACAAAATTTCTTATCCGATTCAATTTTACTCATAAAATCATTGGTTACTGCCAATGAAATATTAAAATTAGTTAGACTCCATTCATCAAGCTTTACCACCGCAAATCTTAAGACATCAGGATGGTGAATTGACAACATTCCCATATTAGCTCCTCGTCGTACTCCACCTTGCTTTATTTGAGCTGTTACATCATTGTAAGCCTGCATAAAACTAACTGGACCAACAGTAGTTCCCCCACTAGATTTAATATGATCACCATATGGTCTAAGTTTTGAAAAAGAAAAACCAGTTCCCCCACCCGATTTATGGATCAATGCCATATTAGACATAGTTTCCAAAATTGATTCCATAGAATCTTCAATTGGTAATACAAAACAAGCCGATAATTGTTGTTTTGCTTTACCCGCATTTACTAAACAAGGTGTATTTGGTAAAAATTTTTGCTCTGCCATCAAAGTGTAAAATTTGACTGCCAATTGGTTTATATTTTCCTCACTTCCTCCAAAATTTTTATCTCCCTTAGCTACATTACTAGCTACTCGCCAAAAAATATCTTCCACTTTTTCAAAGGCTTTTCCCTCTTCATCTTTTTGTGAATATCTAGTTTCTGCTATATATTTTGCATTTTGTGATAATTGTGGTTCTATTAAATCTCTCATTTTTTAAAGTCAACTAATAATTTTTCAAAATCAGATATTGAATTTACTTCCAAGTAAACCGTCGCAAACCTTATATAAGCCACTGGATCTACTTTTTTCAACTTTTGCATTACCATTTTCCCAATCTCTTTTGATGGAATCTCTACACTTTTCCAATTTAAAAGTTTCATTTCGATTTCATCAATCATTCTTTCTCTTTCTTGTGCTTCAATTTTCCAACAAGCCTTTTCAAAACATTTTTCTAGCTTTTCCCGATTATAATCTTCTACCTTTCCTGATTTTTTAAGTACTTTAAGATCAATATTCTCTACTCTCTCATAAGTTGTAAACCTTTTCCCACACTTAACACATTCTCGTCGTCTTCGAGTTGCCTTCCCATCTTCCGCTTCACGGCTTTCTAATACATTTGATTCATTGTCACCACAGTAAGGACACAACATATTTATTTATAAAAATTCAGCAATTTTTAATAATTTATAATTAACCACCATCTATAGTGGATGATCAACATCATACGCGCTATGGATAGACCAGGTCAACAAATCCAAAGTATTACTTACTACCTCAATTTTCTTTTTATCAATTATTCTGCGGTGAAACAAAAGCTTGCTATAATATCTCATGTCTAAAATCATTAATTTTTTCAAAGAGGTCTTAGTTGAATTTAAGAACATCACTTGGCCTAAAAAAGATACTTTAATTCAGTTAACAATTGTGGTAATATCAATCTCAATCATCATCTCCCTGATTTTAGGTGGTTTTGATTACCTGTTTACTAATGCTATTTCTCTATTAGGTAAACTTATTTAATAAAAATTTATGCCAAAAACTTCTACTAAAACTAACCAAAAAGAGTTTCTTTTTAAACTCTCTCCAATAGATCCTAGTATTGATGCTGCCTGGTTTGTTATCAACACTTACTCTGGTCACGAATATAAAGTCATCGAAGCTCTTAAAACTCGTATTAAAACTATGAATCTTGAAGATCAAATCTTTCAAGCTGTCATTCCAATTCAATCCAAGATGGTTATTCGTCGAGGTCAAAAAGTTAAATCTCAAGAAAAAACTTTTCCTGGTTATGTTTTAATCCAAATGGCTCTCAACGATGATTCCTGGATCACCGTTCGTACTACTCAAGGAGTCACTGGTTTTATTGGTATTGATAATATTCCTAGTCCCCTTTCTCAAAAAGAAGTCGATAAGATTCTTAAAACTACCGAAGAAGATAAACCAAAATATGAAACTCCATTTACTATTGGTGATGTTGTTAAAATTACCAACGGACCCTTCGCTGATTTTATTGGTACTATTGACTCTGTTGACCAAGAAAAAGGCAAAATCAGAGTTCTCGTTTCTTTCTTTGAACGAGAAACTCCAGTCGAACTCGACTTTTTACAAGTTTCCAAAGAACTCTAATTATGGCTAAAAAAATTAAAGCTATTGTCAAAATCAATTTACCAGCCGGCGGTGCTACTCCAGCTCCACCAACAGGAACTGCTCTCGGTCCTCATGGTATTAAAATCATGGACTTCTGTAATGAATTCAATGAAAAAACCAAAGAAATGAGAGGCAGTGTTATCCCTGCAGTCGTTACTGTTTTTGAAGATCGCTCTTTTGAATTTATTATCAAAAAACCTCCAGTTTCCGATATGATCAAAAAAATGGCCGGTATTTCTAAAGGTACTGGTACTGCTGGTCGAGAAAAAGTCGGTAAATTAAATATGGCCCAAGTCGAAGAGATCGCTAAAAATAAAATGCCTGATTTAAATACGTCTAACCTAGAAGCTGCCAAACGTAGTGTCTGTGGTACTGCCCGTTCTATGGGTGTCGAAATTGTTGAATAATTATTATTATTTTTTTATCTAAACAAATATGAGCAAAACCTCAAAAGATCTAAAGGCTAAAAAAGCCAAACAAGAACTTACTGTGGAAGTTCAATCCGAAAGTGTTGAACAAAAGGCCGTAACCGAAATTCCAACTGAAGAAACTGTTGAAGTTGTTGACGCTTCCACCCATAAAGTTAAAACCGCTAAAGTTCGCGGGAAAAAATATCAATCTGCTAAAAAAAAGATTGATGTTACTAAGTTTTATCCTTTAAAAGAAGCTATAAAATTAGTCAAAGAAACTTCCTTTTCTAAATTTGACGGCAAAGTTGAAGCCCACGTCACTGTTTTAGATTTAGGTAATATTGGTGAAATTAATTTCCCTCACTTAGAATCCTCTAGTAAAAAGGTTGTTATTTTAAATGATGCTATTTTAGCTGAAATTAAAGATGGTCAAATCAATTTTGATATTTTAGTTGCTACCCCCTCCACTATGCCTAAACTTTTACCTTTCGCTAAACTTTTAGGACCAAAAGGCCTTATGCCTAATCCTAAAAATGGCACCCTTACTGACAAACCTGAAGATTCAGTCAAAAAACTTTCAGCTGCTAAAACTGTAATTAAAACTGAAAAGAAAGCTCCTATTATTCACATCATTGTTGGTAAAGTCTCTCAAGATGCTAAAGAATTAGAAGCTAATGTAGCTGAGTTAATTAAAGTTATTAAAACTAATAAGATCAAAAAATTAGCTCTCTGTGCCACCATGGGTCCTTGTGTCAAAGTTGAAATAGTTAAATAATTTAAAATTTTAAAACCCTCTCTGAATTTTTTGAGAGGGTTTTTGTTAAACTTTTAAATGAATCTAATTCAATTAATTTGGTTTTTTTCTATCTATTCTCTATTTGGTTGGATTTGGGAAACAATTTATCTTTCCATAAAATACAAAAAATTTATTGATACTGGCTTCTTAAAAGGTCCATTTTGTCCACTTTATGGTAGTTGCTCTATCATAACTATAATTTTTCTTTCCCCTCTTACCTCAAACTTAGTTTTGTTTTATATATTTGCTGTTATTCTTGCAACTACCTTAGAATATATAACCTCAATCCTTGTAGAAATTCTTTTTAAAATAAAATTTTGGGACTATTCTGATGATTTTAAACTCAATTTTCAAGGTAGAGTCGCTCTTGTTGTTTCTCTTTTTTGGGGATTGCTTCTAGTCACTTTAATAAAATTTATTCACCCCCAAATATCTTTATTAATTAACAAAATTCCTTCCCCATATTTAGAGGTTGGCGCTATAATAATAGTTCCCTATTTTGTTTTAGATACAATTTTCAGCACCATTTCTCTCTTTGGTCTCAAAAAAATACTTAAAACTATCAAGTCAATCCCTAAAGATTTCAAGGAATTCCGTCGTCATCAAATCCACTTTTTTAAAGCTTTCCCTCAAATCAGTTCTAGTAAATTCAATTTAATTAAAGACATCAGTCAAAAGATAAATACTAAAATATCTAAAACCTCCAGTGAATCTTAAGACTATTTTTTGTTAAACTAAACTTGATCAAACTAATATGACATTTTCATCAGTCATCGACAAAAAATTACCTAACCTTATTTTCCTTCATGGTTGGGGTGGTTGCTGGCAAAGCTGGTTCCCTATTTTAGAAAGATTAAAAAAAGATTTTAATCTTTATGCTCCAGATCTCCCTGGTTTTGGTCAAGAACCAATTTCCCGACCCTATAGCTTAGATGATTACATTGATTTTGTCGTTGATTTTATTAAAAAAAATAAAATAAAAAATCCTATTTTAATTGGTCATTCTTTTGGTGGGGCTATTGCTTCTAAAATTGCCGCTAATAAAATAATTCAATTAAAAACTATTATTTTAATTGATGCTGCTCCTATCCGTTACAATCTCAATCCAAAACAAAAAACTATTTCTTTAATAACTAAACCTGCCAAAATAATTTTATCCCTACCTTTGATCAATAAATTTTATCAACCAATAAAAAAACTTTTATATAAATCTCTAAAACTTGAAGATTCAGGCTATTCCGACCTCACTAACCCAATTCTTAAAAAAACCTTTACCACTGTTATCAGAGAAGATTTAACTCCCATTTTATCTAATATTAAAATTCCCACTTTAATTATCTGGGGTGAAAATGACACTGCTACTCCTTTATCAGCTGGTAAGAAAATAAATTCTCTTATTCCTAAATCAAAAATGATAATTTTCAAAAACACCAGTCATTTTTCCTATCTCGATGATCAAGAAAAATTCGTTACTGAAATTAAAAAATTTATTAAATTATGAAAACTAGGAATCTAATTTATCTCGCTCAACTAGAAGAATATGATATTAAACGTATCAAAATCTGGATTAAGGATAATCCCAATAAATCTGTCTCTGAAGTTAAACATCACCTTAAGCTAACCAGTAAAACCTGTCTTATTTATTTTTTAACTACCATTTTAAGCCCATTTACAGGAAACCAAAAAGCTTTATTTCTAACTTTAAAACTCTTAATACCCTTTGATACATTAATAAAAAATATTTTAGTCTTTTTAGCCACAGTTAAATGGAAAATTTTTAATAAAAATACCACCGTTATTGGTATTACCGGTTCCTGGGGTAAAACCACCACTAAAGAAGCCCTTTACACTATTTTAAAAAAACTACCCCATACTTCATATACTCCTTCTAACCACAATACCCTTCTCTCTATTGCCAAACAGTCATTATTATTATCTCCTAAAACTAAAATTTTTATAGTTGAAATTGGAGCTTATAAAATTGGAGATATCAAAAAAGTTTGTCAAATAATTAAACCTAAAATTGGTATTTTAACTGCTATCGGACCCATGCATTTAGAACGTTTTAACACTTTAGAAAATATTTTAAAAGCTAAAATGGAATTAGCTCAAAGTTTACCTAAATCAGGAATTTTCTGGGCCCCAAAAGATTTATCTAAACAACTTACTCCTTTTTCTCTTCCCCAAAATACACATTATTTTACTAATTACTCTGAAATTTATTTCTCACTTGGTTTCTATTTTCATCTTCTTCAAAAAGATATTCAAAAAACTCTTAAATCCATACCTCCAACAGAACATCGTCAACAAATTATTCAAAATGGGCCAATTACTGTCATTGATGACACCTATAATTCAAATCCAGCCGGATTTATTAAAGCTCTAAATAATCTTAAAAATATAAAATCAGTCGACAAAATTTTAGTTACTCCAGGGATGATTGAACTTGGTAATTTACAATTTTCCGAAAATGCTCGTCTTGCTAAAATTGCAGGTGAAATTTGCAATCATATAATTATAGTTGGTCAAACTAATCAAAAAGCTATTCTTTCTGGTCTTAAAAATACCTCTGCCAAAATTCATTTAGTTCAAAACCTTTCTGAAACCGAAAAACTACTTCCATCGTTATATAAAGGACCTACCGCTGTTCTTTTTGAGAACGACCTATCTGATCAATATTTTTAAACACAAAAAAAACCGTATACGACACAAATTGTGTTATATACGGTTCTCCGTAGATCAAATCCAAAACTAAACAGGAGGGTTTTCACTCATTAAAGTGACGTTTTTTGAAAATTTTTCAACCAACTCAGTTGGCGTGTATTCTTCTAAATTCCGCAAATTTCGGTATTCGTTTAAAGAAGAATAATCAGTATTCCTACTGATATTTAAATTCAGACTTATTTTTTCTTCCCCGCTTTTTTGCCAAACAATTTTATCAATAGGAACTTGTAATTCAAACATTGGCCCATATTTATCTCCACAGACAATAATTACTTCTCCATTCGCTTCTACATTAATACTCTCCACAAGAAAATATTGACTATATCTCTTTGTAATACTTTCCACTTGAGTCGTATATTCATTTGTATAAAATAACCATGATTTTTGATTTTCATTGTTAATGAATAAAATAACTCCAATAACAATAATAGTTACAATAATTACTATTAACAATTTTTTGTTTTTCATTGTTAAAATAACCTTCCTTTAATTTTAGTCATGTTTCATATT
>Ga0172382_10004360_pt1 | contig 21712 bp, 16 predicted proteins | sample Leawel138RmetaG_FD_122245 | JGI IMG/M metagenome (GOLD analysis project Ga0172382, IMG submission 122245) | Leachate microbial communities from a municipal landfill in Southern Ontario, Canada - Leachate well 138R metaG | ecosystem: Engineered > Solid waste > Landfill > Unclassified | place... | reverse complement strand
GCCACCGGAGGTAGAGCCTTCACTACCGCAAAAGAGGATCATCGTCAGAAAAAGAAGCCAGTAGCCGGAACCCCACAGCTGAAAATCGGCTGTGGCAAAGCCGGTGGTGGTGACCGCCGCCACCACCTGGAACAATACTATCCTGAAAGCCTGTTCAACGTCACTCATTTGTCCTGTAATCAATAAAGCTGTAGTAATGCCCACGGTGAAAAGGAGGATAATCAGGAAATACCATTTGAATTCCTCATCCTTGAAGATAGTGGTTTTGAACCGTGTGACAAGTGCTGAGATAAGAAGAAAGTTGGTAGCGCCCAAAAACATCAGCAGGGTAATCACATATTCGGTATAGGGAGAATTGAAAAAGGCGATACTTGCCTGCTTGGTGGAAAAACCACCCGTAGAGATCGCTGTGAGCGCGTGACAAGCGGCATCGAAGGCGTCCATAGGACCCGCCCAGAGAAAAAAGAATCCCAGGATGGTCAAGCCAAGATAGGTGAGTGCCATCTGCTTGGTGATTTCGCTGATGCGGGGACGAAACTTGTCTTCTGCGATACCGGTAGCCTCCGCCTCGAAGAACTGGCTTGAGAGACCTCCAAAGATAGGCATAAACGAGAGTACGAATATGATGATCCCGATTCCTCCGATCCATTGGGTGAAGCTGCGCCAGAAATGGAGCGATTTGGGAAATGCTTCAATATTGACAAGCGTTGAACTGCCGGTAGTGGTGAAACCACACATGCTCTCAAAAAATGCATTGGTAAAGGAGGGAATGGCTCCACTGAACAGATAGGGGAGTGTTCCAAACAGAGCCATCATCAGCCAGGAGAAGGTGACAGTGAAGTAAACTTCGCGTTTGGTAATGTTACCGGTTGTCTGTCTGCGCCTCCTTCCGTGAAAGGAGAGTATCGCACCCGAAAAAAAACTGATGAGTGCGGAGAGATAGATACTCTTCACGGCTGTTTCGTTGTAATATTCACCTACGAATGCGGAAAAAAGCATGAAAACTGCCTCAATTATAAGGAGCAGTCCTACGGTATTGAATACGAACTGATAGTTGAACCTCTGCATATGTTATAGATTATCCGGAGAGAACATATTGCCTTATGGCTTGTATAATCTACTTCGGACAAATTTAATTAAACAGTTTCTCTATATTTTTTAGTGATTTGTTGAGGAAAAACACCACTACCTGGTCATAGGGTTCAATCAGTGTATCCCCATCCACCAGCATTGGCTCCCCATTTCTGATAAGCGCCCCGAAAGTAATATCGGGCGGCAGGTTCAGATTTCTGATCAATTTTTTGGTCACTTTGGAGTTGGGTTTGGCAATCACTTCACCCACATTAGCATCGGCAATGGTAAGGCTCTTTATATTGGAAGCATCGGCTTTCAGCAACAGTTCGTATATCTTGCTGGCGGCAATCAGTTTTTTATTGATCACCGTGCCGATATCGAACCGTTCCGCCATCGAGATATAGTCGATATTTTCCACTTCGGCGATCGTCTTTTTCACACCATATTGCTTTGCCATGATACATCCCAATATATTCGCCTCCGAGTTACCGGTAAGGGCAAGGAATGCATCGGTATCGGCGATACTCTCCCGTAGGAGAAACTCGGTATTCCTTCCATCTTCCACAAAAACGGTCACATTGGATGGGGCCATTTCCACCAACATCTGGGCACGTTCCCTGTCCCGCTCAATGATCTTAATAGTGGTGTTCTGTGGAAGTTGTTGAATAGTACGCATAGTGATGCGGCTTCCTCCCATGAACATGATCTTTTTGGCCTCGAACGGTCTCTTTCCGAACAGTTCGGGCAATGAGTCGATATGTTTCCTGAGTGTAGTGAAATAAAGGATGTCATCAGGGAGTATCTGGTCGCTTCCCCTGGGGATAAGGGTTTGTGAATTACGCTTGATCGCCACCATGTGGAATCGCTTGTTTGTTTGTGCAAGATCGGAGAGATAGGTATTTACGATAGGGGCATTTTCCCTCACTTTGGCTGCGGCAAGGATCACGGTGCCGTTGCATAATTCCCACCAGAAGCGGGCCCAGGGTGTTTTGAGCGACATGGCGATCTCCCGTGCCGCGATCAGTTCGGGATAGATCATGGAATGAATACCCAATTTCTCAAAGAATTCTTTATTTTTGGGCAACAGGTATTCGTAATTATCAATTCGTGCAAGCGTTCTCTTCGCTCCTAAATTGGAAGCAAGCATGCAAGAGGTGATATTTTTAGATTCTTCAGGAGTCACACCGATATATAGGTCGGTATTGGCCGCGCCTGCTTCGGTGAGATCTTTGAGTGATGTGCAATTCCCCACATAGGTGAGTATATCTGTATTGTCACCTATAATAGCAAGCCGCTCTTTATCGGCATCGATGAGTGTTATGTCGTGATTTTCCTGTCCCAGAAGTTTTGCCAGGTGGGTTCCGACTTCTCCCGCACCTGCTATTAAAATCTTCATTGCATCTTTTGCAGTTAATGATTCTCCTTATTAATGGTTATGTATCTGTACAACAGGGGGTATCCTGTTATGGGTGGACTGTAGATGTGCATGAATCCCTCTGGTTTCCTTATACATAGTAGTGATATGATCCAGGATTCCCTTTTCATCTATTCCGGTGATCTGTTGAAGCTCTTTCACTGATCCGTGGGTAACGAACTCATCGGGGATACCTATTCGAAGCAGATGAACATCGGTATAATCATTTTCCGCAAGGAATTCGAGGATGGCGCTTCCCAAACCTCCCTTAACGACTCCATCTTCCACGGTGATGATATATCTGAATTTCCGTGCCACTTTGTGCAGTAGTTCTTCATCGATGGGTTTGAGGAAGACCATATCGTAATGGGCTATGCTGATACCCGATTTTTCTGCCTCATCGATAGCTTTCGCAGCGCTATTGCCAATAGGACCAATAGAGAGGAGGGCCATATCTTTTCCTTCTCTTAATTTTCTACCCTTTCCGATGGGCAGGATCTCGGGTCTATTCTTCCATTCGGTTATTTCACCTTGTCCACGGGGATACCGGATTGCAAAAGGTCCATCATTCCCATAGACGCCTGTATGCATCAGGTTACGCAGTTCATGTTCATTATAGGGCGATGAGATGATCAGGTTGGGTATGGGACGGAGATAGGCCAGATCGAACACGCCATGATGGGTGGGGCCGTCGGGACCGACCAATCCGGCTCTGTCGAGACAGAAGATCACTTTCAGTTTTTGCAATGCCACATCGTGGATTACCTGGTCGTATGCCCGCTGCATAAACGATGAATATATGTTACAGAACGGTATCAATCCCTCTTTTGCCATACCGGCGGAGAAGGTAACGGCATGCGCCTCCGCAATACCGACGTCGAAAGTCCTGTGGGGAAACTTCTCTGCCATAAAACACATGGAGCATCCCGTAGGCATTGCCGGCGTTACTCCCACAATTTTCTCATTTTCCTCCGCCATTTCTACCAGGGTATGGCCGAAAATATCCTGGTAAAGCAAGGGCTGATCGGAGTTATCTTTCGCAATCCGCTCACCGGTATCTTTATTGAAAAGACCCGGTGAATGCCAGATGGTAGCCGATTTTTCAGCCGGTTTAAAACCTTTGCCTTTGACGGTCTTGATATGGAGCAACTTTGGACCCTGCATGTCTTTGATATTGTGCAATATACGAATCAATCCCCTCAGGTCATGTCCGTCTACCGGCCCAAAGTAGCGGATATTAAATCCTTCAAACAGGTTTTGTTCTTTGGTGATCAGGGATTTGACACTGTTATTGAATCGTAGCATCAGGTTCTTTCTATTTTCCGAAATCAAATTTCGTTTCTTGAATCCCTGGTAGATATCATTCCGTACTTTATTGTATTTTGAAGATGTGGTCAGTTTTACTAAATAATCCTGCATTCCCCCTACATTGTTGTCGATAGACATATCGTTGTCGTTGAGGATAATCAGCAGGTCATTGGGTTGCGAACAGGCGTTGTTGATCCCTTCGTAGGCCAATCCGCCCGTCATGGAGCCGTCGCCAATGATGGCTACGATATGACGGTCCATCTCTCCGCGAAGATTGGCTGCCACGGCCATACCCAGTGCTGCAGAGATAGAGGTGGATGCATGGCCGGCAACAAAAGTGTCGTATTCACTCTCTTTGGGGTTCGTGAATCCGGAAAGCCCTCCCAGTTTACGGTTGGTCGAAAATCGATCCCGACGGCCGGTCAGTATCTTATGACCATAAGCCTGATGTCCTACATCCCAGACAAGCCGGTCGTAAGGGGTATTATAGAGATAATGCAGTGCCACTGTCAGCTCCACAGTTCCCAGGCTGGATCCAAAATGACCCGGATTATTGGAAAGCTGTTCGATAATAAATTCCCTCAGTTCGTTACAGACAGTTTCCAGTTGATCTATGTTGAGTTTTTTTAGATCTTCAGGACTATTTATATGTTGTAGATAATTCATTGTTGCTTCATACCGATTTCTATCTAAATAACAGATATCAGTACAATATGGTTTGTTTTTAAATACCCAAATTATTCATTGTGCCATTGTTAAATTAGAAAATCAATAAATTAATAAATTGACACATTGACTTATTGGCGCATTGGCACTACTTGTCCCGGCTTATTGGGATTAATTAGCCATATCAGAGAAGAACTTGATACGTACCAGTCGTATTTCGGTTTCTGTATAATCGGACAACTCCTCCTGAGCTTTTTCCAAGTCATCTGTCTCGGTTTCTTTGAAATAGGAGTAGATATCTTGCAGTACATCCTGGTCCATCACCTCGTTAAGGAAATAGTCAATATTGATTTTGGTCCCTGAGTAGACAATTGCTTCTACTTCCGAGAGCATCTCGTTGAAATCAATACCTTTTGATTCCGCCAGATCGTCGAGCGCCACTTTCCTGTCGATGGCCTGTACGATGGAGACTTTGAGTTTTGATTTATTGGCGACCGTTTTTACACGGAGATCTTCAGGGCGGGTAATGTCGTTTTCCTCCACATGTTTCTTTATCAGATCGACGAATTCTTTGCCATAACGTTTCGCCTTTCCCGCACCTACTCCGGGAATATTCTGAAGTTCTTCCAGAGTAATGGGATAGGAGGTCGCCATGGCCTCGAGCGATGAGGGTTGAAAAATGACATACGGAGGAACATTCAGTTTTTTTGATAGTTTTTTCCTCAAATCCTTCATCATAGAGAAAAGTACGGGATCGGCCGCTCCACCGCTTCCACCGGCAGAGATCACATCCGAATCATCATTTTCGGGATCAGTCATACCGTCCTCATCTTCATCATCTTTCGTTATTTTAAAAGAGACAGGGCTTTTAAAGAAATCTTTCCCCTTTTTAGTGATTTTAAGAATACCGTAATTTTCGATATCTTTTTTCAGATAGTTATCAAGCAGTGCCTGGCGAATAACCGTTTCCCAGGTGCTTTCTTCCTCGTCAGCACCCGAACCGAATTCTTCCAGTTCGTTATGCCCGTATGTCTCTATATCGGATGATTCTTTTCCTATAAGGAAATTGATAAGATAATCGGCTTTTTGTTTTTCTTTGAGAGCAGTAATCGCTTCCAATACAGTAATAAGTAACTCTTTTGCTTCCACTTTTTTCTTTGGATTTAAACAGTTGTCACAATGTTCACAATTCGGTTCGTTATATTCTTCGCCAAAGTAGTGCAGCAACACTTTTCTCCGGCATACTGATGTTTCTGCATAAGCGGCTGTTTCCAGCAACAGTTGTTTTCCGATCTCCTGTTCAGAGACCGGTTTGCCCTGCATGAAACGCTCCAGTTTCTGCAGGTCCTTTTCTGAATAGAATGCGATGCATTTGCCCTCTCCACCGTCGCGTCCGGCACGTCCGGTCTCCTGGTAATAACCTTCGAGGCTTTTGGGAATGTCATAATGGATCACATAGCGTACATCGGGTTTATCGATCCCCATGCCGAAAGCGATGGTGGCTACGATTACATCCACCTTCTCCATGAGGAAAGCATCCTGGTTATTGCTGCGGGTGGCTGCATCCATTCCGGCGTGGTAGGGCAATGCCCTGATATCATTTGCTTGCAGGATCTCTGCAAAGTCGTCTACTTTTCTTCTACTCAGACAATAGACAATTCCAGACTTCCTCCCCTGAGAGAGAATGTACTTGATAATCTCCCTGTCTATCTGTTCGGTCTTGTTACGGATCTCATAATAGAGGTTGGGGCGATTGAAGGATGATTTAAATACTACCGCATCACTCATCCCAAGGTTCTTTTGGATGTCGTGCTGCACCTTTGGTGTGGCGGTAGCAGTTAAAGTGATGATAGGACGCAGACTGATCTCACTGATGATAGGCCTGATACGCCGGTATTCCGGCCGGAAATCGTGACCCCACTCAGAAATACAATGCGCCTCGTCCACAGCATAAAATGAGATAGGGATATTCCGGAGGAATTCCACATTCTCGGCTTTGGTGAGCGACTCGGGTGCCACGTATAGCATCTTGGTCTTGCCGGAGAGTACATCTCTTTTTACCTCTTCGATTTCCTGCTTGTTGAGTGAGGAGTTCAAAAAGTGTGCAATGCCATTCTCTTCACTGTAGTTACGCATGGCGTCCACCTGATTCTTCATCAGTGCGATAAGCGGTGAAATGACAATCGCCGTTCCCTCCATCAATAACGCAGGAAGTTGGTAGCAGAGGGATTTTCCACCACCGGTAGGCATCAATACAAAAGTGTCTTTTCCGGATAAGATACTTTTGATGATCACCTCCTGGTTACCCTTGAAAGTATCGAACCCGAAATATTTCTTTAACCCTTTGTATAATAGATCTTGTTTTCCCATTAAGCAAATCACTCTGTAATCAAATCGGCCTTTTCCGAAAGGCAAGCACAAATTTAGGAAAGTATTTTATATTTCCAAATAAGATTTATAGTAATAGAAAATGAATATCTGAGATAGTGCTATAAATCCGCGCAAATTCAATGCTAAATGGACGGGTGGACACATAAAAAAACGCAAGCCGAACATGCGTTTTTTTGAATTCCTGTATGTCGCGAATAGAAAATGATCAGGCTACCCTTAAATGGTGGAGATCTGAATTCTCCAGTTGGTGGGTAGCATATTCGCGGGTAACGTGCATTTTCTTCTTCTCAGTAGAAGAGGGAAGGGTGAACATCGCTTCAATCATAATCGCTTCCACGATGGAACGCAATCCGCGTGCCCCCAGTTTAAACTCAATTGCCTTGTCGACGATATATTCATAAGCTTCGTGGTCGAAAGAGAGTGCCACATTGTCCATTTCAAACAATTTCTGATATTGCTTGATAATTGAATTTTTGGGTTCTACCAATATACGCAGCAGCGCATCCCGGTCGAGTGGTTCCAGGTAGGTGAGGACAGGAAGTCGTCCGATGATCTCAGGAATTAGACCGAACGATTTCAGATCGAGCGGAGTGATATATTTCATCAGGTTATTCCGGTCGATCACTGAAGTTTGGTTGCTGGCAGCATAACCTACCACGCGTGTGTTGAGGCGCTGAGCAATTTTTTTCTCTATCCCGTCGAATGCTCCCCCGCAAATGAACAATATATTTTTTGTATTTACAGCAATCATCCTTTGTTCCGGATGTTTTCTGCCTCCCTGGGGTGGCACATTCACCACCGAACCCTCGAGCAGTTTTAGCAATCCCTGTTGTACTCCTTCACCACTTACATCGCGGGTTATGGAAGGATTGTCGCTCTTGCGGGCGATCTTGTCGATTTCGTCGATAAAAACGATCCCTCTTTCCGCGGCATTCACATTGTAGTCGGCGACCTGAAGCAGGCGGGTGAGAATACTTTCTATGTCCTCTCCCACGTAGCCAGCTTCAGTAAGCACCGTGGCATCCACGATAGTAAAGGGAACTTGTAGCATCTTTGCAATGGTTCTGGCCAGCAATGTTTTTCCTGTACCGGTTGCCCCTACCATAATGATGTTCGATTTTTCAATCTCCACATCATCTTTGCTGTTCTTCTGCAAGATACGCTTGTAGTGGTTATAGACCGATACCGACAGGAAACGCTTCGCATTTTCCTGTTTGATTACGTACTGATCTAAAAAATTCTTGATCTGGGCAGGTTTAGGGAGCGAAGGGAGGGAAAGCCCGACGTCTGACTTCTTGTTGCTTTGGAACGAGTCGTTCACAATTTCGTGTGCCTGTTCGGCACACATGTCGCAGATAAAGCCCGTCATACCTGAAATAAGCAGATTTACTTCCTGTTCACTTCTCCCACAAAAACTGCAATGATTGCCACTATTCGTCTTTTTTGCCATTATTTATTTTTTTTTGCCAAGACATCATCTACCATGCCGTACTCTTTGGCTTCGGTTGCTGTCATCCAGAAATCGCGGTCGGAATCCCTGGCCACATCTTCAGCGGGTTTACCCGAATGGGTGGATATGATGGCATAAAGCTCCTGTTTGATCTTTGCAATTTCACGGGCGGTAATTTCAATGTCGGAGGCTTGTCCCTGTACACCCCCCAACGGTTGATGGATCATTACCCGGGAGTGGTTGAGGGCGAACCGTTTTTTCTCTGTACCGGCTACCAGTAGTATGGCAGCCATGGAAGCGGCAATACCGGTACAGATGGTAGATATATCGCTTGAGATAAATTGCATGGTGTCATAGATACCCAATCCCGCATACACTGACCCGCCGGGTGAGTTGATGTAAATGGAGATATCCTTTCCCGGGTCAGATGAATCGAGATAGAGTAACTGGGCCTGGATCACATTGGCCGTATAATCATCAACGGCAGTGCCCAGAAAGATGATACGGTCCATCATCAATCGGGAAAAAACATCCATCTGTGCCACGTTGAGCTGGCGTTCCTCGATGATGGTAGGGGAGATGTATCCTCCCTGACTGGTGATATTCATGTAACTGTCTAATCTGGAGCCGTTCATGCCCAGATGTTTCACCGCATATTTTCTAAAATCGTTATGCATAAATTTTTGTTTGATGTTTATAATTCTACTTATCTGGCAATAGAGCAACTGCAAACAAAGTGCCAAATTTACACTCAAGTACCCCCGCAGACCATAGAATTATACAACAAATTTATAACGAATTATTGAATTACAAAATAAAATACTGATAAACAATCGACAAGTTGTGTATCGGGCAATTATTTCTTTGTTGAAGTTTTTCTTTTCTTTGCCGGTTCTTCTTCAGATACCGTTCCCTCTTCCGTGTCAGGAGTATCGTTAGAAACCGGTTGCTCCATGGCAGTATCTTCTGCAACGCTGTTGTCAGATACAAGTTCTTCTGTATCTTCTTCATCGTGAATATGCTCGTCCACACCTTCACCGTGTTGATGCATATGTCCGCTCATCAGTTCGCTGAAATCTTTCGAAGAGATCTCTTTTTCAATCACGGTCACATTCTCTTTCAGCCAGTCGATCAGTTTATTTTCAGTAGCCCTGTCGACCAGGTTACGGACCGTCTCTTCTTTTTCGAGCAGTGTTTTGGTATAATTTTGTAGTACATCGGCCGGCAGGTTGCTCATTCCATACTGGGCAAACTGCGCTTTTGCCACTTCTACGGCAAGCGCTTCGATATCTGTGAATTCGACTTTGATGTCATTTTCTTCTACAAGTTTTTGTCTTGCCACATGGAATTTAAGATCTTCCAGTATCTTCGGGAAATCTTCTTCAATCTCTTCGGCCGCACGTTTTTCATCGGCTTCGAGCAACCACCGTTTCAACAGCTCGTCGGGGAATGTTACTTCCTCCATCATCTTCACAATGAGATCCCGGGCTTCATGAATGAAAAGATGGTCAACATCCGGTTTGAATTGCTTCACCAGTTCTTCTTCTACTTTTATCCTGAACTCCTCTTCGGTGGTGGCTACTCCTTCGCCCAGCACCTTGTCGAAGAGCTCCTGGTTCATCTCCGCTTCTTTATACCGGGTTATTTCGTTGATATCGAAACGGAAGTCAGCATTTATATCCGCCACATTTTCTTTCGTGGTTTGCAGTAAAGAGGCGATTTCAGCTTCATTGTTGTCGTAAGCTTTCTTTGGGTTGAATATCACGCTGTCGCCTACTTTGGCGCCGATAAAGCTGTTTTTAGTCTCTTCCTCTTTTATGTAGGAAGGCATCAGGATAGCATTTTCGATTGGCTGGCCACCTTCTTTCTCCTTGTCGCCATCCATCTCTATCAGTGTGCCCTTGATCAGGTCGGTATCTTTGGCTTCCTCTTCCACAGAGAGATAATTGCCATAATTCTGCTTGTAGGCATCCATCTGCTGTTCAAATAATTCCGGTTCCAGTTGTATCTTATAAGAGGTTAGTTCAACACTTTTGTCGAGTTTCAGGTCAAATTCGGGAGTAAGCGCCACGTTGAAAGAGAATGTGAGTGTATCCTCTTTCTCCAGATCCAATTCTTCGTCCAGATCGTCAGCCGGCAATGGTTCTCCAAGTACTTTCAATTTGTTGTCGCGGATGAAATTCCCTAATTCTTCGGAGACAAGTTTATTGATTTCGTCTACCAGTACCGCTTTTCCATATAATTTCCGAATCAGGCTTTTGGGCACCTTTCCCTGCCGGAAGCCGGGGATATTGGCCTTTTGACGATATTGATTCAGTGATTTATCTACTTTCTCCTGATAATCTGCTTTTTCCAGTTCAATGACGATGGTTCCATTCACATCGTCTGTTTTGTTCAGTGTTGACTTCATTATAATATGTAAAAATGATTGTTTTTTTGTTGAAAATCAGTAAATTTCAACCGATTGAAACATTTTGAAAAATGAGATTGCAAAAATAGTGTTATTCTTTTAATCTGCAAAAAATATTTTATTGAAGCTATTGCAATTCCGTTCATAAATTATTGTGTTACCTTTGTATTTTTAATGAGAACGGTAATGAAACCTGTTTTTTCATCTTTCCCACCCGGTTATAAGATAGCCTGGCTTTTTTTGTGTCTGCTGGTCGGCGTAATAATGGCCGGTGTATTCACTGATCTGATCCTGATGATACCGGGAGTAGGTAATGGGGGTGAAGTGACTGCCATTTATGTGGGTTCGGTAATGCAATCGGTGTTGGGTGGCGCCTTGCCTGCCTACTTTATCGCCACAATGATCCATACGTCGCCGGCAGATTATCTGAAGATGACCGGTCATGATCGAATAGGAGAGAAAATGATATTTGCCGTTTTAGCTTTTATCTTGTCATACGCTTTGGCTTCATTCCTGTCCCAATGGAACAAAGGGATGGAACTTCCCGCATCAATGCATGAGGTGGAACGGCTATTACGTTCCATGGAAGATGCCGCGCTCGAAACTACCGGTTTGTTGCTGTCAGGGAAAACCGTCGGCATTCTCCTCCTGAACCTGATTATTGTGGCCGGCTTCGCGGCAGTGTCGGAGGAGATGTTTTTCCGTGGCGCTTTGCAGCAATTTATACAGGAAAAGTTCCCTGATGGACATGCTGCTGTTTGGATCACAGCCTTGGTATTCAGCTTAGTCCATTTTCAGTTTTATGGGTTTTTACCGAGGCTCCTATTGGGTGCCCTGCTTGGCTACCTGTTCCTTTATACCCGGAATCTCTGGGTTCCCATCCTGTTTCACTTTATTAATAATGCTTTTATAATTGTGGTGCATTATTTTTTTGGCGACAGTGAATGGATGCGGAGGATAGAAGAGATGCCGGTGAATGGCTGGTTCCTGTTGGCAGCCGGTGTCAGTGCGGTCTGTACTGTCCTGCTGTTTTGGGGATACCGGAAGAGGAAGTTGACAATTGACAATTGAAAATTAACAATGGATAGTTGAAAATTATGTTTCTCTAATTTACAACTCAGACCTCTTAGCTTTATAATTTCTTGACTTCAGATTTTTTATCTCTCATTTGGCTTACGCCGATTGTTAATTGACTACGTCGATTTTCAATGCTAATTTTTCAACAATATGATACAAATTCAAAATACGCTCCTATCGGACGAGATATTCGAAGAACAGTTCATTTGCGACCTCTCCAAATGCAAAGGAAAATGTTGTGTGGAAGGTGAATCGGGAGCTCCCATCACGAGAGAGGAGTTTCTGGCGATCGAAAGCATTCTGGCAGAAATATGGGACGATCTTTCTCCAAAAGCACAGGAGGTGATCAATAGACAGGGAATCGCCTATACCGATTATGACGGAGAACTGGTTACCTCCCTGGTGGATGGGAAAGAGTGTGTATTCACCTATTTTGATGCCGATGGGATCTGTAAATGTGCGATTGATACTGCTTACCGGGAAGGACGGATATCGGTTCCCAAACCGATATCTTGCCATCTTTATCCTATAAGGCTGACAGAGTACAGCGATTTCACTGCTGTTAATTATCACCGCTGGTCGGTATGTAAACCGGCAGTGAGACTTGGGAGAAAAGAGGGGGTTCCCCTCTACCGATTCCTGAGAGAGCCGTTGATAAGGAAGTTTGGGGAGGAATGGTATAATGAGGTGTGTGAAGCTGCCAACTTATTAAAGAGCGAAGAGTAGATTATTTTTATGCCATTTACTTTTTAAATTTAGAATCTTGTGCTATTTTTGCACACACATATGTAAAATGTGCAAAACGATATGGTTTCAGCAATTTCCAAGACGAAAAAAAATTTGATCGATGTAGCCCAACAGCTTTTTGCTAAAAAAGGTGTTGAGAATACAACGATGAATGATATTGCCGAAGCATCTCAACGTGGACGACGCACTCTCTATACCTATTTCAACAGCAAACAGGATATTTACAGGGCAGTCATTGAATCGGAACTCAATGTGTTGTACGCCAGTCTTGAAGAAGTGATTAAACGGGATATTCCCGCTGATGAAAAATTGATCTTGCTGGCTTTTACCCGTCTGAGTGCTATTAAAGAAGTTGTAACACGCAATGGTACTCTGCGTGCCAATTTTTTTAGGGATATCTGGCAAGTGGAAAATGTCCGTAAGGAGTTCGACAGGAAAGAGATAAGCTACCTTGAAGGAATCATTCAGGATGGTTGCAATAAAGGTCTCTTCACGATGAAGAATATAAAACAGACTGCGGTAATATTACATTATGCGTTCAAAGGGCTGGAAGTACCTTCCATCAGAGGTACATTGGGACTCGATTATAATAAAAAAGAAGACAGGGAAATCATCTCTGATATCCTTTTTAAGGGGTTGTATCCAAGAGCTGGACAAGTGATTAAGTGATTAGATGGAGGAGTTGAGAAGGTACTGTTAGTTCATAATTTATAATTCATAAATCATAATTAAAATAACATGAAGTTATTAGAAAGAAAAATAGCATTGGTGACGGGGGCTGCCCGGGGTATAGGGAAAGCGATTGCGTTGAAATTTGCCGCAGAAGGGGCCAATATCGCATTTACTGATTTGAACATAGACGAGGCGGGTAAAGCTACTGAACAAGAGATTGCCGCTTTGGGCGTGAAATGTAAAGGCTATGCCTCCAATGCTGCCAGTTTTGAAGAGACACACAAAGTGGTTGAACAGATTATGCAGGATTTTGGCCGTATCGACATCCTGATCAATAACGCCGGTATCACTAAGGATGGCTTGATGATGCGCATGAGCGAACAGCAATGGGACGCGGTAATCAATGTCAACTTGAAATCGGCATTTAACTTCATCCATGCGGTGACACCCATCATGATGCGCCAGAAATCGGGTAGCATTGTAAACATGAGTTCGGTGGTAGGTGTATCCGGAAACGCCGGACAAGCCAACTATTCCGCCTCTAAAGCAGGAATGATTGGACTGGCAAAATCAATGGCCAAAGAGTTGGGCTCACGCGGTATCCGTGTCAATGCCATTGCTCCGGGCTTTATCATTACCGAGATGACGGGACAACTGTCGGAAGAGGTGCGTAATGAATGGGCAAAACAAATCCCGTTGCGTAGAGGAGGTACACCCGAAGATGTGGCGAATAGCGCTCTTTTCTTGGCTTCCGATCTTTCTTCGTATGTGAGTGGACAGGTGATTAATGTCTGCGGAGGAATGAATACCTGATTCGATGACAGTTCTTTACGAAGATAACCATCTCATTATCATAAATAAAACGCCCGGTGAGATCGTGCAGGGCGATAAGACGGGCGATCAACCGTTGTCAGAGATAGTGAAAGCTTATCTGAAAGAGAAATATAATAAGCCCGGCAACGTTTTTTGTGGTGTGACACACCGGCTCGACCGTCCGACGAGTGGAGTAGTGGTATTTGCAAAGACCAGTAAAGCGTTGTCGCGGCTCAACGACATGTTTCGCAATGGAGAGGTAGATAAAACTTATTGGGCCATTGTGAAGGATCGTCCCCCAAAAGAGGAAGATCAGTTGACGCATTATCTGATTAAAAATGAAAAAAACAACAAGTCCAGTGCTTACACCAGTGAAAAACCACACACAAAGAAAGCGGTATTGCACTACCGATTAATTGCTGTTTCTCAGAATTATTATTTATTGGAGATCGATCTGGAGACCGGAAGACATCACCAGATACGGGTACAGTTAGCCAAAATAGGATCTCCTATCAAAGGTGATCTCAAATATGGTGCAACTCGATCCAATCCCGACGGAAGTATCAGTCTCCATGCCCGCACTATTTCGTTTATCCATCCTGTTTCCAAAGAAAAGATAGAGATCACAGCTCCTGTGCCGAATGATAATTTATGGAAAGCTTTCAAGATATAATATTATTTTCCGCATTGGATTTTTGGATTGGTAAAGATGTGAAAAATTTTTGAAAAAAGGTAGATCAGTGCCGAAATTAATCAAAGCATGTAAGAACTATATTGAAGCGTTTTTTGTTAAAGAACGTAAGCGGAAGGCAACTTTGCAATAAACTGACTCAAAAGACAGGTACATTTGAGTTTTGGAGAGGTGTGAAAAGCGAAGAGAGAACAGATATGAATTTATTTAACATTTTAAAAATTGACTAAAATGAAAAAAGTAATCTTTTTAGCTGTAATGGCTGTAATGGCGTTTTCGCCGATTTATGCACAACAATTCAGCGTCGGCTCTAATGCCGTAAACTTGGGAGTAGGTTTCGGAACTGCTTTGGGCGGAATGGGGACAGGCCGCCCTGCTATTAGCGCCTCATTCGAACGTGGAATATGGGAAGCAGGTCCTGGCGTTATCAGTCTGGGCGGCTATATAGGGAATACGGGATTTACCTATAGATCGGGTGGTGAGAAGTATACATGGAATTATACGATAGTTGGTGCACGTGGCGCCTACCATTTCACGGGTTTAACATCTGTTCCGCAATTTGACCCTTATGGTGGAGCGATGGTTGGATATAATGTTGTTTCCTATTCTGGTTCGGATGAATTTTCCAATGCCTATGGCAGTGCCTTGGAGTTCAGCCTTTTTGCCGGTGCCCGCTGGTTCTTCACCGAAAATATTGCAGTATTTGCAGAGGTGGGTTACGGTGTGTCTTATCTCAATGCTGGTATATCATTCAAATTTTAATTCCCTTCTAATTTTAATCAATGAACCATAGAAGTTTATTGAAAAGTGATTTTTTATTCAAATATTTGAGAAAAGAGCGTTCTTCCGGAACGCTCTTTTTTCTTGGCTGGTCATTTATGGATTGGGGGCGGGTGAGGAGATGAGGGATGAGACTATGAAAATTTGATTTATCTATAAAACGGTGAATGAATTTTAAGATAAAAATCTTACATTTGCATGTCAGTGTGTAATCCCGATTTCGGATGTAATAGAAAAAATGAAAATCAACAGATCAACAAATCAATAAAATGAGTATGTAATAAAGAAGAGGAGACTCTTGAATTACAAAGTCTTTGCTCTTTATTCTTTGCTCTTCAATCTAAAAAAATGAAACCTACTTTATTTGTATTGGCAGCGGGAATGGGAAGCCGCTATGGAGGATTGAAACAGTTAGATGGATTGGGTCCGAATGGCGAGACCATCATGGATTATTCTATTTACGATGCAGTGAATGCCGGCTTTGGAAAGCTGGTTTTTGTCATTCGCAAGTCGTTCGAAGCTGATTTCAGGGAGAAGATCGTCAGTAAATATGAGAAAATGATACCGGTGGATCTGGTATTTCAGGAACTGGATAAATTGCCGGAAGGTTTTACGCCCCATCCCGATCGGGTGAAGCCATGGGGTACCAACCATGCCGTGATGATGGGGAAAGAGGTGATCAATGAGCCGTTCGCGGTGATCAATGCCGACGATTTTTATGGACGGGAGAGTTATAAGGTGTTGGGCGATTATCTTTCTACTTTGGGAGAGAGTGAAAACAAATATTGTATGGTGGGCTACCGGGTGGGAAATACCCTTTCAGAAAGTGGCACTGTAGCCCGTGGTGTTTGTGAAACCGACGAAGAGCGTAATCTGACCGGTGTGGTGGAGCGTACCCAGGTAATGCGTGTGGACGGAAAAGTGAGCTATAAAGATGAAAACGACCAATGGGTAGCTATTGACGACAACACGCCTGTCTCCATGAATATGTGGGGTTTTACACCCGACTATTTCAAATACTCAGACGATTATTTCGTGCAATTCCTGAAAGAAAACGCTGAAAATCTCAAAGTAGAGTATTTTATACCGCTATTGGTCAATCACCTGATCGTGAAAGGCAATGCTACTGTAAAAGTGCTCGACACCCCTTCAGGATGGTTTGGCGTTACTTATGCCGAAGATCGTCCCGGTGTTGTGGCGAAACTGAAAAGCCTCGTCGATGAGGGAGCTTATCCCTCTCCATTGTGGTAAAATTATTGGGGTTTTATTTCACAGAATTGGCCTGCCATGTGGATTGACATCATTATCATTTTTGTACTGATCCTTTTTAATGGTTTTTTTGCCTTGTCGGAGATCGCTATTGTATCTACGAAGAAGAATGTATTGGAGGCAGAACGAAAGAAAGGTAAGTCGGGTGCACAACGGGCATTGAAGTTACGTTCCGATCCTGGTAATTTCCTGTCATCGGTACAGGTAGGAATCACCTTGATCGGAATCATCAACGGTGCTTACGGAGGGCAGGCTTTTACTGTTTATCTGGTGCCTTTCTTTCAGCAATTTCCAACTATTGCCCCTTTTGCGGAAGGTGTCTCCATGGTAATTGTGGTGTTTCTGATCACTTATGTTTCCATTGTGATCGGTGAGCTGGTCCCCAAAACCATCGCACTGAACAATCCCGAAAAAATGGCAATTGCCGTGGCACCCACCATCCATGTGGTGAGTATCATCTTTTATCCTTTTGTAAAACTGCTGTCGGTATCGACCCAATTTGTCAACCGGCTGATAGGTTTGAAACCAAAAGTGGAAGTGATATCGGAAATGGAGCTGAGGGCTATGCTGAAGACCGCATCCCATGAGGGAGTGATTGATGCCGAAGAAAATATAATCCACGAGCAGGTCTTTTATTTTTCAGATAAACGGGCCATCCATCTCATGACGCACCGTACCGATGTGGAATGGGTGGATATCAGCAAAAGCAGGGAAGAGATCATTGAGGATTTGTTGCAAACAAAACATAGTAAAATTCTTGCCTGTAGGAAAGAGATCGACGATTTTGTCGGTACCATTTCGATGAGGGATTTCCTGTTGAGGCTCAATAAGAGAGATCCCTTTTCGATAGAGGATCTGATCATGGAGCCTATTATCGTCCCCAATAATCAGTTGGCGCAAAGAGTACTTGAGAATTTCAAGAACAACCACAAGTTTGTCGCTGTGGTGGTGGACGAATATGGGAGCCTTGACGGCATTATCACTATTCACGACATATTTGAGAATCTGGTAGGTGCCATCCCGGAAGAGACCGAAGATGAACTCTCTGATCCGCTCATATTCATACGTGAAGACCATTCCGCACTGGTAAGCGGAGAGGCACCCATAGAAATCCTGTCGCAGATGGATGAGGATTTTATTGTGGATTTCGACAAGATCGATTACTCCACCGTAGCCGGTTTCGTATTTGAATGCATCAATAAGATTCCGGCGGTAGGAGACCAGTTTGATTATGACAATCTCCATTTCGAAATCGTGGATGTGGATGGAAACAAGATAGATAAAGTTTTAGTAACAAAAAAACTAAAAGAAATTGATGAAGTGGTTATGTGATAATTAAAAAGTTTTATGTTATATAACACAATTTTTTTTCATGTCACGTCGAAAATAGATGCTAATTTTACAGCAGATTTAAGAAAGAATCAATCTTCATCAATATCTTATTTTTAAACCCAGAAAATTACATGAACAAATTGTATGGCAAATCCGGTTTGCTTGTCGATGCTTTTCAGAAAACTGTAGACGGCAGGCAAATCGGGTTGTACACTCTGACAAATGAGAATGGATGCGAACTGACAGTCACCAATTGGGGGGCTAAAATAGTTTCGCTGATGGTGCCCGATAAAAACGGAACATTGGTTGACGTTGTATTGGGGCATAACACGATAGATGAATACCTGACGTTGGGAGAGGCTTATTTTGGTGCTATATGCGGCAGAACGGCCAACCGGATTGCCAATGGTCGTTTTTCCCTTGATGGGAAGGAATACCAATTGGCGGTAAACAACGGACCCAATGCGCTCCATGGAGGCATTAAAGGGTTCAATGCTGTGGTATGGGAGGTGAGAAAAGTGACCGATCAAAGCATTGAATTGTTTTATCTGTCGGCCGACGGTGAAGAGGGTTATCCCGGCAATCTCGCTGTTACATTAACTTATATTTTGACAGATGACAATGCGTTGGATATTCATTACAAGGCTACTACCGACAAAACGACCATTCTGAATCTCACCAATCATTCCTATTTCAATTTATCCGGGCAGGGAGACCCTTCTATCAATGATCATTGGCTGGTGATTCATGCAGACAACTATTTGCCTACCGATAATACAGCCATACCCTATGGTGATGCGGAACCGGTGAAAGGAACACCTTTCGATTTTACTGAACCTCACACCATCGGAGAAAGAATCAATGATGATTTCGAACAATTACATTTCGGCAAAGGATACGACCACACTTTCATCCTGAACAAGAAAAAGGTGGATGAATATAGCTATGCCGGCTATTGCTTCTCCCCGAAGACCGGTATTAAAATGGATATCCATACTACTGAACCTGGAATGCAAGTATATACCGGTAACTGGATGACCGACAATTTTGAGGGAAAACAAGGAAAACGTTATCCGGCAAGGTCGGCTGTCTGTTTCGAAACCCAGCATTATCCCGACAGCATCAATAAGCCTGAATATCCTTCGGTGATCCTACGGCCGGAAGAATCATTTAATTCGAGAACGACCTATCGTTTTTCAAATGAAGAATTAGTATAAGCTGCAATTAAACCATTAACAATTAATAGACTAACATTAATAATTAATCAAAAAGTATGAACACGACTACTGAACAGAACAAAAATCGGATTGTGCCGATCATCATGATGATTGCACTTTTCGGAATGATCGCATTTGTGACCAATTTGGCGGCACCAATGGGATTAGTGCTAAAACAACAATTCGCGGTATCCAATTTCTTGGGATTACTGGGGAATTTAGCCAATTTTATTGCTTATGCGGTAATGGGTATACCGGGTGGGATCCTCTTACAACGTGTGGGGTATAAAAAAACAGCCTTGATTGCCATTGTCATCGGGTTTTTGGGAGTATTTGTGCAATTCCTCTCGGGACATTCACCCGAGTCAGCCGCTTTTGCTGTTTATTTGCTCGGTGCATTTATTGCCGGTTTCTCCATGTGTCTGCTCAACATCGTGGTAAATCCCATGTTGAATACATTAGGTGGCGGCGGTAACAAAGGCAACCAGTTGATCCAAGTAGGAGGCTCTTTCAACTCTGTAATGGCTACTTTTACCCCTGCTTTTGTGGGAATCCTGATTGGAGAGGCAGCCAGTGCCAGAATCAGTGACGTATTTCCGGTAATGTATATTGCGATGGGTGTCTTTGCCCTTGTATTCCTTGTGTTGTTAGCTGTGAATATCCCTGAACCTCACGTGGCAAAAACAAAAGAATCGATGGGGAGCCTGATGTCGGGTGCCCTTAAATTCAGACACTTTGTACTGGGAGCTGTTGCTATCTTCGTATATGTGGGTGTAGAGGTGGGTACCCCTTATATCATGCAATATTGGTTGACCGATGTGCCTACGGTAGGAGCTACCATTGCGGGATTTGTGACAGGGACATATTGGTTCTTGATGTTGATAGGAAGATTGCTGGGAGCTTCATTGGGAAGTAAAATCTCCAGTAAGACCATGCTCTCTACCCTTTCACTGGTTGGATTGATCTTGGTTTCTGCTGCTATCTTCTCGCCCACAACCAATGAGGTGGCACTACCGGTATTGCAAAGATCTGCTGCGGGAGCCCTCTCATTTGGCTTGGCGCAGGTACCTATCAATGCGTTGTTTATAGTACTGGTTGGTCTCTGCACCTCCATCATGTGGGGAAGTATTTTCAACTTGGCGGTAGAAGGTTTGGGTAAATATACACCGGCCGCTTCCGGTATCTTTATGACCATGGTGTGTGGTGGAGGTATCCTTCCGGCACTTCAAGGTGGTATTGCTGACTCTGTAGGTTATATCGCCAGCTACTGGGTGATTATTGCCGGATTGGCTTACCTGTTGTTCTACGGATTGGTAGGATCGAAGGTAACTAAAAGAGCCCCTGAATCTGAATAAAGAGTGATTAATTCTGATGGGCTATCTCTTCCGGGGATAGTCCATTTTTATAATGTGACGTTTTTGTCAAGTAGATGGAGAACGAATTTATTTGTTTTGCCGAGACTAAAAAACGACTAATTTTATGGATGACTATTATGACGAAAGAAGAAGTAATTAAAATATTTTACGAGAAATTTGGAGATGAAGCTCCGGAAGTATACACATCTCCGGGGCGTGTCAACCTGATTGGTGAACATACCGATTATAATGGTAGTTTCGTATTCCCCGGTGCGATTGATAAGGGGATGATCGCTGCCATCCGCTTCAATGGTACAGACAAGGTGAGGGCCTATGCGATTGATTTGGATGAGAGCACTGAATTTGGCTTTAACGAAGAAGACCTGCCGAAAGAGGGATGGGCCAAATACCTGTTTGGCGTATGCCGGGAGATCATTAAGAGAGGGGGCACCGTGAAAGGATTTGATACCGTATTTGCGGGCGATGTGCCCCTCGGTGCCGGCATGTCCTCTTCAGCAGCATTGGAAAGCACCTATGCTTTCGCGTTGAATGATCTGCTGAACCTTGGTATCGACAAATTCGAACTGGCACGTATCGGACAATCTACCGAGCATAACTATGTAGGTGTGAAGTGCGGTATCATGGACCAATTTGCTTCCATCTTCGGAAAGAAAGGCAATCTGATCCGCCTCGATACCAAATCGATGGAATATGCCTATTACCCGTTCGATCCCAAAGGGTATAAACTGGTGTTGCTCGACACGGTGGTAAAGCATGAACTGGCCTCGTCGGCCTACAACAAACGCCGGGAATCTTGTGAGCATGCCGCGAGAACTATCGCCAAGCGCCATCCCGAAGTGGAATTCCTGCGTGATGCTTCCATGGAGATGCTTGACGAAGTGAAAAACGAAATTTCGGAAGAAGATTATATGCGTGCCAAATATGTGATTGAGGAGACCCAACGGGTGCTCGATGTGTGCGATGCATTGGAGAAAGGTGATTATGAAATCGTCGGACAAAAGATGTTTGAAACGCATCACGGCATG
>Ga0172382_10004359_pt1 | contig 21715 bp, 24 predicted proteins | sample Leawel138RmetaG_FD_122245 | JGI IMG/M metagenome (GOLD analysis project Ga0172382, IMG submission 122245) | Leachate microbial communities from a municipal landfill in Southern Ontario, Canada - Leachate well 138R metaG | ecosystem: Engineered > Solid waste > Landfill > Unclassified | place... | reverse complement strand
GCCGACAGGCGGCTCACCTCGGACCACATATTTGAGATTTTGTGGTCTGGGGCACAGATTAAGAGCTAATGTGGTCCGAGTCAAGGTTGTTCATCGAGGGGGTTTGCGAAGATGGCAGGCGTGTCAACGCGCGCGAGTTCGGGCCGAGTCGCGTCCTGGGGCGCCGATGCGCCGGTTGGCGAGGAGCAGGCCAGGGAGCGACTGCTGGACGCGGCGGAGGCCTGTTTTGTCGACTTCGGGCCCGGCCGCACCCGGATGAGCGACATCGCCAAGCGGGCCGGCGTGCATCGTCGAACGGTGTACGACTACTTCCCCACGAAAGACGCGCTCGTGGCCGCATCCTTCGTGCGGGCGATCAGCGCAGTGCTCGAGGCTTCAGAATCCTGTTGGCAGACGGATGAACCTTTTCTGGATCAACTGTGCAATGCGATGTTGATCGGACTGCGGGCCGCACGGGACTCGCCCACAATGTCGCTACTAATCGGTGCCGACGACCTCGGACGAACGTTTCGGGCCGCCGAGGGCTCCGAAGTCTGGAGCGACCGTCTTGCGAAGGCACTCGGCGGCCGCCTCCAAATAGCCATCGCGGCGGGTGAGGTCCGCGACGATCTCACTGCCGAGACCATGGCCCACTGGGTGACCCGCATTGCATTCAGCCTCGCCGCCGAACCCGGCAGAAGCGAGGACGGAGGCGACGCCGGCCTGATTCGAGCATTCGTCCCCGCCTGCCTCGCACCGCGACGAATCGGAACGCCCCTAGACAGGGCGAACTGTCCGACCTGAAGTAGACACGATTGTCAGAATCGCATCCCACTGACCATCTCGACTCACATCAGCGGACAGTCAAAGCTGACTATTGTCAGAACGTAGGGACACAGAAGCCGATTGCCTGAAAGTGACACACATGCCAGAATCTGCGGTGACAGACATTGACGAGCAGCCGACTCGGCTGTAGGAGTGCCACATGAGTACGGATCTGACCGAAGAAGAGACGATGCTCGTCGAAACAGTGCGCGCCTTCGTCGACCGCGACGTCCGACCGACGGTGCGCGAGGTGGAGCACGCGAACGAGTATCCCGAGGCGTGGATCGATCAGATGAAGCGCATCGGCATCTTCGGTCTCGCCGTTCCCGAGGAGTACGGCGGCACGCCCGTCTCGATGCCCTGCTACGTCGAGGTGACGCAGGAACTGGCGCGCGGCTGGATGAGCCTGGCAGGCGCGATGGGCGGGCACACCGTGGTCGCCAAGCTGCTCACGCTGTTCGGTACCGAGGAGCAGAAGCAGAAGTATCTGCCCACGATGGCAACGGGCGAGTTGCGCGCCACCATGGCGCTGACCGAACCGGGCGGTGGCTCGGACCTGCAGAACATGACGACCACCGCGCTCGCAGCGGACCGGGACGGCGAGGAACTCGTGATCAACGGCGCCAAGACGTGGATCAGCAATGCGCGACGCTCCGGACTGATCGCGCTCCTGTGTAAGACCGACCCCAGTGCCACACCTCGTCATCAAGGCATTTCGGTGATTCTGGTGGAACCCGGCCGGGGTCTGACGGTGTCGCGGGATCTACCCAAGCTGGGCTACAAGGGCGTCGAATCCTGCGAACTGTCATTCGACGACTGTCGCGTGCCGGCTTCGGCGATCCTCGGCGGAGTGGTGGGCCAAGGTTTCGCACAGATGATGAAAGGCCTTGAGACGGGCCGCATTCAGGTGGCGTCGCGCGCATTGGGAGTGGCAACTGCGGCGCTGGCCGACGGGCTGCGCTACGCCCAGGAGCGGGAGAGCTTCGGCAAGCCGATCTGGAAGCATCAGGCGATCGGCAACTATCTCGCGGACATGGCCACCAAACTCACAGCGGCGCGGCAACTCACCCTGTACGCCGCCCGACGCTACGACAGCGGCGAGCGGGCGGACATGGAAGCGGGCATGGCGAAACTCTTTGCCTCGGAGGTGGCGATGGAGATCGCGTTGAACGCCGTCCGGATCCACGGGGGCTACGGCTACTCCACGGAGTACGACGTCGAACGCTACTTCAGGGATGCACCACTGATGATCGTCGGAGAGGGCACCAACGAGATTCAGCGCAACGTCATCGCCGCCCAACTGGTCGCCCGCGGCGGCATCTGAAACGCGATAGGAGACGCGCCGTGGCGTACGTGATCACTCAGAATTGCTGCAAGGATGCCAGTTGCGTGCCGGTGTGCCCGGTCGACTGCATTCGCCCGGTTGGCGCCGCCGGTCAATTCACCGGCGCCGAAATGCTCTACATCGATCCGGAGGCGTGCATCGACTGCGGTGCCTGCCTGGAGGAATGCCCGGTCGACGCGATCCACTACGATGAGGACCTGCCGCCGGAGCTCGAACGCTTCCGCGACATCAACGCGGCATACTTCGAACGTCACCCCTTGGAACCCAGTGCACCTGCGCAGCCCCGCCGTGGCGACCAGGTCCGGCCGGGGACTCTCCGGGTCGCGATCGTCGGCGCCGGGCCTGCCGCGTGCTACGCCGCGACCGCTCTGATGGAGGTCGACGGTGTCGAGGTCGATCTCTTCGAGCGGCTCCCCACGCCCTTCGGCTTGATCCGTGCGGGCGTGGCCCCTGACCACCAACACACCAAGTCGGTCACCCGGGTCTTCGAGCACGCCCTGGGAAACAAGCGCTTGCGCTGTCACCTCAACGTGGAGGTCGGCGCCGACGTGACTCATGACGAACTGCTCGCTCACCACCACGCGGTCGTCTACGCGGTCGGCGCTTCCCGCAGCCGGGATCTCGGCATTCCCGGCGAGGACTTGCCGGGATACCACTCCGCGGTGGACTTCGTCGGGTGGTACAACGGCCATCCGGACCACGCGCATCACGAGTTCGACCTGTCCGGCGAGCGAGCGGTCATCATCGGCAACGGCAACGTCGCGCTCGACGCAGCCAGGGTGCTGCTCCTGGACCACACGCAGCTCGCGAAGACCGATATCGCGGCACATGCGCTGGATGCGCTGTCGCACAGTCAGATCCGCGAGGTGGTCATCCTCGGGCGGCGCGGACCCCGTGATGCCGCGTTCTCCGCCGGTGAGTTCCTCGCCCTCGGCCATCTGTCCGGGGTGGACGTGGTGATCACCGACGACGAGCTGACGGCGAGCTCGACCGACGACGTCGAGACCGAACTCAAACTTCGACTCGCCCGCGAGTACGCCGACAAGCCGACCACGCCCGAGAACAAGCGCATCGTCTTCCGCTTCCTGGCCTCGCCCTCGGAGGTCGTCGGTTCCGACCGCGCCGAAAGCCTGCGCATCGTGTCCAACAGCGTCGATGAGACAGGCGCATTGGTGACCGGCGATCCCTCCAACGGCACCGAACTGATCGAGACCTCTCTGATCCTGCGGTCCATCGGATATCACGGATCGCCGATCGACGGATTGCCTTACGACGCAACCAAGGGCGTCACGCCGAACGATCACGGTAGGGTCATCGACGACGACGGTCAGCCCTTGACCGGGGTGTACGTGACGGGATGGATCAAGCGGGGTCCGCGGGGCGTCATCGGCACCAACCGCACATGTGCAGAAGAGACTGTGGCTGCACTCCTCGACGACTACGCAGCCGGCCATCTCTCGCGACGTGTCGCCGATCGCAACGCCGTACTCCAATTGCTCGCCGAACGCGGGTCGAGCCCCATAGCCTGGAGCGGTTGGAAGGCCATCGACGCGGCCGAGCGGCGGCGTGGGGCCGAGCAGTCACGGCCACGGGTGAAGTTCGTCGACGTCGCCGAGCTGGTCGCCAGTGCAAGGGCTTGAGGTCGACCTCCTGCGGAATGCCGGACCGTTGGCTCGGGTCATATTCAAGCCATTGAACACGTTGTAGGTCATCGCATAATTCGGCACCTACTTACTCCGATCAGTCGGCGGCCCCGCTGCCCCTCGTCGCCGAGCGCCTGAGGTCCCAAAGACTGATGTCGAACTCGTTCTCTACCGAGCGAACGACGGTGTCGCACTGATCACCGTCAACGACCCGGACCGGAGAAACGCGGTCACCGACGCCATGTCGGCGCAGTTGCGCTCGGCGGTGGAACGCGCCGAGGCCGACGAGACCGTCCACGCCGTCGTCGTCACCGGCGCGGGCAAGGCCTTCTGTGCCGGTGCCGACCTCAGCGCGCTCGGCGAAGCAGCAGAGGAGGGACTGCCGGAGCTCTACGACGGATTCATGGCTCTCGCCAACTGCTCCCTGCCCACCATTGCGGCGGTCAACGGGGCCGCGGTCGGGGCCAGGCTCAACCTTGCGCTGGCCGCTGACGTCGAACTCGGCTCGCGTTGTGTTGCCCTCCTCCAACAGTTTTCGGTGATCCTGTTGATCGCCGATGACGTGTCCGTTGAAGCGGGTGGCGTATTCGCATAGATGCCGACGGTCGTCGCCGTATCCGAATGCGAAGTGGCGCGACCCATCCCACGTGACTTCGTAGTCGTGCGGCTTGTTCTGCTGGGGACGGAGCACCCCCAGGCGGAGGCGAGATCGCTCGAACGCCGCGTCGGTGAGCGTGCCGCGAAAGTTCCGGCGGTCTGCTCCGGAACGGTGGTCATCACGGACTCCCCGTCGAGTTGGTGCGGATCGCATCGGCGAGCACTCCCGGCGCATCGAGCATGACGAACGCCGAGCAGTCCGGGATCTCGATCAGAGTGGCGTTCGGGAATGCGTCGCGCAGGCGCGCGGCGTGGGCGAGCGGGAAGAGGTCGTCATCGGTACCCCACGGCAGGGTGACGGGCTTCTCGAAGGCCTCGATCGCCGGTGCGGCACGGAGCGTCAGCGCCGGATCCAGCGATGCGGTGACCGTGACGGCGTCGCGGCGGGCGGCCGCGCTAGTGGCGAATGCTCCGAACACCTCACGCTGGCGGTCCTTCGCTGGCGGGGTGTGGCAGACGACCTTGAGGAAGAAGGCCCGTCCCGGTCCAGTGGCCAACAGTCGCACGACTGCTCCGCCCAGTGCAGAACTGAACCGGCACAGCTTCACGATCTGCGCGAACGATCCCGGCGGAAAGTGTTCGTAGCTATCGCAATTGGTCAACACCAGTCGAGCGATGCGGGACGTGTCCAGGGTGGTGTCGCCTAGCGCGGCCAGCACGAGGCCGCCGCCGGTGTCGTTGGCGACGAGGGTGACGTCAGTCAGGTCGAGCGCCTCCATGAAGTGCACGATGCGGCGGGCAGCCGCCTCGGCTCCGAGGTCGGCGCCGGCGGTCGACGTGCTGTGCGCACCCAGCGGCCACGTCGGGGTGATGCAGCGAAACCCGTCACCGAGCTCGGCCACGACGTCGTTCCACACCGCGCCCGTCACGTAGACGCCGTGCACGAACAGGACAGTCGGCCCGCTCCCGGTATCCGCATACTCGACGTCCAGTCCATCGACACGCGCTCGCTCTATGGTCATTCCCGCTCCCGTCTCTCAGCGCCCGTGGAATTCCGGTGGTCGCGGCTCCCGGAAGGCGCGAACGCCCTCCCGGAGGTCGGCAGTGTCGATCAGAGCGAGCCGGTCATAGTCCGAGGTCGCGGCCGATGATGTCCTTCATGATCTCGGTCGTACCGCCGAAGATCGTCATGATCCGGTTGTCCATGTAGTCGCGTGCGACCCGGTACTCCGTCATGTAGCCGTAGCCGCCGTGCAACTGCACGCAGCCGTCGATGACTTTCTTAGCCGTCTCGGTGCACCACCATTTGGCCTTCGACGCCTCGACCGCGGTCAAGTCACCGTCGACGACGGCCTGCAGGCACCGGTCGATGTACTGCTCCCCGATCTCGAGTTCGGTGTCCATCTCGGCCAACAGGAATCGGTTGTGCTGGAAGCTGCCGATCGGCTGCCCGAAGGCCCTCCGGTCCTTGGCGTACTGCAGCGTCTGGCGCCAGGTTTCACGGGCTCCCGCGATGGCCGAGATGGCGATCGACAGCCGCTCGGACGGCAGGTTGTGCATCAGGTGATAGAAGCCGCGCCCCTCCTTGCCGAGCAGATTGGCCGACGGCACCCGGACATTGTCGAAGTGCAGTTCCGCGGTGTCCTGGTAATGCAGACCCATCTTCTCGAGCTTGCGGCCGCGGGTGAAGCCCTCCATGCCGTCCTCGACCACCAGCAGAGTGAAGCCCTTGTGCCCCGCCTCGGGGTCGGTGCGGCACACCGTGACGACCAGGTCGCAGTTGATGCCGGAGGAAATGAACGTCTTGGAACCGTTGACGATCCAGTCGTCTCCGTCGCGCACCGCGGAGGTGCGGATGCCCGCCAGGTCGCTGCCGGCTCCGGGTTCCGTCATGGCGACGGCAACGATCAGTTCGCCGCTTATGATGCCGGGGAGCCAGCGCTTCTTCTGCTCGTCGTTGCTCAACGACGAGAAGTACGGGCCGACTACATCGTTCTGCAGGCTCAGCGCAGGCGCCGGTCCACCGTAGCGGGCGATCTCCTCGTCGATGACGGCATTGAACCTGAAGTCGTCGACGCCACCACCGCCGTACTCTTCGGGCATGTTGAACCCGATCAATCCGTACTTGCCCGCGGCAACCCACGCCGACCGGTCCACCAGCCGGTCAGCTTCCCACCGCTCGGCGTTGGGCACTAGCTCCTGCTCGATGAACTGCCGAACCGTATCGCGGAAGACCTCGTGGTCGGCTTCCAGGACCAATCGCTTCATGGTGGGCTCACTCTCCATACAGTCGGCGAAGTTCCGCGCCGACCTTGCTCGACGCACGCGAAACCACCTGCGCCCCGCGCCTTCTGAGTTCGGCATCGGGCATTGGGAGCACAACGGCGCCCGTAGTCTTGGACGGTAACAGCACCTGTGCGGTGCCGCGCGTAGTGGTCTCGTCGCGCTGACTGATAGCCGAGACGTCGATCGAAACGACGTCGTCAGCGGTGTCGCCCTTGGCGGTGACCTTGGCGGTGCATCGGTGCACGTCTCCGTGGTAGTTGAACCCGCGCATCTGCAGGTCCATCTCGGCCAGCCAGCCGTCGTCACCGATCCAGTTCGTCAGCAGTTGGCTCACCCACGCCGCTTCCTCGGCCAGCTTCACCGCGTGGCTACGGCCCTGACCGCGGGCGCCGCCGGTGACCAGAACCACTTTGTCCTGTACTCGTCCCATATCTAGCGTGCCGTCCATACTGGTCGACGTTTCTCGGCGAAGGCCCGCGGACCTTCCTTGGCGTCTTCGGATTTGAGCAACTCCGTGAACTCACGCGTGGTGCGCTCCCATTTGGGTTCCTCATCGGCGATGATTCCGCCGTCGGCACCATAGGCGAGTCGTTTGCTGGCCTGAACCGACAGTGGTGCGTTGACCGTGATGCGCTCGGCGAGCGCGATTGCCGCCTCGACCACCGCGCCATCCGGTACAACCTCGTTGATCAGGCCCCACCGAAGAGCGTCTGCCGCGGCCATCGGCTCCCCGGTGAACACCAATTCCAGTGCCACCTTGCGCGGCAATTGCTCGACGATCCGGAACACGCCGCCGGCCCCGGCGATCAGCCCGCGCTTGACCTCGGGCAGGCCGAATGACGCGCTCTCGCAGGCGACGACAAGATCGCTGGCCAGCGCAAGTTCGGAGCCGCCACCCAGCGCCGTGCCGTTCACCGCAGCGATGGTGGGTTTGTCGACGAAGTGGTGTACGTAACCGGCGAAACCCCATTCCGGGTGTTCGTCGTGAAAAAGGTTCTCGCCACGGGAGATCGCCTTGAGGTCGGCGCCTGCGCAGAATGACTTGTCACCTGCCCCGGTGATCACCACCGCCCACACGTCGGGGTCGGCCTGCGCGGCCGACAGCGCGTCACCAACCGCCGTGCTCACCGCGCCGTTGACGGCATTGCGGGCCTCGGGCCGGTTGATGGTGATCAGTGCGACGTTTCCACGCCGCTGTACCAGCGCCGCTGGGCTCGCCACGTCGGTGGCAGATTCGTTCATCAAGGCTCCTTTGAATTGGATGGTTGCGTGTAAAGGTCTTCAACCACCGTCCGTTGTCCACAGCGGCGGTCGCCCGACTGCCGAGCGCGCGTGGGGCCGACGGCACGCAGTGCGAGCGCATGCAGGTGCGGCTCGAACTCCGACTTCACCAGGCGGTTCACGGACGCTACCTCGCCTGGATCCTGGCCGCGCAGCACGGCGGCGAGCGCGCGGGCACTGTTGGCGGCGATGGTCCGCACCCCGGACTCCAGGCGCGCGACGTCCTGCCGGACGAGCGAGTCGTCGGCCAACCCGCGCGACACCACCAGGTTGATCACCCGGTCCGACCTCGCGCGGCCACCCCGGTGCCGCCAAGTGCTGGTCGACAAGTTCGGCGTGCCAAGCCCGCGCCGCGGCGATACGGTCCGGCTTCTCCCCAGACCGGGCAACCTGATCCTGACATCGACGAAAGTCGGCGAGTAACGATTCCAGCCGGGGACGCCAATCAGCGGACCGCATCACACCTCACAAAGTCAACCTGGTTAACCATGTCGATAGCGCAGAGTCACATAGCCGCTTGGCAAGCCCGTCGGTCAGTCCTCTTCGAGAGTGAGCGCAAGCTCCGGGCAGGCAGCGACTCCGTCGCGGGTGGCCTCCTCGTCCTCGGGGCGAACGTCATGCGCTTCTAGGATCGAGTAGCCCGAGTCGTCGATCGGGAACAAGTCCGGGTCGACTGCATAGCACTGAGCGTGACCCACGCACTTCGACCGTTCGAGACGAACCTTCACGAGACCTCCTCTGCTCGACCGCGAGGGCGTGCGGCCTGGTCCACTGAGACAGCATAAGACTAAAGGATTAACTAATTAACTCAATCCGGGGGCTGACCGGGTTCGACATCTGGCAAGCTTTCCCAACATGACAGGGGTCAGCGGTGTCGATGCCGAGCCACCACTCGGCCGAGACAGTGTCGTAGCGCTCGACGGTGGTTCGCCGCTGAGCCGTCAGGCACTGGGCAACAAGGGTTTCGGCATCAATCTGATGCGATCCGCCGGGCTAGCCGTTCCGCCGGCCTTCTGCCTCACCACCGAGCTGTGCGCGCAGTGGCTGGATGGAGCCGAGGACGTGCTGGACAGGGTGTGGCCCGACGTGCTCCAGAGCCTGCGGTGGCTGGAGCGGCAGACGTCGCGTACCTTCGGCCACGGCCCACGGCCGCTGCTGCTCAGCGTGCGATCCGGTGCGAGTCAATCTATGCCGGGCATGCTCGACACGGTGCTCGACCTCGGCATCAACGACGCCGTCCACGAAGCCCTCACAACCCACGTGTCGGCGGGGTTCGCCGCCGACACCCGGGCCCGTTTCGAGGCGATGTACCGCCGAATCGTGCTCGCAGACACATCCGCAGCCGTACCCACCGATCCGCTGCTGCAGCTCCGGTTGGCCATCGAGGCAGTGTTCCGCTCGTGGACCAGCCCGCGGGCGCAGGCCTACCGCGCCCATCACGGGCTCGACGCCGCCGGGGGCACGGCGGTGGTGGTGCAAGCGATGGTGTTCGGGAATCTGCACCACGACTCGGGAACCGGGGTGCTGTTCAGCCGCAACCCTGCGACCGGAGCGGACGAACCGATGGGCGAATGGTTGCCAGGTGCGCAAGGCGAGGATGTGGTCTCGGGAACCTTCGATTGCCTGCCGCTGAGCGCGTTGCGGACCGCTCAGCCCCGTGTATTCGACGAATTGATGGACGCAGCCGCCGAGCTCGAACGCCTCGGCCGCGATGTGCAGGATATCGAGTTCACCATCGAAGAGGGCCGGCTGTGGCTGTTGCAGACGCGCACCGCCAAGCGCTCCCCGCAGGCAGCCGTCCGACTAGCGCTGAAGTTTCGTGAGGCCGGGCTGATCGACGATGCCGAGGTCCTGCGCCGGGTCACGCCCGACCACGTGCGGGCGCTGCTGTCTCCGTCCATTCAGCCCGAAAACCGGCTCACGGCAACGCTTTTGACCACCGGTCTGCCCGCCAGTCCCGGAATCGCCTCGGGCACGGCGTACCACGACGTCGACGCCGCCCTCGACGCAGCCGACCGCGACGAGGACGTGATCCTCGTCCGAACCTCCACCAGCCCCGATGACATCGCCGGGATGATCTCAGCCCGCGCGGTCGTGACCGAGATCGGCGGCGCCACCTCCCACGCTGCAGTGGTCAGCCGCGAGCTCGGCCTGCCCGCCGTTGTGGGCTGCGGCGCCGGAGTCGTTGCGGCACTTGACGGCCGAAAGATCACCGTAGACGGCGCCGCGGGGAAGGTCTACGACGGTGAGATCGAGTTGACGGCGTGGTCGGAGCAAGACAGCCCCGACCTGATCGAGCTGGCAGCGATCGCCCATCGGCTCAGCCCGATACGGGTCCACGCCACGGGAGCACACCCAGTGCTCGCCGACGTGTCGGAGGCTACAGTGCGCGACGCGGTGTCAGCCGGTCTGACCGACGTCGTCTGCGACACGCCCCTGATCGCCACACTCACCGCAGTGCGACTCTCCGAGAGGTCCGAGGATGGATGAACTGACCTTATTGCAGGCGATAAGGCTGAAGGGCCGGGTGCGTCCTACCGACCTGGCCGCGACGCTGAACGAGGACGAGGCGTCCGTCGATGCGGCCATCACGGAGCTCGCCGACGCGGGACTGATCTCAGACGGCAGGTCGGTCCGACTGTCGCCGGACGGCCGGACGCGCCTTGGCGAGCTGCTGGCCGAGGAACGCCGCGGGATCGACGGGGAGTCGTTCGGCCAGGCTTACGACCAGTTCCGTCCGATAAACCGTGAATTCAAGGCGCTGGTCTCCGAATGGCAACTCCGCGACGGCGAACCCAACGACCACTCCGATGCCGACTACGACGCCGCGGTGCTGGGCCGGCTCGACTCCGTCCACGCAGCCGTCGTGCCCATCCTCGCCGCAGCCTCACTCCAGCTACCGCGGCTCCACGCCTACTCCGACAAGCTGTCCGCGGCGCTGCAGAAGGTCCAGACCGGAGACACCACCTGGTTCACCCGGCCGATCGTCGACTCGTATCACACGGTGTGGTTCGAACTGCACGAAGAGCTCATCTGCGCGGCGGGACTGACCCGCGAGGACGAGGCCACGTCGGGCCACGCCGAGTAGGTCTCGCCAGCGTCACGATCCAGGCGCAGCTTCCACGCCATCTTGCGCGCCGTAACCAATGCCCACGCGCCGAGGAGTCCGATCAACGCAGCGTCCTGCCAATGATGCATTCCGGCCATCAACGCGCTGCCGGCCGCGCAAAGCATGAAGATGCCTTGCGCGGCCCGGCGCACTATGACGGTGCTGCTCATCCCCTGCCGCCCCAGGTTTCCGTTACACAGATGCCAGCGACGGCTTTTCCGCACCCACCCGTGGGAAGTTCAGCATCCGACGAGCGTTCTCCTCAACGATGAGCGAGCACTCGTCGTCGGGCACCTCGGCGAGCACCTCAGCAGCCCGCTTGCGTGAGTTCGGCCAGTTCGAATCGCTATGGGGGAAATCGATTTCCAGTGTGATTCGATCGATGCCGATGGCGTGGCGATTCTTCAGGCCATGCTCGTCGTCGATGAAGCAGCCCCAGAAGTGCTTGCGGAACAGGTCCGACGGGCGGGTATCGAAATCGATGTTCTGGTAGTAGCGGTGTCGCTCCCAGACGTAGTCCGACCGCTCGAGGATGTAGGGCACCCAGCCGATGCCGCCTTCCGCCAGCGAGATCTGCAGTTCGGGGAACTGCTGGAGCTTGCCGGAGAACAGCAAGTCCACGGTGCTCCACATCAAGTTGGATGAGAACAGGGTGATCGCCACGGCGAACGGCGCGTCCGGCAATGCCTTCGCCATATTGGGGTCGGGCTTCAACGACGAGAACGAGAAACCCGGGACGTAAGACCCCGACCCGAAGTGCAACGAGACCGGCATCTTCGCATCAGAGCAGACCTGCCACAGCCCGTCCCAGTGATCCGAGTGGAACGACGGAAGACCCAGGGGCACTGGGCTGTCCGGGAACGAGACGGTGCGCGCACCCTTCGCGGCCACCCGCTCGGCCTCGGCCACGCAGGCATCGATGTCCCACGTCGGCAGGATGGCCAGCGGTATGTAACGGTCGGGCGCGGTGGCGCACCACTCGTCGATGTAGAAGTCGTTCCACGCCTTGACGCACAACAGCGCGAGTTCCTTGTCCTTGGCACGCTGGAACGTCCCGCCGCCGAAGCCCGGGAACGACGGGAAACACAGGGCCGCCTGTACGCCGTCGAGATCCATGTCGGCAACCCTCGCGACGGGGTCGTAGCAGCCGGGAATCATGTCCTCGTACCGGACGGGATCCATGCCCCACTCCTCCGGCGGCTTGCCCGCAACCGCATTGAGCCCGATCGTCGGGAAGATCTGCCCGTCATAGCTCCACAGGTGCTTGCCGTCCATCTCCACGATGCGGGGGCCGGCTTCGCGCCACTTCTCGGGTAACCGGTCGTGCCATACCCGGGGATGTTCGACCAGGTGGTCGTCGACGGAAACGATCTGATGGTGATCCTGAAGCGGCATGATGCACTCCCTCGCGTCTGACGTTTCGTCTCGTTTTCTGACAGTTCATCTCACAGGCTATATGATGGAGACCACATCAGTCCAGAGGTTGAGAGGTACGACATGAACTCCTCAAACCGACCCGTCGACGACGGAGCCCGGGAAAAGGTCGACGAAGACGACCACGACCTGCTGACCTTCGGCGAGGCTGGCGAACGGCTCCGGCTCGAAGTCGCTGCGGCAGTGCACGAGGTCGGCCGCCTGCGACAAGACGGGCCGAGCGAACAACTCGAGAGGGCCGAAGCCCGCCTCGACGCATTGCGGTCAGCGGCTGTCCGCAACAGCGCACAACCCATCAACGACGCCAACTTCGAGAAGTTCTTCGGCTACCCCGGCAAGGCCAAGCGCAACCTGCCGGGGCCGTCAGCCACGTGACTGCGAGATCGGCGCAGGCCCACAGGGATACTTCTCCTGTGGGATCGACTCCGGACAAGACGCGTCGTCCCGGCTACGCCCCGGTCACGAATGTCGGGGTCGGGCGCCGCGGCATGCACACCCGAGACCGGATTCTCGCGTGCGCGGCGGACGTGTTCCTGACCCACGGGTTCCACAGCACGTCGCTCGACACCATCGCCAAGGCGGCGAATGCCTCCCGCGCCACCGTATATCAGTACTTCGCAGGCAAGGAGGACATCTTCCGCGAGTTGAGCACATCGGCTGGGCGCGACGTGCTCATCCACGGTGAACACCTCGGCGAACTCGGCCCGACAGTCGCCGGCGTCGAAGAGCTCCACCGGTGGTTGGCCGACTGGGCGGATATCTACGACACTCACGCGGCCGTGTTCGCGGAGTTTCCCGGCATCGGCACTGCGACTGGTCTCTCGGTCATCGACACGGGCGAGGTCGCCGAGCAGTACCGGCTCATGGTGACCGAGCGACTGCGGCACGCGCCACTGGATGGCTTGGACCTCCACGATGCCGCCGCTGTGTTGGGGCGCATCCCACACATGGTCAACCTCTATCGGCACCGCGCGATGTTTCCGCTACCCGACCGTTCGGTCGTGTCGTGGTCGCTGACCGTCGCCCTACAGCTGATGTTGTTCCCCGACACCCCTGCGGACATATTGCGCGCGGCCGCACCGCAGGTCGTGGCGTCCGCCGCCACGCCGTCCGCGGTCGTCGAGCCAACGGCCGCGATCACGCGGGTCGCGGCAGTCCCGCTGTCCCCGATCGCACAGGACGTGCTCTCGGTGAGCTCAGCGTTGTTCGCCGAACACGGTTACTACGCAGTCAGCATGGAGGAGATCGCTACGGCAACCGAGCTCAGCCGCGCCACGCTGTACCGCTATTTCAGCACGAAGGACCGGATCCTGGCCGAGCTGACTCGGCGCGCGGTGGCCGAGATCGAGGAGCATGCCGCCGCACTGCCTCAGATGGCCCAGAGTTCCCTACGTGATTGGATGCTGCGCTACGTCCGGTTCCACCGCAACTACCGCGGTGTCATTCGGGCGTGGCTCGACGGGACCGTGGCCGAACAGATGTCCGACGCCGACATCGATCACGGCATCGGCGCCATCCAGCGCGCGGTCGCTGCATTGCTCGACACCGTCGCACTACCGGTAGGGATCGAACCTCAAGTCGCGGTCGCGGTGTTCCTGGCGGTGCTGGGCCGGATGAACGAGCCGACGGCGGCCGCAGAAGCGGACAGCGACGAACGCGCCGCCGAACTCATGGTGAACCTACTGCGCCGCTCATTGCTGCGGGCGGCATGAGCGTCGCGCTCATGCCGGTGCGGGCCGATACCCCGCGGCCGAGTTGCGCAACGCCCAGATCTGAGCCGGGCACAACTCCTGCGCGGACTGGACGATCAGGTATGACGCCTGATACTCGTCCGAAGTGTGGAAGTCCCCCTTGAGCTCACTGATCAGCTGCGCGTACGGCACTCCGGCGACGATCCGGTCGCAGACGCTGTAGCCGTAGCTCAGCGCGTGGTCGGCATTCGCGAAGTTGTACCCGGGCCGGACCGTCACGTTGACAAGGTAGGCCACCTGATCGGCGTGGGCCGTCGGCATGTTGAGCGCCGCCGCGGCCGCCGTGGCGAGCGCACCCATCGGCGGCCGGGCAGCTGATCTGCGTCGTTTCATGAGTACGAAAAAACGTAATTCATTTAGCTGTTTCCGGGGTTAGTCTTTTCGATCATGACGTCCCAGTGCGCAGTCCGGCGGTGCGCAGTGAGCGCCGCGCTGTTGTCGTTGATGATCCCCGCGACAGCTGTGCCGAACGCCCAGGCCGACAACACGCGCCTGAATGAGAGTGTCTTCGTCAACATCTACACCGCACAGAAACAGAACGGGTGCCCGACTGAACCAAAGCTGGACGGCCGACTGGTCGAGGCGGCCCGCCTGCACACGCTCGACGTGCTCAACAACCCGAACCTCAACGGGGACATCGGTTCCGACGGTTCCACGCCGCAAGACCGGGCCAGCAGACAGGGATTCGTCGGCAAGGTCTCCGAGACCGTGGCCATCAACCCGGCGCTGGCGATCAGCGGCATCGAGATCCTCGGCCAGTGGTGGTGGGACCCGCCGCGGCGCGCCATCATGCAGGACTGTGCAAACACCGCCATCGGAGTGTGGTCGGAGAACAGCCTGGCGCGCTCCGTGGTCGTGGCGGTGTACGGCCAGCCCGGGTTGTAGTCAGTCCCTCAGTTCGGCACGCAGCCGCTTCTTGTCCACCTTGCCGCTTGCCAAGACCGGCAGCTCGGCGACCAGCACCAGTCGACGCGGGACCTTATAGCGGGCCAAGCTCTGCCGGACGCCGCCCTGAATCGTCTCCAACGTCGGCGAGGCGCCCACCGACGGCACCACCACCGCGCAGACCGCCTCCCCCCACTTCTCGTCGGGCACGCCCACCACTGCGCAGGCCGCCACCCCGTCGAGCGCGGAGATCGCACCCTCCACCTCAGGCGAATAGACGTTCTCCCCGCCGCTGATGATGACGTCCTTCTTGCGGTCCACCAGGTACAGCAGCCCACGCTCGTCCATGCGGCCCACATCGCCGGTGCGACACCACCCGTCGAACAGGGTCACTGCGGTGGCCGCGGGATCGTCGAGGTAGCCGCGGAATGCAGAGTCAGACTGCACCACGATCTCGCCGGTCTGCCCCGACGGCAGATCGCGACCGTCGTCGCCGACGATGCGCACCCGGGTGCCCGGAAACGGGAAGCCCACTGACTGAAGCCGCTCCTCGGCCTGCGGGTCGTCAAGTGCGTGGAGTTCGCGCGGCAGCCCCGACACGATGACCTCGGTCTGGCCGTACAGGTTGAGGAAGCCGACGCCGGGCAGCGTGGACAGAGCCCGCTGCAGGGTGGTCGCCGAGATCGGCGCAGCCGAATAGATGACCGTGTGCAGGCTGTCCGTGACGTCGGCATCGGTGAGCGCATCGAGCAATGCCTTGAGCATCACCGGCGCAAGGTGCAGCAGCGTGATCCGCTCGGAGGCGATCAGTCGGACGGCGTCCGCGGCGTCGAACTGGTGCTGCAGGACCACCGTTCCACCGCGCGCGTGCAGACCGCCGATGATCGCGAGTGCCCCGACGTGGAACATCGGCATGTTGATCAGACCGCGATCGGCACTGCCGCAACGCATTTCGCTGTTCATCGTGTACGCGACCCTGCGTAGCTCGCGCTGTCCGATCACGCAGCACTTGGACGCGCCGGTGGTACCGCTGGTGAACAGCAGGCACGCGACGTCATCGGCCGTGGCGATGGACTCGGGTTCGCCACCCCGGCCGCTCTCGATGAACCGTTCGTAGCCGATCGTTGCCGGGGACGCCGCACCACCGATCGCCACCAGGACCGGTGGCGACGGCCACTGCGCGACGACGTCGGCGATCACCGTGACGAACTCCTCGGCGACGAATACGATCGCCGGCTTCACACGTCGCACAACGTCAGCCATCTCCGGCGACGAGAGCCGAAAATTGATGGTGGCCAAGACGATTCCACCGAGCTGCGTTGCGGCGATCACTTCACCGAACTCGATGCTGTTGCGACTCAGCACCGCGATCCGATCCTGGTGCCCCACTCCCGCCGCCGCCATCGCCGACACCAGCCGCACCGCGCGGTCCCGCAACTGCGCATGGGTGAGGGTGCGGTCGCCGTGCCGGTAGGCGACGATGTCAGGGAAGCGGACCGCGTTGTCGGTCACGATGTCTCCGAGCGTCAGATCGCCGGCGGCGATGTTCTCCATCGGCGTGAAATTACCTGCTGCTCAGCAGCATCGACCCGGCCACCGGACCGCCGCCGACCCCCACAGCGACCACCTCCGGAGTCTTGGGGGCCTGCCGTTCACCGCCTTCGCCCCACAGTTGCACACACGCTTCATGCAGGAATCCCATGCCGTGCAAACGCCCGCCGGAGAGTTGGCCGCCGCTGGTGTTGATCGGCAGCGGGCCGTCGAGCGCGATGCGCGAACCGTCGCCCAAGAACTCGCCGACCTTGCCGTGGTCGCAGAAGCCCAATGCTTCCAACCACATGACGGTCAGGAATGAGAAGCCGTCGTACAACTGGGCCATGTCGACGTCGGCCGGTTTCAGCGTCGTGTGCTCCCATAGCGTCGCCGCCGAATCGTGCGCAGCCATCGTGGTGATGTCCGCGCGCTGGTCCCAGGTGGCGCGCTCGAACATGCCCGGCCCGACGGACTCGACGGTCAGGGGGTGCCGGGGCAGTCCCTTCGCGGCGTCGCGCCGCGAGACGATGACCGCGGTGGCGCCGTCGCAGGGCACGTCGCAGTCGTAGAGGCACAGCGGCTCCGAAATCATGCGCGCACTGAGGTAATCGTCCATCGTCATCGGCTCGCGATAGACCGCGTCCGGGTTCAATCCCGCGTTGGTGCGGGCGTTGATCGCAATGCGGCCGAGGTGCTGGCGCGTCAGGCCGAAGTCGTGCATATAGCGCTGCGCGGGCATGGCCAGCCAGTTCGCCGCTGACAGGGCCCCGAACGGGGCCACCCACTCAAGGTGCGGGGGTAGTTCGCCGCCACCGAACAGCACCGAGGCGCGGCCGCCGCCGGCCTGCTGCGCGGCGGTGGATTCCCACACCGACCGGTACACCACGACGTGGTTGGCCAACCCGAGGCTGACGGCCATGCACGCCTCGATCGCCGGCCCGATCTGACCTGCCGTCTCCATCGCCGAGACATACCACCGCGAGCGCAACCCCAACGCGTTACGGACCTCCTGCACCGTCGCCCCGGAGAAGCCGGCGTCGGGCACGCCCGGTCCCGGGTAGCTGGCGATTCCGTCGACGTCGTCGACGCTGAGCCCGGCATCCTCGATGGCACGCAGCACCGCCTCGACCGTCAGGTCCAGCCCGGTGCGACCCAGTCGGCGGCCGACCTGAGACTTGCCCGCCCCGGTCAGCACCGCTTTGCCCTCGAACGGACCACCCTTCACAAGCGATCCCGCTTCTCTTGTCGCTGGTCGGTCATCCGTTCGCCTCCAGTGCGTTCAGTAATAGGTTTGGCGCTTTGACCATACGTCTGACGTCGAACACGTCAGAAGATCGCCCGAACGATGAGGTCTATTACCGCGGCGGGCTTCTCAGAGCCCTCGAGTTCGACCGTGTGCCGCATCGTCAAGTTCGCGGTCGTCTCGTTGGCCTTCGCGACTTCGACGAGTACGGATCGCGCCCGGATCCGGCTGTTCGCCGTGACCGCCGACAGGAAGCGGACCTTGTTCAGCCCGTAGTTCAGCCTCATCTTCGAGTTGACAATCCGGTAGTTGTCCGCCGAGAGCGTCGGGATCAGGGATAGCGTGAGGAATCCGTGCGCGATCGTGGCACCGTATTGACTTTCGGCCTTCGCCCGCTCCACATCGACATGGATCCATTGGTGGTCATCGGTGACATCGGCGAAGGCGTCGATCATCTGCTGATCCACCAGCCGCCACTCACCGACACCAAGCTCTTCTCCGACCGCTTGTTCCGCTTCCTCGATGGATCCGATGACCTTCATAAACGTCCGCCTTTCGATATAAGAGGTGCGTTCCGAGCTCACCGGTCGAGGAGTTGCTCGACGTCTCGTCACCGCGCTGACCCACGTCACGACGCGACCAAGTATACCGCTATCTATTTAACGGTATAGACTGACGACGCTCACCGGGCATCGCGCCCGACTCGCCCGACGACCCTGGGAGATACATGGCCACCACCACATCCCGCGCAGCGATCGTGGCCGCTGCCCGCACCGCGATCGGGACGGCACGCAGAGGCACCCTCGCCAACGTTCCCGCGATCGAGTTGGCCAAGCCCGTCGTCGCGGCGGTCGTCGAACGGTCCGGCCTCGATCCGGCCGCCTTCGACGACCTGGTACTGGCCGAAAGCATGCAGGGCGGCGGCGACAGCGCCCGCTACATCGCCGTGGCGCTGGGCCTGGTCGACATTCCCGGGATCGCCGTCAATCGACAGTGCGCATCGAGCCTGTCCGCTATCGCGGTGGGCGCTGGGCAGATCGCCTCCGGCATGAGCCGTGCCATCCTCGCCGGCGGCATGGAGTCGCTGTCCACCGGACCGATCATGCAGAAGCGCAAGCCCTTCACGTCGGGCAAGTCACCCGAGGACTACGAGCAGTGGTTCCCCGAATCGCATCCGCCGACCGCGGAAGCGCCCGCGATGGACATGTCCATCACCGTCGCGCACAACTGCAACGTCCAGTACGGGATCACCCGCCAAGACCAGGACGAGTGGGCGCTGCGTAGCCATCAACGCGCCATCAAGGCCATCGACGCCGGATCGTTCACCGACGAGATCATCCCGATCCAGGTTCCCCAGGCAGACGGGACCACGATCACTTTCGCCGAGGACGAGCATCCGCGGCGCGGTAGTTCGATGGAGTCCCTCGCCGGATTGAAGGTATTGCACCCGGAGATCGAGGGCTTCTCGGTCACCGCAGGCAACTCGTCGGGCATCAACGACGCCGCGGCGGTCGTCGCGCTGGCGGCTCCCGACACTGCGCAGGACGTGCTTGCCAACGTGCTGTCGTGGACGCAGGTCGGTCTGGACCCGACCCGCACCGGCAGCGGACCGATCAAGGCGATCCCGAAGGCGCTGGAACTGTCAGGCCGCAAGCTCGAGGACGTCGCGCTCTTCGAGATCAACGAGGCGTTCGCCGCGCAGGCCGTGGCGTGTGCCCGCGAACTCGGCCTCAACGAGGAGATCGTCAACGTGTACGGCTCGGGCATCAGTCTCGGCCACCCGATCGCCGCGACCGGAGCCCGGATGGTCACCTCGGCGATCTACGAACTGCGCCGCCGCGGCGGCGGCATCGGCGTGCTGTCCATGTGCGCGGGCGGCGGCATGGGCGCCGCGATGGTCATCGAGGTGGCCTGACATGAGCGCACTGATCACCGAGGGATTGTTCCGGCTGGACGGCGAGCGCGCGGTGCTGTTCGCGTCCCGCAGGCGGTCGTCGGGCGTGGTGAAGTTCCCCGCCGAACGGCCCGAACTCTTCGACGGCGACCCCGAGATCCAGGACGACATCGAAAAGATCGAATTGTCCACCGAGGGAACGCTGTACACCTACACCACGCAGGAGTTCCTGCCGCCGCTGCCATACAAGGGCAAGCGCGATCCAAAGGCGTTCAGGCCTTACGTGGTCGGCTTCGTCGAGTTGGCTGAGGGCGTGCTGGTGGAGTCGCTGATCGTCGGCGCGACCGCCGAGCAGCTGCAGATCGGCCAGCGCCTGGTGTCGACCACCACGACGCTCGAGACCGACGACGGCAAGTCACTGGTGACGTTCGCGTTCCGTCCCACCACGTAGGGTCCACGATGTGACCGACCTGGGCAGCCCGCCGTTCGGGCTCCATCCCCTGCACGGCGTGCACCAACCGACGACCGGCAATCCGCCGCGTCGCCCCGGATCCGCTCGACGGACCACGTCGATCGACATGACCCGGGACGACGGCACTTTGGACCCCGTGCACCTCAACGGTCGCGCCAGGGACCTTCGGACGGCGCCCGACGGCACCGCTACCGTGCTCGGCGAGGCCGGTTTGTCGGCCACCATCGAACTGGTCGCCCGCGTCGTCCGGCACGTCGAAGTCACACCGCCGGTCGATGCGGTGTCACACCTCTCCGGCGCACCGGCGATGAGCGGTTTTCGCGCGGCCGCCGACAAGGCGGCCCCGGACCTGCGCGCCGCTCGCGACCTGCGCTACACGCTGCTCGACGACGTCCCCGTGGCGACACTGATCTCCGGCCACGCCCTGTCCGCGTCAGGCCTGCTGGGGCATTACGCGCAGTCCGGGTACCTACCGGTGGCCGACCAGTGCGCTGGATTTGCCACCGGCGGCCTGCTGATGAACTCCTTCGAAACCGGCGATCCTGCCGTGGTCACCGGGCCCGCAGCGCCGGATCTCGACGGCGGTGACGACCGGTGGGCGTGGCACCGGATGGCGCCGTTGCCGGTGAACGGCATGCGCCGGCGCCGGCGCATCGACGTCTACGACGACGGTGACGGGCGAATCGGCATCGACGCCATGTTCCGCGACACCTATGTGCGGACCGACGCCGTGGAGACGATCATCCACGAGTACACCCTGGCCGCGGCTGTCGACGCCGACACCGGAGTGATCCTCGAGTCACACGCCACTCCGCGAGTGCTGCCCTGGCAGGAATGCCCGGGCGCAGTGGCCAGCGCCGAGCGGATCGCCGGAATGACACTGCGCGAACTGCACTTCCGGGTTCGGCAGGAGTTGTTCGGCACCAGCACGTGCACCCATCTCAACGATCTGCTGCGCAGCGTCGCCGACGCCGAGGCGCTGATCGACCAGATGCGCGCGGCCTAATCCCGCGCCTTCCCCGCACGCTTGACCGCCGATGTCCGCGGTGTGAGCGATGCTGCGAGCAGATTGCGGAGAATCCCCTCCTCACCGCCGTCCTCTGGATTCGCAGGTTCAGACATGAGGCTGAAGTTGATTCGAGTCACCCAACGGGCCAACGTGTCCGGGGAGAGATCATCGCGCACTTCCCCGGCCGCCGCAGCGCCGGCGATACGATGACCGAGCGCTTCGGCGAGCTTGTCACGCCACAGGTCCGAGTGCTCGGCCGCATGGTAGGTGTGCGCCGCTTCGTCGTTGTGAATGAGTAGTCGGATGATCGGCGATGTGCGGGCTGCGGCATTTCCGGCAAGACACGCCGCGACCAGACGATCGAGGAAAGGCTCGTCTGTACGCCAGCAATGGTCGGCGGCGGCGAGCACGCCGTCAAGGGCACGAACG
>Ga0172382_10004357_pt1 | contig 21725 bp, 21 predicted proteins | sample Leawel138RmetaG_FD_122245 | JGI IMG/M metagenome (GOLD analysis project Ga0172382, IMG submission 122245) | Leachate microbial communities from a municipal landfill in Southern Ontario, Canada - Leachate well 138R metaG | ecosystem: Engineered > Solid waste > Landfill > Unclassified | place... | reverse complement strand
TGAAGGAGGCCCCGATGTTCACCAACCTCTCCGCCGTCCAGATCAACCGCCTCGCCCAGCGCCTGAGCGAGGCCTCCTTGGGCCGCAGCGCCAGCGTGGCCGCCGCCGCCGAACGGTTTGAACGCCTGCTGGCCGCCAAGATCGGCGCGGATCGCGCGCCCAAGGCGGTAAAGGCGATCCTGACCGCCCCCGGGTTGGAGACCGCCGAAGGGCGGCTGGTGGCCGAAATTGACGCCTGCGAGCCGCAAGCCCCGGAAGAACCAACGACGATCGTCGAGCCTGAACCAGCCACAGTGGCAGCGCCGACTGTCGAAACGATCGAAGCCAAACCTGAACTGGCCACCGCGCCCAGCGCCCCGCGCCGCCGCCGGGATGCCGACATCGAGGCCAAGGCCCGGCAGGGCGAATTGCCGCCGCCGCCCGATTTCTCCGCGCCGACTCACGCCCGTTTCCGGGCGAAACTCGCCGCGCTGGTGGAACTGGCCGGGAAAGCCGATGCCACCGGCCTGCGCGCCATCGCGATCAACCCCGTTTCGTCCAGCCCCAAGGCGCTGGCCCGCTACCGCGACCTCGCCGTGCTGGCGATCGAAGCCCGGGAGTGCCGGGTATGAAGATCATCCGCAGCTTCGAGCGCGGCGACCGCTATCGCTACGATTTCGACCTTTGTTCCTGCGCCCGGGGTTGGGCGCAGGCTGACACCGCGCAGGATGCATCATGGTTCGGCACATGGGCGTCGGCTGCCGAACTGACGATCCTCAACTTCGCCGAGGGCGATGTCACCCGCACAGTCTGCGACACCGACGCGGAGTTCGCCGCCGTCCTGCGCGAGATCGATCGCTGGAACCGGGATCATGGTTATGGCCCGGCCCGGATCGATCCCGGCTTTGATCCGGTGCTGAAGGCGGCATTCGAGGCGGTTGGGCTGGGGGACATGCTGCATTGATTTGGTGTATGCAGGCTTCAAGGGCCCCAAAAGGTCAACGAGCGATTTTGGTCGATCTGGTTTTCGCGCCCAGTCGGCACCCTCGTCGGGTTCACAACCGAAACAACGCCTTCAGATCAAGCCTAACGCCAAAAAGTCCGGGCTTTACTTCTAGAGCTTTCCACACACGAACGAGTGCACCATCGCGCTCTTGCACCGTCGTGACAATTTCGCCCGCGGCGTTGATGCTGTCGCGCGTAAGTTGCCTGATCCTTCTGACCACCTCGAGCGCTTCGTCTTCGGAGCGGCCCTGTATAGAGAAGAAGATCAGATCACCGTTCTGGGGGTCAACCTCTACCAGCGGAACGCGGCTAACAAGAAAGCCGGGAAGCCGCCCATGACAGTAACGCCACAATGCGGGGATCTCGCGAACTTCACGGGCAATGTCTCCGGCAAATCGTTCATTGGGTCGAAAGAGATCAATTTCCTTCATGTAGTCAGCACCAAGGTCATCGAGTGCGTCTTGGACCTTCTTCGTAAGCTTCTGCTGGTCGTCGCTATAGTCTTCAAAGAGATAGTAAACGAACAGCCCGCTCGCGCCGTAAGTGCCCAAGTATGTTTGAGTAATGTGCACCAGTATCCCCCCTCAGCGTTTCCTCTGAAGGGTAGACACTTCAGCGGCTTCAAACAATGTCGATTGCTGCGCGAAAGAAAAGGACGCCATTACCCTCGTGCCAGCGGCGCCACGTTCCAGAACAGCACCCGCCCTGGCCCTCGCTTGGCGATGCAGAGCTCCCAAGCCTTGGCGTCGTAGTGAGGATCGGCCGGGAAGGGGGCGCCCAGGGCGGCGCGGTCGCTGAACTTGAGGGGGTGGACATGAATCGTGGCGCCGCCCACCTCGCGCGGGGTGAGGTCGCGGCCGATCTGGACGACGTGGCGGCGGGCTTTCGGCCAAGCGGCGGCAAGGCCGCGGGCGAGGACGCCGGACCCTGCGGCGCACCAGACTTCTTCGGGCTCAAAGGCAGCGAGGCGGGCAGCAGCAGCTATCGCCTCAACTGCGCCGGGGATCTCGGCGCCGAAGGGGATCAGGCTGGCGCCAGAGTTGCGGCAGTATTCGCGGGCCCGGGATTGCACCACCGACAGATAGCCGGGGCTGATCGGCACGACCTTGGCGCCGAGGCGGGCGGCCTCAAGCGTCCGGGGATGCGGCCGGGTGCGGGCGGCGACGAAGATCGTGGCGCGCTTGCCGAGACGCCGGGCGACGGTGGCGATTGCGGTCTGGGCACCGCCCTCGGGCGGGCTGGCATAGACCGCTTCCTGCACCCCGTCGAAGACCTGCGCGATGAAGCGCGCCTTGGTGCCGCCGGGGAAGAGATCGTCGCGGACAACGGCAATGCCGTGGTGCATTTCAAGGATCGGGGCCGTCATTGGTCGTCCTCCGGATCGGGGCCCTCGTCGCCAGTTTCTGCCGCTTCGATTTCGCCAAACTCCACCGGCCCGCAGGCTTCGGTCGCTTTGCGCGGATCGCCCTTGCAGAACACCAGCACGTTCTGGTGGGTCCGGCCGAGCTTGCGGGCGGCGGTGAACTGGCGGCCGACGCGGATCGGCAGGGAACCCACAGCAGTGACGAGGATCGCGTCGTTGTAGAAACGGGCGCCCGCGGCCTCGAAAGCTTCGACCGTCAGGCCGGGCAGGTTGACGAAGAAGCCGTCGGCATCGCGCACATCGCCGATGACCCAGACGGCGAAGCGGTTCGGTTTCAGGCGGGCGACGGCCTGGGCGATGATCTCGCCCTGGGCCTTCAGGAAGTCGGCCAGGGGCATGGTGGAAAGGTCCGAGGGGTCATCGGAATAGCGTTCGAGGTTCCAGTAGGGCGGGCAGCTGAACACCAGATCGGCCTCGATGCCAGCGGCCAGCCGGGCCAGATCGCGGGAATCCCCGGCGATCCAGCGCGGGGCCGGATCGCCCGCCAAATCGGCCTGCGCCTGGTTCGCCGCCACCTGTTCGGCACGGAGTTCAATCCCGACGTAGGGGCGGCCAAGGCGGGCGGCGACAATGCCGCGCACCGAGCCACCGGCGAAGGGGTCCAGCACTGTGCCGCTTGGCGGGCAGAACCAGCGATAGGCGATCTCGCAAAGGACGGGATCGAAGATCGACGTGCCCGAAGCCGTGGGGGCATCCGACGCGGCGTAGTGATCAGCCAGGAATTCCTCGGTGGTCAGTTCCCGGCCCAGTTCTGCCTCTTTGGCGCGCTTCTTGGTGTAGAATGACGGGTCGCCAGAGGTGTGCGACGGCATCAGCACCCCGCCATTCTGTGGGGCGGCCGGTTGCGGGGTGGGCCCAGCGCCGACGACGTGCTCACCGCGCATCAGGTCTTGGCCGAACGTGCGGGCGGGGCCCTTAGCCATGGGCGGCCTCCTTCCGGGTGCGCTTGCCCTCCTTGTGGCGATAGTGGTCGATGTCCTTGTGGATAGGGGCCGGGTCGGCGGTGCCCATCCCGGGGACGGCGGGGAAGGATTTCTCGCCCGACCAGCCGCGATCGAGGGGGCGGGGCGCACCGCCGGGAGCAGCGCCGCGGCCGAGTTCTGAGCGTATACCCAGATCCAGCCAGGCGCGCTTGCGATCCTGCCACCAGCCCTTGCGGGCCTCGAAGACCGAGAAGGGCGGGATGCCGAAGCGTTCCGCGAGGTTCGCCGACGGGGCAGGAGCTGCCGCGCTGCCGCCGGTGCTTTCGCCATGGGCGACACCGCCGCCGCCCAGGCCAAAGCCTTCAAACCCGGCCATGATCTCGTCGAGCTCGGTCTCGTCAAAGCCGATCAGGTCCAGATCGAAATCCGCCTCGCGCAGCGCCGCCAGTTCCGACCGCAGGAGGTCGTCGTCCCACCCAGCGTTTTCGGCGATACGGTTGTCGGCGATCACCAGCGCCCGGCGCTGGGCCTCAGTTAGGTGGTCCAGCACGATCACCGGCACTTCGGTCAGGCCCAGCGCCTTGGCGGCCATCAGGCGGCCGTGGCCCGCGATGATCACCTCGTCCTCGCCGATCAGGATCGGGTTGGTGAAGCCGAACTCGGCGATCGAGGCCGCGATCTGGGCGATCTGGTCCTCGCTGTGGGTCCGGGCGTTGCGGATGTAGGGAACCAGCCGGTCAATCGGGAGCATGTCGATCTGAAGCACGGGGCGGGGTCTTTCGGAGGGGGGCGGCCTAGGGCTGCGGCCCGAGGTGCGCACCCGCGCACCCAAAGCGCGCACCCAAGGCGCGGACCCAGATTTTTGTTCTGTCACTAGCGATTAGACGCGCCTAGGCCCCCCGCATACGTCTCCCTTCCGGGAGAACCTAACGCGGGGGGCCTGCCGGGAGCGGCGGCGGGAGCAGGGGTGAGGGCGTGGAGTGAAGCGATCCGTCGCCTGCACCCTTCGCCATCTTGCCCTTTTTATGCATCAAAACCCGGGAAAGTGTCGCGCCCGAAGTTCGACGGATCGGGCCGGTTGTCAGAGGTCGCCACGCCGCTTTCGCGCGGGGTTGTGCGGGCGATTGCGGTGAGGGGTTTTGCGCCCTTGCCTTTGCCCTTTGATTTGTCGAGCTTTTCCAGCTTCTTCGAGATGGTCAGAAGGGCGGCCACCCAGCGGCGCCAGGCTGTCGATCGCACCACTCCAGCGCGAATGCAGACCTGCCGCCAGCGAGCACCCTCGGCCCTGAGCCAGACGATCCGGGCATCCTCGGGGTTCAGCATCAGGAGCCAGTCAAAGCATTCCTCCATCCGGCTGATGGCGGCTGCACTGGGGATCACCCGCATCGGCCGTTCGGGCGTGTAGCCGTAGGCGTGCTTGGCGTCGTGCACCACCGGCGGCCAGGAATTGCCGTAGCCGCGAGGGCGATCCTTCTCGGGCAGGTTCCTCAGGGTGTAGGCGGCTTCCTCGAGGCGATCTTCGATTTCGCGGGGCGTCAGGCGCACAGGGTTCTCCTTCGGGATCAGTAGATTTGGTGGGCGCGCAGGGTGGCCTCGGTCACAAGGGCCGCCCGCAAGAGCGCATCGCGCTGGGTGTTCGTGACGGCGCTGGGCGGCACGTAGGCGCCCGAGTTCAGCCAGGCGGCCAGGCGCGCCAGCCGATCCTCGGGGCTCACGGCTGGGCCTCCGGGTGCCACGGCAGGGCCTGCGCCAGCTTCCCCAGCACCTTTCGACCTTGCCGCATGGGCAATCCGCTTGGCATGGCGCGCCGCGATCGCCTGGCTGAAGTAATCCCAGGTCCGGATCGGACTGCCTCGGGGCTTGGCCGTCCGTTCGGTGATCACCGGCAGCACGTCCAGCTCGAGGACGTAGCCTGCCTTCAGCCAAGCGCCGATCGTGGCTGTGGTGCCGGTGATCGCCGCCCGCGCTGCCGGTGCCACGCCTTCGCCGCAGGCGGCAAAGCAGGCGGCCTCTGCTGCGTCCAGATCGGGGCCCTCGTCGTCGGTCGAAGTCTCGGGCCGCTCCTCGCGCGTCGCGCCCGCGTCACGCGCGGTAGTAATTACTGGTTCTTTACTTACAAGGTTAGTGTCCAGATTCTGGACATGGCTTTTCGCCAAATCTGGACATGGCTTTTGCCCGTTTCCATGTCTGGATTCTGGACATGGGTCAGGGCCCTTTTCTGCCCCCAGCGGCAACTCTGGCTGCGCCGAGAACTCGGGCTCGAAGCCGAGAAAGTACCGGGTCGATTGCCGCCGGTGGGCGCCCTCGGAGTGACGCCGTTCCCGGCGGATCAGCCCGGCCTGTTCCAGCTTGTCGAGATGGGTGTTGAGGCTGGCGCGGGAGATCTCGGCATCGGCCGCCAACTGGTCCTGCGACGGGAAGCACCCGTAGTCCGGGTTGTGCCGGTCGCAGAGATGCCAGAGGACGAGCTTGGTCGCAGGCGCCAGCCCGCGCTGCTGGATCGCCCAGTTGGTGGCTCGATGGCTCATAGCGCGGCCGTCACCGTGAGGCGTTTGACGATCGCCTCCATCAGCGCGATGCGCAGATGCGCGTCGTCCTGGCGCATTTTTCCTGCCCGCACCCGGGCCCAGTAGAACTGGCGCCGGAGGTCAAGCTCGCGCTGGGCTTCGGCGATCAGGGCGGGGATTGGAAACCGGCCCTCGGGGGTAAGTTTGGTCATCGGCGCCCCCATCTCAGCGCCGCCCGGCCACGGCCTTGTGCTGGCCGGTTTTGCGGGCTTCCTGATCGCGCAACCAGTCGCGGACAGCCTCCTTGCGGTAGAGCACTTTGCGGCCGACACGCACACAGGGCGGCCCCACGCGCCGGGTCTCCCAGCGCTGCAATGTGTCGACGGAGAGGGCGAGCTGCCGGGCCAATTCCGCCCGGTCAAGCCAGCCATCCAGCAGCGCCGGATCGGCGCCCGCGTCCTTCAAGGGATTGGTATCCATGGGTTTCTCCTCGCGCCGCCGTCCCGGGGATCGGGGCCGGTCATCGGCGAGAAGAAGCAAGCACGGGGCAGGGACCGGCGAAGAGGCGGAAACCGGCGGAAAGGAAAAGGGAATTACGCCGCTCCAGTTCAACCGTGGTTCAAACCGCAAAACGCGTACTGCAACCGGCTTGCTTGGCGACAGGTTTGTGACAATCTGAAGGGGAGCAGTTCACAACAGATTCGCCGAAACGTCGCCGCGCCCGGAAGGGCGAGGTGCACGGCCCCTGTGCGTTCATGGGCCGGAAAAAAGGAGGGCGGTGACGGGAGGCAGGTGATGGGGTTTCCGCCCAGGGATTTCTATTCTGTTGGCGATTTGTCGGTGCGCTGGGAGGTCGCGCCGCTCCAGATCATCGAATGGGCCATGAACGGCCGGATCGAACTGATCGTGGCGCTGCCACATGCTGAATTCGAAGGCGGAGAAGAGGCCGACTACGCTGCCATTCGCGCTGGGCACGCCCGTCCGCTGTTCCGGTCCTATGGCGATGCGGAACGGCACGTGTTCATCCGGCGGGCTCGCCCTCCCAGTTGCAGCAAGATGCTGGCGATTATCTCCCCGCCGGACGGGGTGAAGATCATGGCGGCCGATGTGCTTGTCGCGACCGCGGAAGTGGAGCGGTTTGAAGACGAGAATGGTCTCGTGCGCCGAGTCGTGTCGGGCCCCGGGGCACAAACCCGCTACGACTGGGACGGGTTCTATTGCGAGATCATCTGCCGGATGCATGACAAGGGCCTTCCTGAGAAGCAGAAGGAGCTGATCGACGACATGGTCGAGTGGTTCCTCGACCGGTCGGTCAACGGGGATGCACCTGATCCTTCGACAATCCGCAAGAAGATCAGAGGCTTCTGGGGCAGGCTTCGCCCCGAATAGCCCCCATTCCGACCAGCGCCGACCTGACCGGCGTAATTGCCCAGACCTTTCCGCCGGTTTCCGCCTCTGCGCCGGTTGACCCCGAATGAGACATTGCTCCGCGCCGCGGGTCGTCGCTGACTGCGGCTGAAAGGAGCGTCGCATGAAGGCAAAACTCTCTGAACGCGTTGTAAAGGCTGCCGAAATCGGTAGTCGGAAATACGTCCTGTTTGACGAGGATACCCCCGGTTTCGGGCTCTGCGTCTACACCACCGGGCGCAAAGGCTTCGTCCTGATCTATCGCATCGCGGGCCAGCAGAAGCGCTTCACGATCGGGGTCTGGCCGACATGGTCTGTGACCGCCGCCCGGGATGAGGCCAAGCGGCTGATCCGCGAGATCGATCGCGGCGAGGACCCGCTCGACACCCGCAAGGCGGCCCGCGGCGCGCCCACGGTCAAGGAACTGGCCGAGCGCTTCATCGAGGAGCACCTGCCAAAGCTGGCAAAGACGAACGCCTCCGACCAGAAGAGCATGTTGGAAAAGCTGGTCCTGCCCGAATGGAAGAACCGCAAGGTCGCAGACATCACGCCCACCGACGTTGATCGCCTGCTGACCAAGATCGCCGCCGGGCGGGCCCGGCCGTCGAAGAAGAAACCGACCCAGAAGCGGCGCAAGAAGCTGGCCCCGCCCAAGCCCACGCCGGTGCGGGCGAACCGGGCGGGGGAGATGCTGCGCAAGATGTTCAATCTCGCCATGCTGTGGAAAATGCGCCCCGACAACCCGGCCTTCGGGTTCCGGCGGCGGCCAGAGGTGGCCCGTGACCGGTTCCTGTCCTTCGAAGAGATCGAACGCCTGGCCAACGCCCTGGCCGTCGACGAGGATCAGCGCGCTGCCAGCATCATCCGCCTCTGCATGCTGACCGGCGCCCGACTGGGCGAGGTCCGGACGGCGACCTTCGACCAGTTCAACCTCGACCTCGCCATCTGGACCAAGCAGGCCGCCTACACCAAGCAGCGCCGCATCCACCGCGTGCCGATCTCGCACGAGGCCGTGGCCCTGATCCGCCTGCGGCGGGAAATCGTGCCGAAGGGCTGCCCGTTCCTCTTCCCCGGGGATGTGCCAGACCAGCCGGTCGGCGATCCCAAGCGCTTTTGGCCCAAAATGCAGAAGGTCGCGCAGATCCCCGACGTCCGCATCCACGACCTTCGCCACACCTTCGCTTCGCTGCTTGTTTCCGGCGGCGCGTCGCTGGAAATGATCGGGCGCCTCCTCGGTCACACCCAGATCGGCACCACCCAGCGTTACGCCCACCTGATCGACGCGCCTCTGCGGGCGGGGGTGAACGCCGTCGGTGAGATGCTGAAGCCGAGGCTAAGGGTGGTGGGTGCCGAGGTCGCTGCGAGTACTGCGGCGTCAGATCAGGGCCCCGCGCTCATGCCGAACCAGGGAGTCCTGTGCGCGATCCGAGGAGGAAAAAGTGAAACACGATAGAACACAATGCTTTATGGCAGACGCTTCAAGCTCGAAACCTTTGGTGGATGCGCTCAGCAACCGGGAAGGCTCGTTGACGATTGGTGTTTTCTGGTGCAAACCTGCACCATCAACTGGGAGAAATGCGAATGGCTAGGCCGAGGGGAAACCGGTATCCAGTCCGACTTTCGGTAAGCATCGACCCTTCTGACTATGACGCCATAAGGAGAATGGCAGACCAACTGGACTTGTCGTCAGCGTGGCTTGTTAGAAGGGCTGTATCAGATTTTGTGGCGAGAAATTGTGGTGATGGGCTCAAAGAGGTGGTCTGGCTGCAAGAAAAAGACAAAGAAAAGAGTGCAGCACAATGACCCTTGCGGTTAATGTCGATCAAACATCAGAACCAATCGAAGCGATCTGGGCAGAAGTCGTGAATGGCGTGCGGCGGGAGTACCTCTCGGAGCAGCAAAGCTACCCTTGGATTATTGGCTTTTCTGGCGGAAAAGACAGCACCGTCGTGGTTCATGCTCTTTTTGAAGCGTTACTGGACGTTGCCCCATCTCGACGCATGCGTCCAGTTCACATCGTTTCAAACGACACGATGGTCGAATCGCCACTTGTGATTGCCCATCTTGATGGCGTCACGGCAAAGATATCTGAAGCTGCCAAAAGTCTGGGCTTGCCGATTTCTGTTGTGCGAACCAAGCCTGACCCTGACAAGACATTTTGGGTACTCCTCATCGGCAAGGGGTATCCCAGCCCGAACATGACCATGCGTTGGTGTACGGATCGGCTTAAGATTCAGCCGACGAGCGGGTACATTAAGCAAAAGGTTTCAGAATCGGGTGCGGCTATTGTCGTGCTAGGAGTTCGGCGTGATGAAAGCCAGTCGCGACAGCGTTCGATTGACAAGTTCCAGAATGTCAATGGTGGGCAACTAACCCCCCATGAGAGGTTGCCAGGAGCGCTAATCTACCGCCCGATTGTTGACATGGCGGTTGACGAGATTTGGGAAGTTTTGGGCACGTTTCATGCTCCGTGGGGTGGCGATCACACTTCGCTAATTAAGCTGTACCGTGACTCCGAAGGTGGAATGCCCAGTCGTCCTGAGTGCAGATGAAGCGCCTGGTTGCGGTACTTCAAACAGTCGCTTTGGGTGCTGGACTTGCACAGTCGTTGAGAAAGACAAAAGTCTTCAAGGGTTTGTGGATGCTGGAAGGCACCACTTTCAACCTCTCATTGATTTCAGAGATTGGCTAAAGTCCATCAGAAACCGACCGGAGATGCGGCAGGCTATTCGAAGGAACGGTAGGCTCAGCTTTGCCGCCAACGGTAAACACATACCGGGGCCCTTCACGATTCAGGCCCGCCGGGAAATCTTGGCACGGCTATTGGAAGTGCAAGATCAATTTGGGGATGAACTGATCACGCAAGCGGAACTTTTGGAAATCCAGCGCATCTGGTCCGAAGAGTTGCAGCTACAGGGAGCGATTGCTGATGTCTGAGTTCACGATAGACGAGCAACTTGTTGGCGATCTTCCACTTTGGACTGATGATGAAGCACGAGCAGTGATGGAGAAGATCGCTGCCGGGCATGGCGTTCCTGTAGACGTGATCACCGAGTTGGTGAGTTTGCAGCGGGCTCGGCAGCACCAGGAACGTGCGGCTGGGATTTATCAGCGTATCGAAGAGATCCTCGGCAGGATGGACTAACACATGTGGTTTTCGAAGATCGAGCTGGTATGCTTCAAGTCTTATCAGCGTCAAGAGTTTACCTTTCCAGAGCCCGCCGACGGAAAGAACGTTGTACTGATTGGGGGGATGAACGGATACGGGAAGACCTCAATCCTTGAGGCGCTCTACCTTTGTCTCTATGGCAAAGATGCGATGTCTCATCTGGCAAGAGCTGGTCTCAAGTCGGATGACTCGCGGGGCTACCCGACATTTCTAGAGAAGGCGTTCAACGGGGAAGCGCTACGTGAAGGTCGGGATACGATGATCGTTAAGGTCACTATCAACCGCAGCAAAACAAAGGCGGTTGAAGTGGCGCGAAAATGGTATTTTCGGTCAAACGGTGCCTGGATCGACGAGGAAGCAACCTTTCGTGAGATAAATCGCGGTTTGCCAGAGCTGCCGCGTTCTGATGGAAAGAGTGGATTTCATCTTTCAGATGCACTCGATGATTTCTTGGTTCCAGCACACATTGCGCCGTTCTTCTTCTTCGACGGAGAGGAAGTAAAGAAACTCGCCGATCAGAACAGGATTGAGCAAGTAAAGCAGGGCCTAGAAGGCCTGCTTGGGGTGGTTTTGTTGAGGTCTCTTGCGGATCGCTTGAAGAACTTTGAACGTTCAAAGCGCGACGGGGTCTCGAATGTCGACGAAGAGAGACTTGTGCGACTTGCGAAAGAGCTTGAGGAGAACGAGGGGATTGCCTCTGAGCTTAAGGAAAAGATCGCCGAAGAGAACATGAAGCTCTCCGACCTCTCTGGGGAGTTTGACTCACTGATGGAGAGGATAACTGCCGCCGGTGGTGGTGGCGGAGACACGGCGACCTACAAAGACGCGATTGAAGAGCGCGAGCAGTTCAAGAATCAATTGCGTGAGACACAGAGGCGGTTGGAGGAGATTCTGGCCGGAAAGCTCCCGTTACGTTTGGTCTTGAGGCATGTGATTGATACGTTCCGCGAGCAGCTGCAGAGTGAAGCCCGTCTTCATCAGTGGGAATCTGAGAAGCAGGCTCTTGAGCCCAGGCAGCGTGAGTTCCTTTCCGCCTTCGATCAACAATCCGACCCGGATATCGAGCCACCACTGACGGCCGAGCAAGTAGAAGCTCTCAGGACGCGCCTTAACTCAGCATGGGCGGCTCTGTTCTATCCGGCGCCGGAAGACTGCGCGAAGTTCGTCGAGCATCCTTACCTGACCCCGGAAGATCGTGTTCGCACACTGCGCGCACTAGACGAAGTCGCAGTTGGTCAACAGGAAATCCAAGATGTCTTGCGCCAGCAGGCTGAGTTTGAAGCAAAGATCGAAGACCTTAGTCGCAAGATTTCAAGACTGGAAGGGATCGACCGAGACGGTACTTTGACCGCCTTGACTGCTTCTTTGAAGCAGGTGCAGCAGAAGATGAGCGAGTTGTCGGATGCTGTTAGGGCTGATGAAAGGCGCCTAGTTGCGATCCAGGCGAACGAAAGCGCTCAACGTGCGGAGTATGAACGTGAACGAAGAAAGCTAGATGAGTCATCACCTGCACGGGCGGTCATTGAGAGGTCCGAGCGTATCCGTCGAGTGATTGACGCTCTAGTTCCTGCTCTTTTCCCGCTTAAAGTTGGCGAGCTGGCTGCAAGCATGACCCACGTATACAAGCAGCTAGCCCACAAGGCGCAGGTGGCAAAGATTCAGATCAAAGAGGACGGAACCACTGAAATACTGAGCAAATCTGGAAAGCCCTTGCAGTTCGATCGTTCCGCCGGAGAAAACCAGATCTTTGCAACGGCCCTTATTGCTGGTCTTGCGAAGGTCTCGGGCGTGCAGGCACCCCTCGTTGTGGACACTCCACTCGGGAGGCTGGATAGCATGCATCGGGATAACATCTTGAAGTTCTGGACGTCTGAAAAGAAGCGCCAAGTTATTCTGCTTAGCCAGGATGAAGAGATCGACGCGGCTCTGCGAGCAAGAATCGGATCGAGCATCTGCAAGACTTACTTGCTAAGTCACGAGGATGTCGGAGACGGGATCGGTCGCACCACTGCCAAGGCTGATGAATACTTCGCTGGAGCTATGGCATGAGCGCTATAACAATCCAGCAAGTTATGTCTTCGCGGTTCCGGACTTCCGCTGCGGCGGATTCCCAAACAAAGTATTTGATGGAAGCACTTGGACTGTCGACAAAGGCAAACGTCGCAAGGTTGGCTATCGGTCGATCATTGGGGCTAGGCGGTTTCTCTATTGAACCTAGCGACGCGAAGGGCCTAGAGGTGCCAGCTTCGTCGATGTTCACCCAAGATGATGTCGCTGTTTGGCTAGGCCTGCTCGTAACTCATGCGCGCCTTTATGGCGGGCAACCTGTTGAGACCATGGAGGCGTTACGCGCAGCGATCCGGTCGCATTGGCATCGCGGCGCAGAACTCCTGCTGGACGAATGGCGCCAGTGCAACGAAAACTACGATCAGTTTGTTACGACACTTGCAAGGCGTCGGGCAGACTTGCCTGATGTGGGGGCTAAGGCCAGCCTGGGTGGTGCCGGACGCGAGACGTTGACTGTCCAGGAAGAGGCAGTCGATCGCTCCACTGAGCTGCAGCGTGCTCTCGCCGACATTGGAGCCGCTGCAGAGGTGAAAGGTGTGGAGCACGGGCCGAGGCTGAGCCGCTATAAGGTAGCCTTGAAGGACGTGAACCAGTTCGACAAGCTTAAGAGGGGTGTGGAGCGTCTGGCATTCGTGCTTGGGCTTGGTGGCGCGCTGCCATCGATCTCAAATAGCACCGAAGCGAAGACCCTTCTGATCGACGTTCCGCGCCTGCGCAGTTCGTGGAAGACCGCAGCTGTCGAAGAGTTCTTGACAGCACTGTCTGGCCAACCGAAGGACGGACTTTGGGTTTGCCCCGGAGTTGATGTGGTAGGCCGATCAGTTGCATTTGATTTGCGTTCGGCACCTCATCTGTTGGTCGGCGGCTCGACCGGGCAGGGGAAGAGTGTTTGTGTGCATGCAATCCTGGCTTCGTTGATTGCGAAACACAAACCTTCTGACGTCAGGTTGGCCTTAATGGACCCAAAGAGAGTGGAGTTTGGAGTCTATGCACGTAGCAAATTCCTCTGGAACGACAGAATCGCGATAGGCGATCAAGAGTCGAGCTCGATGCTCGATGATCTGATTTCGGAAATGGACAACCGCTATCGGGTGTTCGAAGGTCTTGGTGTAAGCAATCTGCGCGAGGCGAGAGAAGCGGGATCGGTCTTCCCCTACATCGTTGCTTGCATCGATGAACTTGCCGAACTGATCCTAACTGACCGCACGCTCGAAACTAAGATCGCTAGGCTGGCTCAGATGGCAAGAGCGGCAGGCATTCACCTTATACTAGCTACGCAAAGGCCTGATGCAAAAACGTTCAGTGGCCTTATCCGTTCAAACATTCCCGCGCGCATTGCCCTGACGGTTCAGAAGTCCTCAGAGTCACAGATCATTCTCGACGACACGGGGGCAGAGGCGCTGCTTGGCTCCGGTGACATGATCATCAAGCTGCCTGCGGGCGATGCCATCCGCGCCCACGGATACCTTTTGACCCTGCAGGACGTTGCATCAATTGTTGGGCGCGCGTCATGACGATGACGCCATCTCTTTTGGATGCTAAGGGCCTCAAGTGCCCAATGCCAGTGATAAAGGCAAGGAAGATGATCAAGACACTTGGGGCTGGGTCTCGATTGAAGATCGAATGCACAGATCCCCTCGCAGAAATCGACATCCCCCACATGGTCAGAACCGATGGCCATACGCTCGTCGATCAGGGGCAGTCTAGTGGCACACTTTGGTACCTGATCGAGATCGGACACCGTTAGAGAGGTAGCGTATGGCGAATGGTTCGGGTGGGTTCCAATACTTAACCCTTGAGGTGAAGCGTCGTCTCGCGGCACCGGTTGGTCATTTTACGTTCTGGGCGTATCTCGTCGCCGGTATTGTTGGGGCATCCGCCTTTGGTGTATGGTATGAGCTACTGCCCCTTCTGCTGGGCAGACACGGCTCAAATGAAGCCGTGTTTACAGCGCTCCTGACTTTCTTTCCTGCCCTTGCCGGTTCATCCGCCTTACAACTTGTATTTGATGATGCCGCGAAGCCTATGCGCGCGTTTGCGATCGTCCTAATTTTGATCTTCTTTGGCTTTGCAGTTTGGCTCGGCTTCGCGCGCCCCACATCTCTTGGCATTGCCTACTTTTGCGCAGGGCTCGCATGTCTTCTGGCGATTTTTGTATGGTGGATAACGAGTGGGCAGGACCCTGCCTTCCGGGACAACGTGGATGACACCTCGCCACTTGGGGGGCAACTAAGCGATGAGCTAAATGGTGATCTGAAGGGATTCAAAGGATGACTTCCGACGACTTTCCGTTCACTACAAATGCGGTCTTAGTTGAGCAGCCACTTTACAGTTTCTTTGCCGCGGCAATCCCTGCGCGCCTGCTTCTTAAGGTGGCGTTCAGTGATGCTATGGAAGCCCATATGAAGGATGATGGGTCGGGTTATAGAGTCGAAGCAACCCAACGCATCATCCAGTCGAAGCGGCTCACTCAGATTGCGGGTTATATCGATAGAGAGGACTCCGGATTTCCAAACGCGATAATACTCGCTGCCAATTTTCGTCAGGATGGTCTGATCGAAGAAGATGGTGATCCGGAGGATGAAGTGGAAGGTGAGTCGCCAAGGCTTTCGAGACGTTGGACTGTTGAAGCAGACGGAACTGGTTCTTATCGGCTAACGATCCCTTCGGCCGATAAACTTGCAGCAATTATCGATGGGCAGCATCGGCTTTTTGCTTTCGCAGAGGCAAAGGTGGCGGCGCGGCTAAACATGAACCTACTGTGCTCAATTTTCCTTGATCTTCCGAAGCCATATCAGGCTCAAATTTTCGCAACCATCAACTCAAATCAGAAGCCCGTCGATAAGAGCCTCACCTATGAGCTTTTCGGCTACAATATTGACGAGGAACCCGCGGAGCTTTGGTCTCCAGATAAGTTGGCGGTCTTTCTGACCAGGAAGCTAAGTGTGGACCTTGAATCGCCATTGAGAGGCAGAGTTTCTATTGCCCCCCTAAAGGATACGAGGCTTTCCGAGCTTGCCCAATTGGGCCAATGGAAAGTTTCAACTGCTGTTGTCGTCGAGGGTTTGCTGCGACTTTTTTCAACAAATCCGAAGCGTGATGCTCAAGCAATGCTTACTCCATCGCGTTCGAGCCGATCTTCACTAAAGGGTGGCCGAGTGGATCGTTCACCTCTGCGATCGTACTTTGTCGATGGCAATGACCATCTGATCTATTCGCTCGCTTTGAACTTCCTGCGGGCTTGTCAGAATGTGTTCTGGTCGAGGGCGAGGGAGGGTTCCTTTATCGTAAAGACGGTTGGCATCCAGGCGCTTTTTGATCTTCTTCGGAAGGAGCTTGTCGTTCGGGCACTCGAAGAGAAAGACTTGCGCGTGGAATTTTTCGAGGCCCATCTATCCAAGGCATCACAGATCGACTTCGGTTCGGCACCGTTCAGAGATGCCTCGGGTTCGGGGCGAACGCGGATACGGCAAGCGTTGGAGCGGGCGATCTTTCCGCCTGCGGGTCAACAATAGGTCAACCTGTCGACCTGCCTCGTTCACGGTTTGGGCTACGGCGGCATCCGCCGGTTGCGGTTGAGAGCGGCAAGGTAATCAAGCGATATCAATGAGTTGGCTCGTAAGTGCTTGAAATGCAAAGGTCCCATGTTCTCCTTTTGGTCCGCCTCATAACCTGAAGGTCACAGGTTCAAATCCTGTCCCCGCAACCAACGATACCGGCGATAGAAGATTGTTCAGAGCCTCGGCCTCCGCAAGGAAGTCGGGGTTTTCTTGCCCGCCGTAAACCGCAGGATCGTAACCGTCCGGCCTGACCGCTCTGCCGCGTGATGCTGGTGCCGGATCGTGTCCACCAAGGATAGTGGACACTAAGGGACGGGCGTGGTGCGGCGGATGAGGAGAAGCGGTCGATCTGCCTGCAGACGACGGCGCCAGGCGTTTCCGTGGCACAGGTGGCGCGGCGCTATGCGGTGAACGCGAACCTGATCTTCAAGTGGCTGCGCGATCCCCGTTATGCGCCGGACCCGGCGTCGTTTCCGTCGCCGTCGGAGGACACGCGCTTTCTGCCGGTGGAGATCGTCGCGGAAGGACGCCCTGACGCCAGCACAACTGGCAATGCTCTTGGAGGGGATCGACTGGCGGGCGCCGCAGCGGACGGGGCGGCCTGGCAGCGGGATAATCTGCAGGGCACGCAAGAGAAGGATTCCCACAGGGAATGCAGTGGGATAAACTTCTCGCATGCGGGATCAGGCCCTGACCTTGCCGGAAGACCCCGAAGAGTTGCGCAGCTTCACCGCGCGGCTCTTGGCCGAGGTCAAGGCGCAGGCGATCCTGATCGAGAAGCTCTGGCACCAGCTGGCCGGGCACCGGGCGCACCGGTTCGGGGCCTCGTCCGAGACCGTAAAGCAGTTGCAACTGACGCTTGAGACCAGCGAGATCGCGGCAGCCGCGATGACGGCGCGGATGAAGCTGCCCGACATCGAGGAGAAGGACAAACCCAAGCGCCATCCGATCCCCGCCCATATCCCGCGGATGGAAGTGGAACTCAGCCCCCGGACCGATGCCTGTGCCGATTGCGGCGGGCGCCTGCGCTGGATCGGCGAAGATGTGACCGAGGAGCCTGAATACGTCCCCGGCCGCTTCATCGTGAACCGCATCGTCCGCCCTCGGCTGACTTGTTCGTGCTGCGAACGGTTTGTGCAGGCTCCGCTGCCGTCGCGCCCGATCGAGCGTGGCCGCCCAGGGCCGGGCCTCTTGGCGCACGTTCTGGTCAGCAAATATGCCGACCACCTGCCGCTCTATCGCCAGAGCCAGATCTTCGACCGTGAAGGTCTCGATCTGGATCGCTCCACCCTTCCCGACTGGGTCCGCAAGACCACAGCGCTGCTGGAGCCAATCGCCGATGCCGTCGGCCGCCATGTCCTGTCGGCCGAGGCGATCTTTGCCGACGACACGCCGATCAGCATGCTCGCCCCCGGCAGCGGCAAGACCCAGACCGCCCGGCTCTGGACCTATGCCCGTGACGAACGGCCCTGGGGCGGCGAAGCCCCTCCGGCCGCCTGGTATCGCTTCTCTGGCGACCGCAAGGGCCAACACCCCAAGGACCATCTCGCCCGCTTCCGGGGCTGGATGCACGCCGATGGCTATGCCGGGCTCGAGGACCTCTATTGCTCGGGCGCCATCCGCGAGGACGCCTGCATGGCCCACGTGCGGCGCAAGTTCGTCGACATCCACCGGTCGCAAAGCTCGCCGATCGCCGAGGAGGCGATCGGCCGGATCGCGCAGCTTTACACTCTCGAGAAAGAGGCCAAGGGCCGCCGCCTGACCGTCGCGCGGAACTGCGACGCGCCCATGCCGCCGCTCTCCGACGTTCTGGAGGTCTGGCTGGCCATGCAACTCACCACGATCTCGGGCAAATCCCCACTCGCGGCGGCCATCCGTTACGCGCTGACCCGCATCCCGACCACGGCATCCTTGAGTTGGATAACAACGCGGCCGAACGCGGCATGCGCACCGTTGCCTTGGGCGGAAGAACTACCTCTTCGTCGGTTCCCAGGCAGGCCGCCGCCATTGCCTACACCCTGATCGAAACGGCCAAGCTCAACTCCGTCGATCCATACGCCTGGCTCGCAGACACCCTCGCCCGCATCCCGGACTACAAGATCACCAAGGTTGATAAAACTGCTGCCGTGGCGATGGAACCGGTAGCGGTCAGGCAGGACGGTTACCCTAATCCCGCCCGCGAGCGGAAGGTCTCGGCTTCCACGATGCCCGCCTTGACGACGAGACCACCGAGTTCGATCGCCCTCTGCATCAGCGCATCCCAATCGCCGACCTTATCTCTCGCTGCTCCATTGTCACGCTGCTGCGCATAGGGCGGGATGAGCGGCGCCTGCGCCCCGTCCATCAGCCGGGCCACCACGGACGGGCCCGCATCACCACCGCAGATCAGCCGGAGATCGCTCAGCGCCTAGATGTCGTCTAGCAGACACGCGTGACGGCTACGATGTCCCAGAGCAGAGATACGGCGACGCTCCAAGGTAGAGATGTGGCGAGCAGATCAAGAACAGGTTGCCCTTGGCGCCGCAGTGACACGGAACCTTTCTGCCAGGCCGGCATTCTCAATCCTGCCGGCGCGTGGCGGGCGCGTTAACAGCCGTCCTGCCCTGAAAGGGGGGCACCGATCATGACCGAGCCTGTTGCCAGCAGCGGCGGCGACCGGACGCCGCCCGACTCCGATAAGCCACCCGATCCCGACGCCGTGACGACCGATCATCCCGAGATCGGCGCCTCCCCAACTCCGAGGCTGATCCTGTCCACCCTGGGGGTGGTGTATGGCGACATCGGGACCTCGCCGCTTTATGCGCTTCGGGAATCGCTGCGACATGCGCATGAACACCACATGGCGGAAACCGCGGTGATCGGCATCGTGTCGCTGCTGTTCTGGACCGTGGTGCTGATCGTCACGCTGAAATATGTCGTCCTGATCCTGCGCGCCGACAACAACGGCGAGGGCGGCACCCTGTCGCTGGTCGCCAAGGCTCAGGAGGCGCTGCACCGACGGGCCTGGTGGCTGTATCTCGTGGGGATCGTGGGCGTGTCGCTGTTCTCCGGCGACTCGATGATCACCCCGGCGATGTCGGTGCTGTCGGCGGTCGAGGGCATGACCCTTGTCCTGCCCGGGTTCGGCAACTGGGTGGTGCCGGTCACGCTGATCATCGTGGTCGCGCTGTTCTGGGTGCAGCGAACAGGAACCGAGGCGGTGTCGCGGTTTTTCGGCCCGGTGATGCTGATCTGGTTTCTGACCCTCGGTATTCTTGGGGCCATGCATCTGCTGGACGATTCCCGCATCCTGCAGGCGCTGAATCCGCTTTATGCCACCGCCTTCATTGCCCGGAACGGCCTGGATGTGCTGCCGGTGATGGGTTCCGTCTTCCTGGCCGTGACCGGAGCCGAGGCGCTATACGCCGACATGGGCCATTTCGGGCGCGGCCCCGTGCGCATTTCCTGGCTGGCGATCGTGTTCCCGGCCCTGACGCTCAGCTATATGGGGCAGGGGGCGATGGTGCTGTCCCACCCGGAAAATGCGGACAATCCGTTCTTTCTGCTGGCGCCGGCGGCGTTCACCCTGCCGCTGGTGGTGCTGGCGACGGCGGCCACGGTGATCGCCAGCCAGTCGGTGATTTCGGGGGCGTTTTCCGTGTCCCAGCAGGCGGTGCAGCTTGGGCTGCTGCCGCGGCTGGAAATCCAGCACACCTCGGACACTCAACAGGGACAGGTCTATCTGCCGCGCGTCAACCTGATCCTGATGACCGGGGTCTGCGCGCTGGTCCTGGCCTTCGGCTCGTCCGAGCGGCTTGCCAGCGCCTATGGCATCGCGGTGACCGGGGACATGGTGATCACCTCGATCCTGGCGGTCGTCGTGTTCCGTTATGCCTGGAAATGGAACTGGCTTGCCGTGCTGGGGATCATGCTGCCGGTCCTGGCCATCGAGCTGGTGTTCTTTTCAGCCAACCTGATGAAGGTGGTGGATGGCGGCTATGTCCCGCTGATGTTTGCGGCCGTGGTGGTGACTTTCATGCTGGTCTGGATGCGGGGCACGCTGCTTTTGCAGCGCAAGCTGTCGGCGGAAAGCGTGGCGCTGGATTTCCTGGTCGAGCAATTGACCGACAGCCCGCCGACCGTGGTGCCGGGCACGGCGGTGTTCCTGACCGCGGATTCGAAGATCGCCCCTCCGGCGCTGATGCACAATCTCAAGCACAATCGCGTCCTGCACGAGCGCAACTTCGTCGTGACGGTCGAGGCCGCGACCACGCCCCGCGTTCCCGAGGACCGCCGCATCCGCGTCGAACAGCTCGCCCCCCGGTTCTGGAGGGTCTGGCTGCGCTTTGGCTATATGGAGCAGCCGAATGTCCCCAAGGCGCTGGCGGGGGCCAAGGCGCAGGGGCTTAGATTCGACGTGATGTCCACGTCCTATTTCCTCAACCGCCGCTCGCTGCGGGTGGGGAAGGCGCGGCTGATGCCCCTCTGGGCCTCGCGGCTTTATGCGGGAATGTACCGCTCGGCCTCCGAGCCCACCAATTTTTATCGGCTGCCATCGAACCGGGTCGTCGAATTGGGCCAACAGATCAATATCTGACAGGGGCTGGATTATGGTGGGGCCGAATCCGACCTGCCGCAAACGACGGCGGGGCGGCGCAGATGGCGCTGGCTTGTGGCTATTCCGACCACAGCGCTTTTGCCCGCCGCGTTCACAGCCAGATAGGTCCGAGAACCGCTCCCTGCGTGCTCATTCTTCCGTATCGGATTCCGTCCGCGCGGCGCCTCGGGCGGGGCGGGTGGTTTCCCGCAGGCGCTCCAGTTCCGCCAAGGCGGTGGCGGCGGTCTCCCGATCCGTGGTCGCCAGCCCCAGCAGCAGCATCTCGAGGCAGGCCACGGTGGCGCTGTGCAGCGCCACCTGCCCGCTGCGGCCCCGGGGGACGGGCAGGACCACAGTTGCGGATCGTGCCGGTTTTTCGTCCGGGGCGTCTGTCAGCAGAATGACCGGGATCTGCAGGCGGCGGGCCTCGAAGATGGTTGCCTCGGCCTCGGGGTAGGGTTTGCCATAGGCCAGCATCACCAGCGCATCGCCACGTTCCAGTTCCAGCAGCTGGTCGGCAAGGGCCGGCCCCATCTGGTCGAGGACAAGCTGCCGCCGCCCCTTGCGACGCAATCGGGCGGCGAAATATGCGGCGATATGTGCGGTGGGGCCGACGCCGAAGACGGCAATCCTCTCGGCGACATGCAGGATCTTCAGCGCATCCGGCATGGCGCGGCGCACCGGGCCATCGCGCAGCGCCGCCAGGGCATCGCTGAGCGAGGCGATCACCCTGTCCATCGCGGCGTCGGTATCCTCGCCGACCTCGGCCCAGGTCCGGGCCAGATTGTCGGCCGGGGCGCTTCTTTCCCTATAGGCGGAGGCAAGCTCGCTCCGCAGATCGTGCAGCCCGTCGAACCCGAGCGCCTGGACGGCGCGCACGACGGTCGCGTCCGAGGTGCCGGTCGCGCGCCCCAGATCGAGCGCCGAAAGGGTCAGGGTCTCGATCGGGTTGGCTGCGATATAGTCTGCGACCCTTTTGAAGGCCGGTGACAGGCGATCACGGCAGCGCGCATGGCGCTGTGTGAGGATATCCCGTGCTGGCGCCGGGCCATTCCTGCGTGTCTTGGTCATGGTCGGCTTGCGTCTCCAACCCGGTGGATGTAGCGTTC
>Ga0172382_10004353_pt1 | contig 21733 bp, 21 predicted proteins | sample Leawel138RmetaG_FD_122245 | JGI IMG/M metagenome (GOLD analysis project Ga0172382, IMG submission 122245) | Leachate microbial communities from a municipal landfill in Southern Ontario, Canada - Leachate well 138R metaG | ecosystem: Engineered > Solid waste > Landfill > Unclassified | place... | reverse complement strand
TTGCCAGCGCGGCAGACCGCGCTCATTCGCCAATCAATTGAAGATTCGCAAGGCCACCAGCGAAATGCTCGGAAAGAACACCAGCAGGAAAATCCGCAGAATGTCAGAGGCCAGGAAGGGCATCACGCCGCGGAAGATGGTTGCCATCGGGATGTCTTTCGCAATCCCGTTGATGATGTAGACGTTCATCCCCACTGGAGGCGTGATCAGGCCAATCTCCATGACCACGAGTGCAACCATGCCGAACCAGATCGCCTTATCTTCCAGACCGAGGCCCCAGTACTCCATGCCGAGCACGATCGGCAGGAAGATCGGCACCGTCAGCAGGATCATCGACAGGCTGTCCATCACGCAGCCGAGCAGCATGTAGATCACGATGATCGCGAGCAGGACGGTAAACGGCCCGAAGCCCATCTCCTGCACCCAGGCAGCCGCCTCTTGCGGCATCTGGCTCACCGCCATGAAGGAGTTCAGCATGTCTGCGCCGAGCAGGATCAGGAACATCATCCCCGTGCCCTTGGCCGTACCGTACAGGCACTCCAGGAAGGCTGGCCCTTTCAGCCCGCCCGAACGCCACGCCGCAATACCGGTCGCCAGCACACCCACGGATGCCGCTTCTGTCGGGGTGAATACGCCACCGTAAATTCCGCCGATCACGACCAGGAAGATCAGCAGCACCGGCCAGGTTTCCATCAGCGTCACCAGACGCTCAGCCCATGAGTGCTTCGGCGTCCCCGGGCCACCGGCCGCGGGATCGACGCGGGTCACGATGGCGATCACCAGCATGTACCCCATCGCGGCCAGCACACCGGGCACGAATGCAGCCAGGAAAAGCTTGGCAATATTCTGTTCGGCAAGGATGGCGTAGATCACCAGCGGCACCGACGGCGGGATCAGGATACCAAGGGTGCCGCCTGCGGCCAGCGAACCCGCGGCCAGGCCGGGCTTGTACTGATGACGCTTCAATTCTGGCAGTACCACATGCGACATGGTCGCCGCGGTGGCAAGCGAGGAACCACAGATCGCGCCAAAACCGGCACACGAAGCCACCCCGGCCATTGCCATGCCGCCACGCCAGTGGCCGATGAAAGCATTGCCCGCCTTGAACAGCGCCCGCGACAGACCACCATGGGTGGCAAACTGGCCCATTAACAGAAACAAGGGTACGACCGACAGGTCATACAGCGAAAAGCGTCCGTAAGGCGCGTTCTTGAGATAGGCAATCAGCGGGTCCCAGCCGGAAACCCAGATATAGCCCGCCGAACCGGTGAGGAACATGGCGACGCCAATCTGAACCCGCAAGGCCAGCATCGCCATCATCGCCAAGCCCATGACGAGGCCGATTGAAGTTCCGCTCATGCGTGTTCACTCCCGCGCAAGTCAAGGACAAAGGTCTGCAGCGCGGCAAGGCCGAGCAGGAAGAAGGAAGGCGCAACGGGGATGTAGCCCCACCACACCGGGAGAGCGATCACCATCGAGGTTTCACCATACTCCCGCATCTCCATCATCCCGTCCCATATCCGCCACGCGAGCAGGAACGACGAAACCGCCAGCAGCAGCGCGGCAATCGCATCGAGCGCGCGCTTAAGCGAAGTTGGCGCCCACAAGGTGAAAAAATCGACGAACACATGCCCGCGCTTCAACTGGCAGTACGGCAGACACATCGCAATTCCCATCGCCGACAGCATCTGCACCAGTTCATAGTCACCCGGCACCGGCAGGTTGAACAACGTGCGCCCGATCACACTGGTGACCGACATCAGCGCCTCGACGAGAAAAAACACGCCACCCAGCACGGCCAGCACCACACAGGCCATGGAGATGGTTCTGCCGATCACGCCACCGGGCGAAACGGTCGACATATTCACGGACTCAGCCATTGAGCTCTCCCTTCAGAATGCAAGAATCCCGTCTGCACCGCAGCGGATGCGCTGCGGGCAAGGACGGGACCTTATTACCTGGAGTACTGTTTGACCAGCGCAGCAGCTTCGTCGTGGAGCTTCCTGCCATCCACACCCTTGGCCGAAATGTCCGAGATCCACTCATCGGTGACCGGTCGCGCAGCCGCCATCCATTTTTCCATTTCGCTGGCGGAAATCTGATAGATCTTGTTTCCGCGGGCTGCCGTGGCTTCACGACCGTCGGCATCGGCAGCCTTGAACTGAGCCGACACCCAAGCCGACGTCTCACGCCCGCTGTTGTTGTCGATCACCTTTTTCAGGGCGGGCGACAGGCTGTCATACTTCTTCTTGTTCATGACGAAGATCATGGTCGCGGTGGTCATCGCACGCACATCGCCCGACTCGGCATGGAACTTCGTCAGTTCATGTGTCTTGGTGGCGGGCACGACTTCCCACGGAATCAGCGCCCCCTCGATCACCCCCTTGGAGAGGCTTTCGGCCATTTGCGGCACCGGCATTCCCACCGGCGTCGCACCCAGCGCGGACAGCAACTTGTTGCCAAGGCGTGAGGGCGCACGTACTTTCATGCCCTTGAGGTCGTCCAGCGTCTTGACTTCGGTATCACGGAAATGCAGGACGTTGGGGCCGTTCACCCAGGTCGCAATTGGTTTCAGACCGGCAAACTCGCGCATCGCATTCTTCTGCACGAAATCCCACATCGCGCGGGACGACGCCTCATGCGTGGTCGTGAAGAAGGGAAGCTCGAACACCTCCGAGACGGGGAAGCGGCCCGGCGTATAGCCCGGCAAGGTCCACACGATATCGGCGACGCCGTCACGTGCCTGGTTGAGCAGTTGCGCGGGCGTGCCGCCCAACTGCATTGCCGGATAGATCTGGCACTTGAGCTGCCCCTTCGACTCTGCCGCAATCTTTTCACACCACGGCTCAATGAACTTGGTGTGCGCGGGCGAAACCGGTGGCAGGAAGTGCGCCACCTTGAGTACAACCTCTTCGGCCATGGCGGCAACAGGCATCAGGGCTACGGCGGCAATACCCAGAACCAGACGATGAATCTGCATGAACGTCTCCTCATTGAACAGGCTTGAATGGCGCTGCAGTGCAAGTACTCAACAGCGCGCCTTTACTCATCAAACCAATTCTGAGGCTACGAAGCACTATCCGAAAGTATTAGAGGTCACTAGCAGGTATACAGAAATGGCATACCTTGCCATCACTGGTGCAACAAGGATGATTTGCTTCGCCGTGGCTGAAAAACGGCAGGCTCCGATCCATTCGCATTGAATCGGGCCTGCCCGTTTCATGCCGGACACGGTCAGCCCGCAACTTCCATGACCATGAGCCCTGCGGCCGTATTCGAGATCGGAATATGGTAATTCGCGTGAACCTTGCGAACAGGCCCGGGCAGGGCGGCACGTGTGGCCAGCCACATCAGCAGTTCGACGCCCTGGGTTCCGGCCTTTTCAACGATGTCCTCGTTGGAGTACTGCGTCACCCACTTGGGGTCCGCGATCAGGCTTTCCATGAACGCGAGATCGAAGTTCTTGTTCATGAAGCCTGCGCGTTCGCCATCGAGTTGGTGTGACAGACCACCGGAACCGATGATGACCACACGCAGATCGTCGTCCCACGAAGCGATTGCCTCACCCAGGGCCTTGCCCATCTTGTAGCAACGTCGCGCCGAGGGCAGCGGATACTGTACGGTGTTGATGCACACCGGCACAGTGTGCACCGGGCAGTACTCGTCGTCCGGCCACAGCAGTTTGAGCGGCAGCGAGAATGCGTGATCGACCAGCATCTCCTGACAGGTCGTAAGGTCGAACTCACGCTCCACCAGTTCGTTGATGATGTGCCACGACAGTTCGGGGGCGCCCGTATACGGCGGCAGAGTGGGAATGCCCCAGCCCTCGTCCGCGTTCTGGTACGAGGCCGCGGCACCCACAGCGAAGGTTGGCATCTTGTCGAGGAAGAAGTTGAGCCCGTGGTCGTTGTAGATGACGACAGCGACGTCCGGCCTCACCTTCTGCAGCCAGTCATGGACCGGCGGGAAGCCATCGAAGAATGGTTTCCAGTAAGGATCGTTTTGCAGATTGCCGGCAATCGCACGGCCAATCGCCGGGACGTGAGAAGTCGTGATGCCACCCAGAATCTTTGCCATCGCTCAGTCTCCCGCCGCCATCAGCATGGCCTTGAAGGCCTCCTTGCTCATGCCGGTCTGGGCAGCGCCCAGATCCTGCACATCGAGCCCGAGTATCCCGGCGAACTTTGCCAGGTAGTAGACATTGCCGCCTGCAGCAAGCAAGCCCAGCACATCGCGCCCCCGAATCGCCGCACGCTGCGCGTCGGAGAGCCCGTACGCATCACAATACGCATCCTCGTCACGGCTGAACGCATCGCGATTGTCGGCACTGTTGAACGAGAAACACATCTTGTTGAGCGCATAGCCCTTACGCGCAAGCGCGCCGTCGAAGATCGACGTCCCTGGAATCGTTCGCTTCTGTCTGACCATGCTCATGCCTGCGCCTCCTCATGACTCAAATGACGGGAGCCGCAGTATTTGCCCCTGGACACAAAAGATAAACAAAGCGAAACTCATCTGACTCATGAGCAAATTCGATTATTCACACCTCGACGGGCACCTGTTACAGCTGCTGATCGCGGTCGTGGAGGAGCAGTCGATCACACGCGCGGCATCCCGGCTCGGCGTCACGCAGTCGGCGGTCTCACACCTGCTGGGCAAGTTGCGAACGATCGTCGGCGACCCGCTTTTCGTGAAGTCCGGGCGTGGCATCGTTGCCACCGCACGGGCCGAAACGCTGGCGACCGAGGCGCGCGCCCTGTTGCAGGAAATGCGTCGCTTCGCCACCGTCAGCGAGTTTGACCCGACAACGCTGAAGACCACATTCACCATCGCGGCCAATGATTTTCAGCGCGACCTGCTCCTGCCACGACTGCTCGACAGCGTGCGCAAATCGGCCCCCGGGGTGGTCCTGCGCATCATTCCGTCGGACATTCCGAGCGCAGACATGCTGCGCAACGAACATTGTCAGCTGGTCATATCGCCGCGCCCTCCGGACGCCACCGACATCCTGCAGAAGCGCCTGTTCGAAGATGAGTATCGCATCTTCCATGACGGCGACAGGCGACGGGCGCCCGCAGGGCTGGAAGACTATCTTGCCGCCGAACACGTCACCGTGGTCTATCACCCGGCGCGAGCGCTCGATTTCGACCAGACCTTGCTGGCGCAGGGAATCAAGCGCAGTTTTGTCGTCACGGTTCCCGGATTTTCCGGCATCCCGGCCTTCATTCGCGGCAGCGAACGCCTCGCAACCCTGCCAGGCCTGCTGCGCACCGGATTGCTGCGCGACCTCGCCAGTGCCCCCCTGCCCTTCTCCGGCCCACGCCTGCCGATGTACATGATCTGGCACCTGCGCTACAGCCACGACCCGGCACACAGCTGGCTGCGCAGCGCGCTCGAGGCCGCCGTACCGCAAGCCCTCGCTGCGGCGGACGACGGCATACCCGCGGTCTGACGCTCAGGGGGTGAGACGCATCACCCCCCAGCGCTCACTGTCGGGCATGTGCTCGGGCATGCCGACACGACCGATTCCGGGCAATTTGATCGCGGGGGGCCATGCATCCACCCCGAGGCTGAGGCCGAGCAGACTCAGCTCCAGCCCTTCCTCGGCCGCGACCGTGATGCCGAGCAGGCCGAACAGCGACAACTGCCCGCCCGAGCCACTGGGCGCCGTATCGAAGAAGGCCCCCTCCGGGAGATAGTCCTTGCCGATTGCCGTAGGCGGCAGTTCAAGCCGGAGTTCGGGCACCTCGCGGCCAAGGTAGGCAATGAAGGTATTGCTGTTGGGGCCAGGCCAGATGCGGTATTCATTGGCGTGCGGATAGCGTGCCGCAGCCTCGTGCAGACGTGCGATCAGCGCATCCACCTCCGCCCCGCCGCGAACGTCACGCAGCAGCTCGGGGGCACTTCCAAACCAGTATCCGTCCGGAATGCCCTGATGCACGCGAACAGCCTGCCGCCCGCGCGACACACCGAAACCCATCACTTCGAAACGCGTGTAATCTGCGGCCCCGCCCGGCTTTGCCGCGATCCAGGTATGCACGCCGAAGATGCCGCGCCAGCGCACCGCGCGCGCCGCATAGACCTGAATCACGGCCTCATCAACCTGCGCCGGGTCCGGTGCCTGTCCGCTGCTGTCACGGCGCGCCGTGCGCCAGTCTGCCGCCTGAGCATCACCGGCGAAGTGGATCGCTGCAGCCCCTGCGAGCGGCAGAAAGAACGCCAGCAGCACTGCAGCGACCACCCTGCTCAGGCGCCGTTTACCGCCTCGGACGGGCACGTCCTTCATCCTGGCTGAAACTCCTCGGTGTCGATCTCGGTCTGCGTGGCGGCGTTGTAGCGCGGGCCGGAGACCGTGTGGCGATTGATCAGCGCCTCCGCCTCCGCAAGGATCTGCGGACTCAACATCAGATCGGCGGCCGCGGCGTTTTCCTCGAGATGCGCGATGTTCGTCGTCCCCGGGATAGGCAGAACATGGTCACCCTTCGCGAGCAGCCAGGCCAGTGCGAGTTGTGCGGGGGTGCAACCAGCCTTCGCCGCCAAGGCCTGATAAGCATCGAGCAGGCGCAGGTTGGCGGCAAACGCATCCCCCTGAAAGCGTGGCATCGAGCGCCGGATATCCTTGGCATCGAAGGTCTCTGCAGCATCGGGCGTCGTGAGCGCATTGGCAAGAAAACCGCGGGCGACCGGGCTGAAGGCGACGAAACTGGCACCCAGCTCGCGACACGCATCGAGCACCGCGATCTCGGGGTTGCGGGTCCACAGCGAGTATTCGGTCTGCACTGCTGCGATCGGGTGCACTGCGTGTGCACGCCGCAAAGTCTCTGCGGACACTTCAGACAGACCGATGCTGCGAATCTTGCCTTCACGCACCAGTTCGGCAAGTGCGCCGACGCTGTCCTCAATGGGCACCTGTTTGTCCCAGCGGTGAAGGTAATAGAGGTCGATGACGTCAGTCTGGAGACGCTTCAGCGATGCCTCACAGGTCAACTTGAGCGTCTCCGGTCGGCCGTCGATGACGCGCTTGCCGTCCACACCGGTCATGCCGCACTTGCTTGCCAGCGTGAAGCGCGAGCGATATCGCGAGAGCACACGGCCGACCAGGGTCTCGTTGGCACCGAAGCCATACAGTGACGCGGTGTCAAAATGGGTGATACCCAGGTCGAGCGCGCGCAACAGCACGGCTTCAGCCGCTTCGGGTGCCGGTGGCACACCGTAGGCATGGCTCAGGTTCATGCAGCCCAGGCCGATGGCGCCGACCTGGAAGGGACCGAGAGAACGTTGTTGCATGCAGGATTCCTCAAATGGAAACGGCTCCAGCCGTGAGGGTGGAGCCGGTTGTCGTCGGATGTGACAGCGTCAGGCGGCGTTTAGTTGCTGCTCGAGCTGATGCAGTACCTGATAGCACGGCAAGACCTTGCCCACGCTGGAGTTGGGTTCGCGGCCTTCGCGGATGGCGGCGAAGAACTCGCGATCCTGCAACTCGATGCCGTTCATCGACACGGCGACCTTGCTGACGTCGATCTGCTCTTCCTTGCCGTTGAAGAGATCGTCGTAGCGGGCGATATAGGTGCCGGTATCGCCGATGTAGCGGAAGAAGGTGCCGAGCGGGCCTTCGTTGTTGAACGACAGCGACAGCGTGCAGATTGCACCGTTGGCTGCTCTGAGCTGGATGCTCATGTCCATCGCAATGCCCAGCGTGGGGTGAATCGGCCCCTGAATGGCATTGGCCTGCACGATCGGGCTGCCCGCCTGGTAGGCGAACAGGTCAACAGTGTGCGCGGCGTGGTGCCACAGCAGGTGATCCGTCCAGCTGCGCGGCTGGCCGAGCGCGTTCATGTTGGTACGGCGGAAAAAGTAGGTCTGCACATCCATCTGCTGAATGTTGAACTCACCCGCGGTGATCTTGTTGTGCACCCACTGGTGACTGGGGTTGAAGCGGCGGGTGTGGCCCACCATCGCGACCAGGCCGGTGGACTTCTGCAGTGCTGCCACTTCATCGGCGCCCTTGAGCGTATCGGCAAGCGGAATCTCCACCTGCACATGCTTGCCGGCCTTCAGGCACTGGATCGACTGATCCGCGTGCATCTGCGTCGGCGTGCACAGGATGACCGCATCGACCTCGGGCAGCGCAAGGCTGTCGGCCAGGTCGGTGGTGACATGGCCGACGCCGTACTTGGCCGCCACTTCGCGGGTCTTGTCCAGGTCGCGCGAAATCAGTGAAACGACCTCGACACCGTCGATATTCCTGATGCCATCCAGATGCTTGATACCGAATGCGCCGGCTCCGGCCAGCGCGACCTTGATTGTCTTGCTCATCAGTTATTCTCCAGAATCAGGTGGCCCACCGCAGTGTTCGATGCAGGCACATGATAAAAGCGATGCTCGACGGTCGGTGCAGCACCGCCGGCGACATCACTCATGGCGCCACGCGCAATCAGCCACATTACCAGCTCGATGCCTTCCGACCCGGCTTCGCGCACATAGTCGATATGAGGCATCTGCGCCAGATCAGCGGGGTCGGCAATCAGGCGGTCGAGGAAGGCATTGTCCCACTCGCGGTTGATCAGGCCGGCGCGTGCGCCCTGCAGCTGGTGACTCATGCCGCCCGTGCCCCAGATCTGCACCTTGAGGTCCTGGTCGAAGGATTCGACCGCCTTGCGGATGGCCTGCCCGAGCATGAAGCAGCGCTTGCCCGACGGCACCGGATACTGCACCACGTTGACCGCGAACGGGATCACCGGGCACGGCCAGGCCTGCGGCTCACCGCACATCAGCGACAGCGGCACGGTGAGGCCGTGATCGACATCCATCCTGTTGACGATGGTGAGGTCGAAGTCATCCTGGATCACGCTCTGCGCAATGTGCGAGGCGAGTTCCGGATGGCCGATCACCGTCGGCACCGGCCGCGGCCCCCAGCCTTCGTCCGCAGGCTTGAATTCGGCGGCCGTGCCGATGGCGAAGGTCGGGATCATGTCCAGACTGAAAGCCGTGGCATGGTCGTTGAAGACGAGGAAAATCACGTCGGGCGTGTTGTCCTTCATCCACTGCTTGGAATGCTCGTACCCTGCGAACACCGGCTGCCAGTAGGCTTCGCCGGTTTTCTTGAGGTCGATCGCCGCACCGATGGCGGGCACGTGCGACGTGTACACAGATGCTGAAATCTTCGCCATGCTCAGGCTCCCTTGTTCTTGCCGGCGGCGCCTTGCGGCTGGTGCTGCGGCTGTGCGTCGCCGTCTTCGCCGAGGTGGCGGTTGCCTTCGGCCGAGCGCCCGCCCCCGACCATCATGTCGCGGTACTCGGCTTCGGTCATGCCGGTCATGCTGCCAGCCATCTGTTGGAAACTCAGCCCATCAGTGGCGCCGATCTTGGCGAGAAAATAGATGTTGCCGCCGGTGCGCATGCACCAGTTCAGATCGCGGGCCAGCACGGCCTGCTTCTGCTCTTCGGTCATCGCCCACTCGTCAAGATAGGCGCGCTCGTCGGCCTTGAAGCGGGCGCGATTCTCGGCCCTCATCAGCGACATGCAGAACTGGTTGAGCCAGTAGCCCTTGCGTGACTGCTCGGCATCGAAAATGATCGTACCGGGAATATCCTTGTACGGCTTGTCCAGGGCCATGATCAGCACTCCTCCGGCCAGTACAGCCGCATCGGGTTATCCACCAGCAGCTTTCGTTGCTGTTCGGCAGTCGCGGCGATGTGCGGGATGAAGTCGACCAGCAGGCCGTCATCCGGCATGTGATCCTTGAGGTTGGGGTGCGGCCAGTCGGTACCCCACAGGACGCGGTCGGGGAACTCATCGACGATACGCTTCGCGAACGGAACCACGTCGCGGTAGGCATTCTGCTCACCGTTCAGCGCCTTCGGGCCGCTCACGGACAAGCGTTCCGGGCAACTCACCTTGGACCACACGTTCGGGTGCTCGCGCATGAACTTCACGAACAGTTCGAACTCCGGCCCGTCGATGGGTTTGCTCACATCCGGCCGGCCCATGTGGTCGACCACCACCGTCGTCGGCAATGCGGTGAAGAAATCCCACAGCTCAGGCAGATCGACGGCCTCGAAGTAGATCACCACATGCCAGCCCAGCGGCGCGATGCGGTTGGCGATTTCAAGCAATTCGTCCTTGGGGGTGAAATCGACGAGGCGCTTGACGAAGTTGAAGCGCACGCCACGCACACCGGCCGCATGCAGATCCTGCAGCTCCTGGTCGGTGATGGCGCGACGCACCGTGGCGACGCCACGCGCCTTGCCACCCGAGTGGACGAGCGCATCGACCATGGCGCGGTTGTCAGCACCATGACAGGTGGCCTGAACCACCACGTTACGGGCAAAGCCGAGGTGGTCGCGCAGTGCATAGAGTTGCGCCTTGCTGGCGTCACACGGCGTGTACTTGCGCTCCGGTGCAAAGGGGAACTCGGCACCGGGGCCGAACACGTGGCAATGAGCGTCTACCGCACCAGCGGGGACCTGAAATCGGGGTTTCGCCGGGCCAGCGTACCAGTCCAGCCAGCCGGGAGTCTTGGTGAATTCCATGTCGGCGCCCATCAGTCGATGTACTTCAGGCCGGCCTTGGCCAGCGGTTCACGCAATGCGTACATGTCGAGCCCAAGCTCGCCTGCCGCGAAGCGCTCGCGCTTGGCGGTCTCGTTGTTCTCGCGTGCTTCGGCTGCATCGGCCACCTGCTGCGCGATCGCTGCGGGCACGACGACCACGCCATCGGCGTCGGCGATGACCACATCGCCTGGATTGACCACCGCACCGGCGCACACCACCGGAATATTCACCGAACCCAGCGTGGCACGGGTGCAGCCCTTGGCGTGAATGGCACGGCTGAACACCGGGAAGGCCATCTCGGTGAGATCCTTCACGTCGCGCACACCACCATCGATGATCAAGCCCTTGGCACCCCGCGATTTGTACGAGGTGGCGAGCAGATCGCCGAAGAAACCGTCGGTGCTGTCGGCAGTGCAGCCCGCCACCACCACGTCACCGGGCTGGATCTGTTCCGCTGCGACGTGCAGCATCCAGTTGTCGCCCGGCTGCATCAGCACGGTTACGGCGGTGCCGCAGGTGGCGGCTCCGGCGTACACCGGGCGGATGGTGGGCTTCATCAGGCCGACGCGGCCCATGGCTTCGTGGATGGTGGCCACGCCGAAACGGGAGAGCTTTTCCACCGCGGCCTTGTCGGCACGAACGATATTGCGCTTGACGATGCCGAGCTGGTTCATGGGAAGGGTCATCTTGTTTCTCCTTACAGGCCCTTGGCCTTGAGTGCGGCATCGAGGCGCGGATAGACGCGACGGGCGTTGCCTTCGTAGATCTGGTGACGTTGCGCGGGGGTCAGATTCGCGCCCTCGATGTAGCGCTTGGTGTCGTCGAAGTAATGGCCCGTCTCGGGGTCAATGCCACGCACCGCGCCGATCATCTCGGAGGCGAAGAGCACGTTTTCAACCGGGATCACCTTGGTCAGCAGGTCGATGCCCGGCTGATGATAGACGCAGGTGTCGAAGAAGATGTTGTTGAGCAGGTGATCCTTGAGCAGGGGCTTCTTCAGCTCCTGCGCGAGGCCCCGGTAACGCCCCCAGTGATAGGGCGCTGCGCCGCCACCGTGCGGGATCACGAACTTGAGGTCGGGGAAATCCTTGAACAGGTCCGAGGTCAGGCACTGCATGAAGGCCGTGGTGTCGGCGTTGATGTAGTGCGCGCCGGTGGTGTGGAAGCAGCTGTTGCAGCTGGTGCTCACATGGACCATGGCCGGAATGTTCAGCTCGACCATCTTTTCGTAGAGTGGGTACCACGCGCGATCGGACAGCGGCGGGCTGGTCCAGTGGCCACCGGACGGGTCGGGATTGAGGTTGATGCCGACAAAACCGTATTCCTTGACGCACTTCTCCATCTCCGGAATGCAGGTCGCGGGATCGACACCCGGCGACTGCGGCAGCATGGCGGCGCCGATGAAGTTGTCCGGGAACAGCTGGCTGACGCGGTAGCACAGCTCATTGCAGATCGCCGCCCAGGTTGACGACACGTTGAAGTCGCCGATGTGGTGCGCCATGAAGCTGGCCCGCGGCGAGAAGATGGTCAGATCCGAGCCCCGCTCCTTCATCTTCGCGAGCTGGTTGGTCTCGATGGTTTCGCGCAGTTCATCGTCACTGATCTTCAGCTCCGACACCTTGGGCATCGCCGAGGGATCCTTGATGCCGGCGATCTGTCGATTGCGCCAGTCTTCCAGCGCCTTCGGGGCGGTCGTGTAGTGGCCGTGAATATCGATGATCATTGCGTGTCTCCTGAGTTGTTCCATACCTGTGCGGGCACCATGACTTCGCCACGCATGATGAGGCGTGCGGTGCGCAACAGCGCCGCACGTGTAACGCTTTGCGGGTTGGCGGGGTCAAGCTCAAGCTCGACCGAGAACTCGCCCGTGGGGTGCTCCACCGACACCGTCTTTGCATTGCCCCCGGCCATCACCGCGATGCCCCGGGTGATCGATCCATCAAGTACGCACGCAGTCCCGACGGTGACGGCCGCCAGAACGCCGATGGCGTCATGACACACGTGCGGGATGAAGCTGCGCGTCGTGATGCTGCCGCCGTTGCGCGGGGGCGCAAGCAGCGTCATCTTGGGGTAGTTTTTTGTCGTAACGTCGCCGAGCCCCATCGCATGCCCGCAGGCAATGCGCAGGCGCTCAATGCGGGCCTTGAGCTCGGTATCGGCATTCATCTCGCCCACGCTCTCGTAGCCGGTACGACCGACGTCCGCAGCTCTGAACATCACCAGCGGCATGCCGTTGTCGATACAGGTCACCTCAATGCCGTCGATGACGTCACGCAGGTTTCCGGTTGGCAGCAGCCCGGAACACACTGAACCTGCAGTATCGAGGAAGTTGATCTTGATTGGGGCCGAGCTCCCAGGCACACCGTCGATACGCGCATCGCCCTCATAGCTCACCATGCCACCCGGCGTCTGCACCGTGATGTCGCACTGCATGTCGGTGTTGAGCGTGAGCACCCGGAAAGTCGAGATCTCGCCCTGCGCTTTCACCATGCCGGTCTCGAGCGCAAATGGCACCACGGCGGCAAGCATGTTTCCGCAGTTTGGCGTGGTGTCCACCGTATCCTTGTCGGGCTGCAGCTGCGCGAAGAGGAAGTCCAGATCCACACCGGGCGTGGAACCCGGCCGCACGATACCCACCTTGCTGGTGAGCGGCGTTGCGCCACCCAGGCCATCAATCTGGCGTCGATCGGGAGAGCCCATGACGGCGAGCAGGACGCGATCGCGGGTGGCGATGTCGGCGGGCAGGTCGGCTTCCCGGAAGAACGGGCCGCGTGAGGTTCCGCCACGCATGAAGAGTGCTGGAATGGCTTTTTGCATGGTGGGATTATCGTGCGCACCGACCCTTCGCAACAGACACTCCACGCTCTAACAGCTATTCAATTTCGCGATAACGCTATACTAGATATTCTTTGACTGATTAGGCTCAAGCCATGGACCTGAGACAGCTCGAATACTTCGTACACGTGGCCGAACTGGGCAGCTTTACACGTGCCTCGATCGCGCTCGATATCGCCCAGCCCGCCCTCAGCCGCCAGATCAGGCTGCTTGAAGTCGAACTCCGGCAAAACCTGCTGATTCGCAATGGGCGTGGCGTCACCACGACCGAAGCGGGGAAACTGCTGCTCGAACACAGCCGCGGGGTGCTTCATCAGATTGAACGCGCCAAGGAAGAGCTTGCGCGCATTCGCGGCGCAAGTTCGGGTCGTGTTGCGGTCGGCCTGCCACCCAGCCTGTCCAAGGTCCTCACGGTGCCGCTTGCACGGGCGTTTCGTGAACAGATGCCCGATGCCACGCTGTCGATCAGTGAGGGGCTGTCCGTGAGCATGCAGGAGTCGCTGATCAACGGCCGCCTCGACATCGCGCTGCTCTACAACGCGGCGCCGTCGCCCGAGATCGACACCACGCCGCTGACTGAAGAAGATCTCTTCCTGATCGAGCGCAGACGGGACGACAGTACGTCCGCCCCGATCAGGCTGGCGGAAGTCGCCAATCTGCCACTGGTCATCCCCGGGCGACCGCATTCAATCAGGATGCTCGTGGAGGCCGAGATGGCCAACATCGGTTTTCACCCCAAGGCTGCCCTCGAAGTCGACGGTGTCAACGGTATTCTGGATCTGGTTGCCGATGGCGCTGGAAGCGCCGTACTGTCGATGAATGCGGTTACCACCTCGGGCAAAGCGGAGGCCCTGAATGCCAGACCGATCACCGAACCGCGCCTGCGCAGCCGGCTCGCGCTGGCGGTGAGCGCGCGACGCCCCACCACCGCAACGCAGCAATCCATGCTCAAACTGTTGCAGAAGCTGACCAGCCGCCTGTTGTCACTACCAGGCTGAGCGCAAACTTACTTCCGGGTGGCCACAACACATGCGGCCACCTCCGTCGCCTCAGTTTCGCCCAACACCTCCGGGCGCGCCAGCAACTCTTCGAGCAGATGCCCGTGCCGATCGGCCTTGGTCCGAAGATAGTGCTGATTGTGATCGTTGAGCTGTCCGTAGAGCGGGCGCCGTCTCGCCACGTCGATGCCCGCCTTGCGCAGGGCGTTAACCTTTTCGGGGTTGTTCGTCAGCAGCTCGATCCGATGAATGCCGAGGTCGTCGAGCATCTGCTGCGCAATCCGGTAGTCGCGCTCATCCTTGCTGAAGCCGATCACCTGGTCAGCGTCAATCGTATCCAGCCCTTCGTCCTGCAACCGATACGCCCTCAGCTTGTTGGCCAGGCCGATACCCCGCCCTTCCTGGGCGAGGTAGAGCACAACCCCGCCCCCCAATGAGCAGATTGCGGCAAGACTATTGCGCAGCTGCGCGCCGCAATCGCAGCGTTGGCTGCCGAAAATATCGCCAGTAAGACAGGACGAATGCACCCTGACCGGAACCGCGTCGTCCCAGTTCGCACGATCCCCGAGGACGATGGCGACATGCTCGCGTACACCGTCCTCTTCGCGAAACAGCACGAAGCGCGTGTCCCCCAGCTTTGCGAGCGGGACACGTGCGTCACTGACACGCGTGAGCTTACCGGGGCCGCTTTCGCACAATTCAATCGCCGCGGCCACCTTTACGACCAGAAGCGATCCGTCGGCCAGGTGTTGCGCCATCACTTCGGCCTGAGAAGCAGTTACGGCAAAGGCAAGCGCCGCCGGGACCAGCTGGGCGTGCCGCATCAGCAGCAATCCGGCACGCTCGGCGGCCGTCGACCGCACCGGGGCAATACGCGGGCTCTGCGGCAGGGTGGACGCCCGCCCTAGCGCGAGCTGGGTCAGCAACGGGAAGCCGGGCGGCTGTGCCGAATCAAAATGCTGGGTGGCCGATACATCAGTGACGTCGACACCCAGGCTTGCCAGGCGGTGGCGCGACAGCACCAGCGTCGGCGCGTTTCCAGTAAGCGCACACGCGTCTGCCTGCGCTGCTGCGCCAAAACCTTCGATCGGCGCGATCAGCGTATCGCCCTCTTCGTCCCGCAACAATACGGGCACACCACGACGCAAATCAAAAATGGCGCGCTCTGCTTGGCGCATCAATCGTTCTCCCAGGGGTATTCTTCGGCGGCAGACATATTGCAGCCACATCTGCCCGATACACTGGACTCTGACTGCGGCAATCCGGATTCGGTTCGGAAGCCAGTTGGCGCATCGGCGCGAGTGCAGATGTCGTATCGGCTGAAAGTTAAGGCCTGAACTATAGCAACGGCAAGGCCGATGCCGCCAGTCAATCGGCGTCCGATCAGCCTTTGCGCCGACGCCGTTTGTCGGCCAATGCTTTTGCCGGATGCGGCGCGGGCTTGTGCACAAGCCCGAGTACCCGGCGTGACAGTCGATCGGCGTCGCCATTGCGATACCTCGGCACCCATTGCCACTCAATCGTCTCAAAGCGTGCAGCCAAAGCCTGAGCCTTGTCGATAAGGGCCAACAGCCTGGGTACCGCAGTATGAGCATGCCCTGCAACATGACGGACCGCAAAATCGCTGTCGCCGCTCACAACAAGGCACTGCGCACCGGCGGCAAGGGCAAACGACAAGGCGGCACACACGGCCTGCAATTCTGCCTCATTGCTGCACCCCACCCCCTCCCCTCGCTCGGAATATTCCAGTCGGGTGCCATCGGGCGATTGCAAGACGACGCCCAGACCGAGCTTGCCCGGATTGGGCAGCGCAGCACCGTCGAACCACGCGCGCCAACAGACCTCCTTTTCACCGCACAAAGGTGCGGGACACCAGCGAAAATCTTCTGGCTGCGATCGCTTCGACACGCTTCATGCTCTACAGAGACGGTAAGATCGGCATATTGCCACCACCCGCTGCACGACAACACTTTTATGAGGCCGGTAGCATGAATGTATGTGAATTCAGGATCATCGGCATGCGCGACGAACAGTGTCTGCGGACCGTTACGAACGCAATTCAGGACTTGCCCGCGATCTCCTTTGTGGAGATCGCTCTTGAAACAGGCAAGAGTTCGGTCGGCTTCGGCAGCTTCGTTTCCGAATCCGACATTCTGCAGGCCGTCGAAGACGCCGGATTCATCACCGAATAGGTGCGGACCACTGCAGTCCAATTCGGCCAAAGAGATTGGGCACCAGCAGCGCGAACAACCCAATATGGGTAATTGGATACGCGAATAGTCTTTGCCTTCATAATGTCATCCGGGCAATATCTCTGATGCAGTCAAAATATGGCTGCGGCGCTTCAGCCCTGCGCCCCCCCGTACAGAGAATATTTTCCAGAGCAACTCAATGAAAGGCCTGCCGTCAGAAAGATCGCGCACAACGCAGGTTTTGCTGCGGTTTCCCATCATTTTTTCAGCGTATTGGGTGGCGTGGCAAACCGCCAGCCTGTTCGAGGTGTACCCCCACGTCAGCGCGTTCTATGCATCAGCAGGCCTGACCGTATGCTTTACCATGGCGCACGGACTGATCGCGCTCCCGGCGCTCTACGCCGCAATCACGCTGGTCCAGATCCTGGACCTTCCGATCCTTGAGCTCACGCCCCTCAATTTCTTCGGCCCCATACGCGAGATTGCCGTATACGGGTCGATTGGCATTTATCTGCGCCAGCACTGGAACTGCCCTAACTATCGATTCTCACTCCCCTTCGCGGTTCGAGTCATTTGCAGCGCATTCCTGGCGAGTCTGTTCTCCACTCTTCTGGCGACGCAAATGCTTGCGCTGGAGCGCACCCCAGTCGACCTTCTTGGTACCGGATTCCTGTCGTTCTGGGGCGGCGATTTCGCCGGTGTCATGATTACCGTTCCCGCCTTCATAATCCTGCATCGTCTCTTACGCCATCCGTTAAGCAGAAACGCCTGGAACATCATCGACGCCGTTCGAGCAGCGAAACCACTATCCGTTGTGCTTTACGCCGTGTTCGGCCTGTCCGTTGCCTTGTTTTCGGTTGCCCTGCCCGCCGTCCTCAAGGTCGACACGCGAATAGGCATTCTCATTCTTTTTCCTGTCGTTCTCGCAGGTCTGTCGCGTGGCGCGATTGTCGGGTTCCTGGTAGCCGCAGTCGCCTGCGCGGGGCTCCTCGTCGCAGGATCGCACTTCGGCTTCAACACCAATGAGCCTGCCGAAGTTCAGTTGATTCTGGCGCTCGCCGCTGCGCTGGCACTGCTCGCCGGTGCCGCCCACGACGACAAGGAGCATGCGTGGACGCTGGCCACCTTCGACGCGGTAACCGGCCTCCCCAATCGCTACATGCTGATGGACCGGCTCGACCATGCACTCGCGACCGCGCGCCGCACCAACACAACCGTGGCAGTGATGTACATTGATCTTGACCACTTCAAGGCGGTCAACGACACCCTCGGTCATCATGCAGGTGACCAGCTGTTGAAACAGGCAGGAGAGCGCATACGGCGCGCAGTGCGGCGCTCGGACACCGTTGCACGCCTCGGCGGCGATGAATTCGTCGTCGTGCTCGCATCAGTGGACAGCGCAGAGGGTGCCGAACATGTAGCGTTAAACGTCCTTTCTGCGCTGGAGGAGCCGTTCTCGCTGGGTGCTCGCACAGCAGCGATATCTGCAAGCATTGGGGTCACCGTTCACCCGGGAAACGACCTGCCCACCGAGGACTTGCTGAGGCAGGCCGACCTGGCCATGTATCAGGCAAAAACAGGGGGACGCAACCGCATCCACCGCACCGCGCAGATGCACGCCATATCACCGTTGATCCAGCCAACAATCCCTGCCGGAACGTCGAGTTGATTGTTATTTGAATAGCGCCTGAAAGCGTTTTTGGAGCACGATCCGGCCAAAAAAAACCGCATGGACGCAACGCCTCCATGCGGTTTGTATTTTTATTATCAGCAGATTTCAGGTCTTATTGATAACCTGTTACTAAACCCTCTGCCTTTGTCTCCTCTATCAACCCTCCTCTTTAATTACTATCCGGACGAGTTCTCTTGCGCCTCACAAAACCATCGTACGCAAATTCACGTTAAGCGCTCAGCTGCGCGGCCTTCTTCAGTTCGGTCATACGCTCAGCGGCAATCTGCGTCACCTGATCCTGTGTGTCCGCAGCGAGTTCGTGCACCTTGCTGGCGTAGACCACGGCACGCTCGAAGATCGGCGGAACAATCTCAGACCAGCCCTCTTTCATCACTGGGCCCGCAGTCGTTCCTGTCAGCACACAGAACGCCGCCGTACCTTCATTGATCGAATCTCGAAGCGCATCCAAATTCAATTGTGTCAGACGTTCGGCCGTATCCAGACAGACTTTCGACACTGCCAGCATCGACTCGACTCCCCCGCTTTGTCCTTGGATAAAACGCTCGGCAACTGATGTGTTCATCAAACGCTCCTGAAATCAACACGAACTGAAAACCAAGTATGACTCGCGTAATCTCAAGCCGTTGCGAGCAGATCCAGACAGACTAGACCGAACGTCACGAAACGAATGTTCGTTACCCAACATATAGAAAAAGCAAGAAGCGTATTCTTGCTCAACTGATGACACCGCTGTGGGTCAAACCTGCGCAGGTTCGTAATCAAACATAGGGAGAACGCCTTGGTTTCGACACCCTGTGACGGCATCACCAGGAACAGCATTCTTGCCGCCATCCCCGACGATGAGTGCAGGCGTTTACTACCGGATCTTGACTGTGTTGTCCTCGATCAGGGTCAAATCCTGTACGAACCCGGCGCGGCGAACGAATATATCTATTTCCCGAAAACCTGCGTTGCCTCACTGGTATTTTCAGCCGGTGACGGGACTTCTGCCGGTTTGGCTACAGTAGGCAATTCCGGACTGCTCGGACTGCCCCTGCTCCTGAGCGGCGAATCATCAGCCCACCATGCGGTTGTACACCTCGCCGGGGACGCCTGCCGCATAAGCGCCGAAACCGTGCGCTGGGAGTTCTCTCAGGGCCAGTCTCTGCAGAAGATCATCATGCGCTATGCACAAGCCTTGATGAGCCAGATGGCCCAAAGTGCCGTGTGCAACCGCCTCCACACCGTGGACCAACAACTGTGCCGCTGGCTGTTGGTCAATCTCGACCGGGTCGACGGTAATGAATTGCACATCACTCAGAGTCACATTGCCAGTTTGCTCGGGGTGCGCCGCGAGGGCATCTCAGAGGCGGCCGGCAAGCTCCAGGCCAAAGGGTTGATCCACTACCGACGTGGCAACATCGCCATCCTTGACCGCCCCGGTATCGAAGCGCGGGCCTGTGAATGCTACGCAGTCGTCGAAGCTGAATACAATCGCATGCTCAGTGCGCCTCTCGTAACCCGGACGAGAGGACGCGTGCGACCGAACCCGGCAAACCTTCGACGCCGGGCGGAAGACCGTCGCCAGTCCCGCGAGTTCGCCCTGCCCGCGGTCACTCAGTGCGATGACCGCCTCTTACATGAACTGCAGGTGCGCCAGATCGAGCTCGAAATGCAGCGCGAAGAGCTTGAACAGGCTTACAGCCAAGCCCACGAGCTCAATAAGCGATATGCCGATCTTTATGACTTTGCGCCCGTCGGTTACGTCACCATTGACGGCGCCGGCACGATCATCGAGATCAACCTGTCGGCCGCCATTCTGCTTGGACTGAAACGTTCCGAAGCCTGTCTGCGCCAGTTTGTGGAAGTCATTGCCCCCGCACAGCGCGTCAGCTTCAACCGCTTTGTCGAGCAGGTTCGGACCAGCCAGTTGCAGATCACCTGTGAGCTCCCCCTGGTACCGACCAACCGCCGGCCCAGGAGCTTCATCCGCATACAGGCGGTCACCGATGACAAGGGAAATGAGTGCCGGATGGTGATCGTCGATATCACTGCCGCACACGTGGCAGAAGAAAAAGTGCGAGAGCGCGACCACTACCAGCGCGCACTGCTCGATAACTTCCCGTTCATGGTGTGGCTCAAGGACGCGCAAAGCCGCTTCCTCGCCGTCAACACCCCGTTTGCACGGAACTTCGGCTGGAGCTCCGCCGCAGACCTGATCGGGAAAACCGATTTCGATACGACCACTCCGTCGCTCGCAGAAACCTACCGTGCAGACGACCAAGAGGTGCTTCGCTCCGGCTTGCCCAAAAGCGTGGAAGAGGAGATCGAATCGAACGGGACTCTCCGTTGGTATGAGACATACAAATCTCCGGTCTCAATCGATGGACGCCACACTGGGACCGTCGGCTTCTCACGGGACATTACCGAACGCACGAGAACACAGCACGCGCTTGAGGAATCCGAGCGCCGTTATCGCAGCCTTGTCGAACGTCTGCCAACGGGCCTGATCATCACTCAGGGAAAACTCGTCCGCCACATCAATCCCAGTGCAGCCCATCTTCTGGGTTGCACTCACCATGAATGTCGCGAACGATCAATCTTCGAGTTTGTGTTCAAGGACGACAAGCACGCCCTCAAGGCCGCCCACCTCGCCTGCCTCAAGGCTGCTCCTCCCCTCGAACGTGATGTCCGCCTGCTATCGCGAGACGGAAATATCATCGACTGTCATTGGCACGTCAGTTCCATTATCTGGGAGGGCAAACCGGCTGTGATGAACATCCTTGAGGATGTCACCGAACGCAGACGCGCAGAAGCCAGGTTGCGCATGCTTGCCAGCACCGACACACTCACGGGACTCGGTAGTCGACGGCATTTCATCGATCGCGCCGAAGAAGCCTTGTCTCAACTGCACAGGAATCCGGCGAGGCCTGTTTCGGTGATGGTGCTCGACCTCGACCGGTTCAAGGCGATCAACGACAAGCTTGGCCACGCTGCAGGGGATTCTGTCTTGCGCCTGTTTGCCGAGTCGCTCCGTCAGGAGCTGCGCAAGAGCGATACTGCGGGACGTCTCGGTGGCGACGAATTTGCGGTGCTGCTACCGGACACCAAGCTCAGCACTGCTGGACTGTTCGCCGAACGTCTGAGGGCGCGATTTGCGAGCGAATCGGCCGTTATCGAAAGCAAAAGAATCTTCGCAACCGTCAGTATTGGCATCGCAGCAATGGCTGCTTCAGATACTTCCGTGCGCGAACCGCTCGCCCGAGCCGACCGCGCGCTCTACCTTGCAAAGACCCGCAACCGAAACCGTGTCGAATTCGCCACCGGCCCAAACTGCTGACTCGCTCGAAGCCTTGAGGTGGGCGCGATGGAATAATACATGCTGTAGACGCAACAAACCCCGCTGACACGAAGTATCAGCGGGGTTCAGCGTAGGGTTAGTCTGACGATGACCTACTTTCACGAGAACGAATCTCACTATC
>Ga0172382_10004352_pt1 | contig 21737 bp, 16 predicted proteins | sample Leawel138RmetaG_FD_122245 | JGI IMG/M metagenome (GOLD analysis project Ga0172382, IMG submission 122245) | Leachate microbial communities from a municipal landfill in Southern Ontario, Canada - Leachate well 138R metaG | ecosystem: Engineered > Solid waste > Landfill > Unclassified | place... | reverse complement strand
CGCCACCGACACGATGATGGCGGGCAAGGTCGCGGTCGTCTGCGGCTATGGCGACGTGGGCAAGGGGTCGGCGGCCAGCCTGCGCGGCGCGGGCGCGCGCGTGAAGGTCACGGAAATCGACCCGATCTGCGCCTTGCAGGCCGCCATGGACGGCTACGAGGTCACGGTGCTGGAGGAAGAGGTCGCCACCGCCGACATCTTCATCACCACCACCGGCAACAAGGACGTGATCCGCATCGAGCATCTGCGTGCGATGAAGGACATGGCCATCGTCGGCAACATCGGCCATTTCGACAACGAGATTCAGGTTGCCGCGCTCAAGAACCACAAGTGGACCAACATCAAGGACCAGGTGGACATGATCGAGATGCCCTCGGGCAACCGGATCATCCTGCTGAGCGAAGGCCGCCTGCTGAACCTCGGCAACGCCACCGGGCATCCGTCTTTCGTGATGTCGGCGTCGTTCACCAACCAGGTCCTGGCGCAGATCGAGCTGTGGACCAAGGGCGGGGACTATGCGCCCGGGGTCTATATCCTGCCGAAACACCTCGATGAAAAGGTGGCCCGGCTGCATCTGGCCCGGGTCGGGGTCCGGCTGACCGAACTGCGCCCGGAACAGGCCGATTACATCGGCGTGTCCCCCGAAGGTCCGTTCAAGTCCGACCACTACCGCTATTGATCCTGCCGCAGAGGTATACGAAAGGCGCCCTCCGGGGCGCCTTTCGCGTTTCCGGCCCGGTGGGCGCGCGGTGGGCGGCCTGTCGTGCCTCTGCAACACCGGCCGATGTCCCGCGCCATAAAAGTTGACTATTTTACTTGACCTTTATCGGCAACTCGGCCAATGCCCCCGTGAAGCCAGTTGTCTCGGCCCCCGTCCGGGGTGCCGGGGCGCGCAAGCCGGATCAGACCAGTCTGACGACCTGCACGCCCGGCGACCGCGCCTTTCCGCATGACCGTCACGCCTTGTCGATCCTTTCGCGCCGGACCTGCCCCATCCGCAGGTCCCAAAGGGGATTGGGAATATGACGACGAAACGAACTGCCTCCACCACGGCCATGGCGCTCTGCCTTGCCGCACTGGCCCTGCCCGCCGCGGCGCAGGACGCCGCCGGGTCGGACTCGCTGTATCTGGGACGGATCATCATCGGCTACACGGCCGACGGCACGCCGGTCTATGCGGGCGACAACACCTCTGTGATCGAGGGCGACGCGCTGACCGGACAGGGCGGCATGACCACCATCGACGACGTGGTGCGCCAGATGCCGGGTGTCACCACGCTGCTGAACGCGGGCCAGCCGGGCGTTGCGGTGGCGGTCCGCGGCATGGGCGGCTCGCGGGTCGAGACCACCATCGAGGGTGTTCCGCAGAACTTCCGCTTCACCGCGCACAACAACGCCGATGGCTTCGCCTATGTCGATCCGCTGCTGCTGTCGTCGATCAGCGTCACCCGCGGCGCCGCGGTCACCTCTGCCGGCATGGCGGGCGGGGTGAACTTCAGCCTGCTCTCGACCGGCGATCTGGTGGACGGCGAGGGCACCGGCGGCATGGTGCGCCTGCGCTACGGCGACAACGGCGAAGGCTTCGGCGGCGTGGTCGCCGCCGGTCTCAGCCGGGGACCGCTGGACCTGGCCTTCGCGCTGAGCCGCCGCAACTTCGACGCCTATGTGAACGGTGCCGGAGACGTGGTGGACGAGACCATGCAGGACGGCGGCTCGGCGATGCTGCGCGGCACCTACCGGGCCAGCGATACGCTGTCGTTCTCCTTCCTGGCCCTGAAATCGGACTTCTCCTATGACTCGGCCTACCGGATGAGCTTTGCCCCCGGTATGCCGCCGATGACGCTGGCCTATTACAACCACGAGGTCAGCAACGACATCTTCAATCTGGGCGTCACCTATGCCGATGGCAACCTGATCAACCTGTCCGCCAATCTCTATTACGGCACCACCAGCCACCTGCACCGACCGGATTCGCCCATGGGCTCGGCCCGGGGGCGGTTGATGGAAACCGAAACCCTCGGCTTCAATCTTCAGAACGTGTCCACCGTTGCGTTGGGCGACTGGACGCTAACCTCGACCAACGGCTTCGAGATCTCGCGCGACAATCTCGGCGGCCAGCAGAACGCCGCCGGAACCATTCCCGGCACCAACCCGGTACGCGGCCGTTCCGACCGCAGGGCCCTCTTCTCGGAAAACGTGTTCGAGAACGGCCCGTTCGAGGTGATGATGGGCTTCCGTTATTCGGATTACGGGCTTTCCGGCGATCTGGCCGGCACGACCTATGAAATCGACCACAACTCCTTCGATCCCAAGATCACCCTGGCCTATCGGATCAACGATACCTTCCAGCCCTATGTCTCGGCCTATCGGACCACTCGCGCCCCCACGATGCAGGAAGCTTTCCTCGGCGGCGGTGATCCTTCGGCCGGTCACGGCGGCTTTATCGGCAACCCGGCCCTGCTTCCCGAAGTGTCCAGGGGCTATGAGATCGGTGTGAACATCACCCGTGACGATGTGTTCAGGCCGGGGGATTCGCTCAAGGGCCGCATCAACGTCTACGATCTGGATGTCGACAACTTCATCGTTGCCCAATCGGGTGTCGGCGGTGTCGGGATGCAATTCGTGAACGTCCCCGGGAAGGTCAGCACCAAGGGACTTGAACTGGAACTCGGCTATGAATCCGAAGTGTTCTCGGCGGTTCTGGCCTGGGCCCATGCCGACGCCGAATATGGCCCCGGCCGGTTGCAGCCGAAGAATTCGGTCAGCGCCACGCTTGCCGGCCATTTCCTTGGCGGTGACCTGACCCTGGGCACGACGCTGACCTACAACAGCAACGGCCCGGCCTCGATCGCCTTCGAATCCGATGTGAACCGGGGCTCCTACAAGACCATCGACCTGTTCGCCAGCTACGATGTGACCGACAAGTTCCGCATCGACGCGAAGATCGCCAACATCACGGACCAGCTTTACACTCCCTGGGCCGCGACCGAGAACAGCGGTGCTGGCCGTTCCGCCTATATCGGGGCCGAACTGCGGTTCTGACCCGACCTGATCCGCATCGCCGGGGGCCGGAGCCGATCCGGTCCCCGGTTTTTTCCCCTTTTCCGCTGCGGCAGGCTTGCTATCCGGGCGGATAGCGCGAAACATCGGCCATCCAGTGGCCAACGGAGAAAAGCGACATGGGCAAACGTGACGAACTGATCGCCAGATATGCCGACGATCTGAAGAACAAGTGCAAGGTCAACCCCGACATGGACCTGCTGACCAAGGTCACGATCGGCTGCGGGCCGTCGATCTACAACGCCGATTCCGCGGTCGTGGCGACCAGCGATCCGGGCGAGGTGGAGACGGTGAAGAACAACTTCCTGATCCGCAAGCTGGGTCTGGCCGACGGGCCGCAACTGATGGAGGCCATCGACGCCGCGACCGAGACCTATGGCCGGTCCGAGCGCAACAAGTATCGCGCGGTCTTCTACTACCTGCTGGTCAAGCACTTCGGCAAGGAATCCGTTTACGGCTGATGGCGCGCTTGCAGGCGTGACCGGCCGGATTTTAGTCAAATCCCCTATTCATGCCTGTATCGCCCCGGCACCGGATCGGCTAGAAAGAGGTTGCGGCCAGGATGGCCGGAACCGATTTCAGTTTCCTGTGGTGCGTAGGGGTGCGCCTGGGTGGAAAGGGGGGTTCCGGCACCGGCCGGGGCCCCTCTTGTCTTTTCGTAGCGGCATAGAGCGTTTTCAGGATAAGTGGACGCCACTTTTCCGGCTCGAAATGGCGGTGCTCACCAGATAGAGGTTCCTTGAAATGGCATTTGATACCGAAGGAAATCTAATCGTCCGGCCCGATCTGGGAAACCTGCTTGGATTCGTCGACGAGAGTGGACTGCAGGGCGTGTATGTGCCGGGCATTGGGATGGGTGCTGACGGGAAAGGCCGGGGCGGGGTGGCGACATGGCCGGGGTGATGAGCCGCAGGGCGGTGGCGGCCGGGATTGCCCGGCCTTCGGGCGCGCGCCGGGCGGAAGGCGCGGCAGAGCGAAAGGGTGAAGGACTGGAGGCGCGTTGCTACCCGATCCACCAAATGCCGGGACTAAACATCCAGGCATTTACAAGTCCCATTTTCCATCTGCCAATCTAACTATCCAAAATTATGAAACAGGTTCTGACAGCTTGCAACAGGGCTTCTCTCTATAGTATTGATTTTGCTGTTTTAAGATCTGTAGATTACCACATATTGCAACGTGGTGCTGGTGGTCCTCGGCTCCACCAATAAAAACAAAGGCTCAGGCCGCAGAAAGCCCGGCCCCTCCGGCGGGGCTTTGCTTTTTGGGGAACATCCTCACCCGCGCGGATCAACCGGTGTTTGGCGGATTGCCCCCGGAAGCCGGTAGAGGGGTCCGCCTGGCTTATCCGCCGAACCGGTCGCGCAGGCTGTCGGTCACCAGCCGCTGTACGAAGTTCACATGCATCATCCGGCCCATGCCGGGCTGGCCCTCGGGCCAGGCGCTGAGTGCGGAATATCCCGGCACATCGTGCCCGGCGCGGATGAAGAAGCCGGTTGCCCCCAGCCGGACCCCATCCTCGCGCAGAAGGGCATCGCCGAACATCCCCTGCGCCGGGGTTGCGGCGAAACCGGGCATCCGGCTTTCGTTCATCGGTTTGCGTTCGATTCGCGTGCCGGGAAGGAGGTTCATCAGCATCAGTTCGGACGTGCCGGTGGCGATCTGGCGCAGGGGCGCCTGATCCGGCGGCGCATTGGCGGGAACCGGCGTGGTGAAAAGGCCGATGGCGCCGCTGCGGCCCTCGTCGGCCTCGTCGATATGGATCCTCGCGGTCAGGCGGGCGTTCGCATCTTCCTGCCAGAGCGGCCAGTGCGACGGCAGCAGGTAGGCAAAGCGGCTGCCGTCCGAGAGCGGCAGGTGATGCGCCACCAGCGAGGCGATGACCGGGTCCGGGACCACGGCCGCCTCGAACTCAAGCGAGCCGACCAGCGCCGCCATCAAGGGCGCCTTCGCCTCGAAGTCCTCGAGCGTGGTTTGCGCGGCGATGATCAGAAGCTCCAGCCCGCGCCGCCAGACGCTGATCCTGAGACGGCGGTCGAAACCCGTATCGGATTCACCGGCAAGCACCTCGCCGAAGTCGCGCGCAGCACCGTCGATGCCGAAGTTCAGCGGCCCCCAGACCATCGCCAGAAGGCGGGCGTAGTCGCTGGCCAGCGCCGCCCGCTCGGGCCGGATCCGCGCGCACCAGACGGCGATCTCCAGCCGGTCACGCTCTGCGGGTTCATAGCCGAGCCAGACCCGTTCAAGCCTTTCGAACATGCCCGAGGCGGCGAATTCCTCGCTTTCGTGGTCATCCTCGAACCATTCCAGCCCGGGCGGAAGTGCGGTACGGAAATCGAGGCCGGGAAAACCCGGCAGCGGCAGCCGACGCGCGCCGGAGGCACTTCTGATGCGATCCAGCGGACCGGTAGCCTGAGCCATCACATTCCATCCATTCGTCGTTACCGCCGCACAGCCCAGCCATGCCAATACCCTGCGCCGACCCGTCAATCCCATATCCCCGACCACGCTTCGCTGATCCAGCCGCCGACCTTGTCCATCCCGACAAGACCGCCGCCGACCTTGACGCCTGCGCCGGGCCCGAGACCGATCTTGGCGCCGACTTCGGCGCGGGCAACGCCATCCTTGTAACTTGCCTCGCCGCCAAGGCTGGCCTGCGCACCCACGGCCCCGCTGATACCGCCACTCAGCACGATCCCCACATCCCAGTTCTCGTCCAGGCCCGGATGGTCGGTATCCTTCCACCAGTTATAGAGGCTGACGAAAGGCGCGGCCACCCGGCGCGGCGTGATGGTGATCGAGCCATCCGCGCTGGCCTCGACCAGATTCGCCGAGGCGCCAAGCTTGCCGCTGAGCGTGACCTCCTCGGTCGAGACCACCAGTTCCGCCTTGGCCTCACCCTCGGCACGCACGGCAGCCGCTTCGGCCTTGCCGCCAAGCAGATGGTCTTCACTGCTGGCGATCCCGCCCTTGAGCGCATAGGCTTCGGCCGCGGCCTTCGCCGATGCTTCAAGGCCGCTGTTCGTCAGCCCCGCCTGGGCGCCGGCCGATGCCTCGGCACCGAGAGCCGCGCCGTTACCGTTGAAGAGCGAATCGGCATCACCGAAGCTGCCTTCGGCGACTGCGGCGCTGGCGGAGGCTTCGGTCTTGGCCTCTGCGAAGGTGAAATCGAAATCGTCCCACTTTCCGCGCCAGTCATTGTCAATCTCAAGCGACAGTTCGAGGTCGTGCGTGACCGTATCGTTGTTGAAGTCACGCTCCTGGCCGGTCTTGATCTCGGCCCGGACACCATGGCCGCCGTCCTTGGATTTCAGCTCACCCTCGCCAAAGGTCCAACTGAAGGGGTCCTTTTCCTCTTCCTCTGTCTCGGCCTCTGACGGGGCCTCGGGGGCGGGCACCAGATGATTGGCCCCGATCGACTGCAAATATTCCTGAAGCGTACGGATATCGCCGGGTTCGAACCGCGAGGGCGGCGCGGCGGTGCCGCCCACCGGGGTCCAGGGGGCGTTGGCGGGACTTGCTTCGGGCATGCGCCAGGGCGGCCCGGGCCAGGCCGGTGGCTGGTTCCAGCCCATGATCAGCCGGGTGTCGCTGCTGAGCATGTCCCTTGCCGGAGGTCGGCCAAGGACAAAGAACTGCGGCACCCCGGTCGGCGGAATGCGGCCGACAGGGCTGTCAGCCGTGCATTGGTTGGGTGCGTTATCCTGTGCCATGGGGTCAGTTGTGACTGATCTTGTCGGCCTTCAGCCGGATGTGGCGCCCCTGGATCAGTATGTCGCCCTCTTTCGACATGGTGAAAACCGACTTTTCGCCGACCTTGATGGTCAGCTGGTCGCCCACCCGGATATTGTGGATCTTGCCGATATCGGTGTCGGCGCGCCCGCGCACGATCAGGCTGTGCGACTTGCCCACGCTGGTCTGGAACGTATGCCCGACCATCACCGACTTGGCGGCCCCCACGATCTCGGACGAGCCCACGCCGATGATCTCGGAGCGGCTTTTCTCGACGAAAAGCTGGTAGTTGCCTTTGCCGAAATTGAACGGATCGGGGATTTTCATCTTCTTCATCGCCACCCCGAGCTTGTCGAAGACCAGTTGCGTCTTCTTGCGCACGAGGTCTGAAAGCGGGTTCTGTCCGACCGCGACCGACATGTTGCCGGCGACCAACTCGTCATGGTCGCCCTTGACCTCGATCGACTTGTCGTTGCCGACCACCTCGATCTGATCGTGCCCGACATCCTTGGCCCGGTCGTTGAGAACCTCGATATTCATGTCTTTCTGGGCGTGCATGAAGATTTCCTCATGCCCGTTCTCATCCTCGAACCGAAGTTCGTTGAACCCCTGCCCCTGATGGGTCCGGGTCTTGAAGGTGCTGCGCGTCTTGTGCTCCGGCAGCTCGTAGGGTACCGCGTTCCTGCCGTTATACACGCAGCCCGTCACCAGCGGCTGATCCGGGTCGCCTTCCAGAAACTCGACCACCACCTCCATACCGATCCGTGGAATGACCATCCCGCCCCAGCCGTTCCCCGACCAGCTTTGCGACACCCGGCAGCGCATCGAATGCGCGCCCTCCAGATCCCAGTGGAACCGCACCAGAATCCGGCCGTATTCGTCGCAGTCGATCTCGCCCTCGCCCACCACCACCGCGGTCTGCGGACCCGCCACCGCCGCGCGCGGGGTCTTGCGTTCGGGCATCAGCGGCGCGTCGGAGGGCATCAGCACCCAGTTGCCGGAATAGGCGGCGCCGTCCCCCGTGTCGCGGCCGCTGCCGTAGCTGTTCGACGTGAAGGAATGTTCCGCCACGAGGCAGATGAACTCCTCGCCCGTGCCCGGCACCGGGTCTCCGGACAGCACCACCCGCATCCCGCCCGAAAGCGCGGGAATATCGCCCGAAGCCTCATAACGGCGGTCCTGGCCACGTTCGCCATCGGTGCGCAAACCCGCCACCGCGCGGCCGCGCCCCTGATCGAGGTAGTCGCCGGGATAGTCGAAACTCTCGATCTGGCCCTGCGCATGGATCGCGTCGCCCGGACGCTCGACCTCCATCGCGGCGTTCGGGGTCTTGAAATTGTAATCCGTCAGCCGGATCGCGCCGGTGGTGATGCGCCGTGCCGGGCGCCAGGTGTGGAAATGTTCGACCTCCTCCTGATGGTGGCCCTGAAAGGGCTTGTAGGGCCGGGCGCCGATCGAGCCATGGCCCTCGACCGCGTCCGACAGCACCATGACATGGGAGCCTTGCGAATGAGTAAAGTGATACGAGATCCCGAACCGCTCCATCAACCGGCAGGCAAAGGCAAGGTCGCTTTCGCGATACTGCACGGTATATTCCAGAATCGGATAATCGCCGGTCAGATCAAGCCGCGCCGTTCCCGCCGAAGCATAGTCGGCAAAGATCTCCTCAAGGATTTGGGGCGCGGTCTTGTCGTGGAAAATCCGCTGGTTACGGCGCAGGCTGGCCAGCCAGAGCCATGGGCGCAGCACCATCCTGTAGCGGTGGCCGTTCTCGCCCGGCCCGAGCCAGCGCGCCTCGGTCACGATACCGTCGAAGGGGCGCTCCTCCCGGTCATGGGTCTTGAGCGTGACGGTCGCATGGGTGCCCACCAGCGCGTCGAAGTCGATATCGGGCGTGACCGCAAGGCAATCGACATGGTATTCGAACAGGGCGTTAAGGTGATCCGCCCCCTCGAACCGCTGCAAAACCAAAGCGTCCTTGCCGAGATCCGTCGCGAGTCGGCCCATCCGGGCATCCTGACGAAAGATCGTATTCATGGGGGCACCGCAAATTGCTTGATAAAAAAACTGGTGCAAAATTCAGTGTCCGGCGCGCCGGTGTCAAGCCCGTTCCGCATCGGGGCGAAGGGTCTGACGGCAGCAACCGGCGGGAATTCCCGCAGATCCGGCCGGTTTCACGGCCTTCCCGGCAGGCCCTCACATTCCCGTCATCACCGCCCCGCGCCTGCCTCATTCCGGCGGTGCGCCGCCCGCGAAGCGGTTGCCGTGGCGGTAGTCGCAGGGGGCTTCCTGCATCTCAAGATGCAGCCGGTCGCCGGTATAAGGATGGGCGCGGGCCAGCGCCTCGTCGAACTCGATCCCCAGCCCCGGCGCCTCGGGCGGCAGGATGAAGCCGTCTTCCCAGCGGATCGTGTCGCGGATCAGCCGCCGGTGGAAGTCGCCGCCGGTCTCGATGGTCTCGACCATCAGCAGGTTGGGGATCGAGGCCGCAAGCTGGATGTTCGCCGCCCATTCCACCGGCCCGGCGTAAAGGTGCGGCGCGATCTGCGCATTGAACACCTCGGCCATGGCGGCGATCTTCTTCGCCTCCCATATCCCGCCCGCGCGGCCCAGGGCCGGTTGCAGGATGCGCACGCCCCCCAGCCGCAAGAGCGCGCCGAACTCGGCCTTGGTGGTCAGCCGCTCGCCGGTGGCCAGCGGCACCCGGACGTGGCGCGCGACCTCGGCGAACTCCGTCAGGTTGTCGGGCGGCACGGGTTCCTCATACCAGAGCGGGTTGTAGGGCTCCAACGCCTGCCCCAGCCGGATCGCCCCGGCGGTGCTGAACTGGCCATGGGTGCCGAACAAGAGGTCGGCCCGGTCGCCCACCGCCGCGCGGATCGCCTTGCAGAAGGCGACCGAGCGGGAAATGTCGCTCATCGCCGGTTCGTGGCCGCCGCGGATGGTGTAGGGCCCGGCCGGGTCGAACTTGACCGCGGTGAAGCCCTGCTCGACATAGCGCAGCGCCGCCTCGGCGGCGCGGTCGGGGCTGATCCAGAACTCGTCATGGTCCTGCCCCGGCTGCGGGTAGAGATAGGTGTAGGCGCGGATGCGGTCGTTCACCGTGCCGCCCAGCAGCGCCCGGACCGGCCGCCCGCGCGCCTTGCCGAGAATGTCCCAGCAGGCGATTTCCAGCCCCGAGAAGGCGCCGATCACCGTCGGATCGGGGCGCTGCGAGAACCCGGCAGAATAGGCGCGGCGGAACATCAGCTCGATGTTCTCGGGGGTCTCCCCCAGCATGTGCCGGGCGAACACGTCCTCGATCACCGCCTTCATCGCCACCGGGCCGACGCTCGCCGCATAGACCTCGCCCCAGCCTGTGATCCCGTCGTCGGTGGTCAGCTTGACGAAGGTCCAGTAGCGCCCGCCCCAGCCCGGCGGCGGCGGCGCGACGGTGAGGATTTCCAGATCGGCAAGCCTCACCGGAACACCACGACATTGCGCCGCGCCCCGCCTGCCTTGGTATCCGCGATCGCCTCGTTGATCTGGTCGAGCCGCCAGCGCCCGCTCACCAGCTCGTCGAGCTTGAGCCGCCCCTGCCGGTAAAGCTCCACCATCCAGCCGATGTCGCGCACCGGCTGCACGTCGCCCATCAGCGAACCGAGCATCTGCTGGCCGAGGCTGGCGACGATTACCGGCTCATAGGCCACCTTGCCGCCGGAATGGGGCATCCCGACCATGGCCAGACGGCCGTGCCGGGCGAGGTAGCGCGGCGCGGTCTCATAGGCCGGGATCGCCCCCACCGTCACCAGCACCACATCGGCGAGGCGGCCGTGGTTCACCTCCTGCACCGCGCGCCACGGCTTGGGATCGGTCGCCAGAACGCCATGGGTGGCGCCGAATTCGCGGGCGGCCTCGAGCTTCTCGGCGCTCATGTCCACGGCGACGATCCGCGCCGCGCCGGCGATCCGCGCGCCCTGCACGGCGTTGAGGCCGACGCCGCCCGCGCCGATCACCACCACCGTCTCGCCGGGCCGGACGCGGGCGGTGTTGACCGCCGCGCCGACCCCGGTGACCACGCCGCAGGACAGCAGGCAGGCCGCGTCCGGCGGCAGGTCGGCGGGCACCGGCACCGCCTGGCTGTGATGCACCACCACCGCCTCGGCAAAGGCGCCGCAGTTGAGGCCGTGCTCCACCACCGCGCCCGAGGTGTCGGCAAGCACGCCCGAGAGCCGGTCCACCGGCACCTCGCAATGCACCGGCGCGCCCCCGGCGCAGGAGGGGCAGCGGCCGCAGTGGTGCATGAGCGTGACCAGAACGCTGTCACCGACCGCCAGCCCCTCGACCCCCTCGCCCAGCGCCGAGACCACGCCCGCCGCCTCGTGGCCATAGACCGCGGGCAGATGCCCGCCCCATGCGCCCTCGGCATAGGAAATGTCGCTGTGGCAGATCGCACAGGCCGAAAGATCGACCTGAACCTGACCGGGGCCGGGGGGGGCGAGGCGGATTTCCTCGATCACGAGCGGTGCGCCGAACGCCCGGCAGACGGCGGCCTTGACGGTTCTCATCGGGTCTCCTCCCCCCCTTCGGCTTCAGTGCAGCCTGCCGCTTGCAGCGCGGGGCCACATGCGGCGCAGCGACCGGGAACGGCCGGAAACCGACGATGACCGGCATCCCCGGCAGACAGGTCGCCTTCCCCGGCAGCGTAAACGCAAACAGGGCCGGGGTCATCATCAGAGACAGGGCGTTCAGCCCGCCCCCGCCTCGCCGGGAAACCCCTCCAGCGCCCGGGTGAACAGCACCGGATCGACATTGCCGCCCGAGGCGACCACGATCACCGCATCGCCTTCCAGTTCCCCCTTGCGGAACAAGGCTGCGGCCAGCGCCACCGCGCCGCCCGGTTCCAGCACGATCTTGAGCCGCAGGAAAGCCAGCGCCATGGCGCGCAGGGCCTCGGCGTCGCTGACCACCAGCCCGGGACCGCAGAGCCTTTGCATCACCGGAAAGGTGATTTCCCCGGGCGCGGGCGTCACGATGGCATCGCAGAGCGATCCGGCGGCGGTGGCGTTGCGCAGCCGCCTGCCCGCCGCAAGGCTGCGGGCGGTGTCGTCGAACCCCTCGGGTTCGCAGGGGCGCACCCGCAGGCCGGGCGTGCGGGCCTCCAGCGCCAGCGCCACGCCCGAGGTCAGCCCGCCGCCGCCGCAGGGCACCAGCACATCGGCCTTTGTCACCCCTGCCTCCGCCGCCTGTCCGGCGAGTTCCAGCCCGACGCTTGCCTGCCCGGCGATCACCTGCGGCTCGTCGAAGGGCTTGATCAGCGTCAGCCCGCGCTCCGCCGCCAGCGCGGCGCCGATCGCATCGCGGTCCTCGGCCATGCGGTCGTAAAGCACCACCTCGGCCCCCAGCGCGCGGGTGTTGCCGATCTTGAGCGCCGGGGCGTCAGACGGCATGACGATGACCGAGGCCACCCCGTGTTGCGCCGCCGCCAGCGCCACCCCCTGCGCATGGTTGCCCGAGGAAAAGGCGATCACGCCGCGCGCCCGCACCCCGGGCGCCAGCGCCGAGACCGCCGCCCATGCGCCCCGGTATTTGAACGAGCCGGTGTGTTGCAGACATTCGGCCTTCACCAGCACCCGCCGCCCGGCGATCCCGTCGAGAAAGGGCGAGGACAGAAGCGGCGTGCGCCGGGCGCGGCCATGAAGGCGGTCGGCGGCGGCCTCGATCAGGGCGATGTCGGTCATGGGGCCTCCGGTCGGCGGGTTCTTGCAGAAGTGACACGGGGCGCGGCCGGGGCCAAGCCCTTTCGGGGGCCTGACACAGGCACAACAGAGGGCAGCGGCCGACCGCGGGCGGTCGGCCGCTGCCCGGGCCGCTGAAGCGGCTGTTCCGGGCAAGGGGTGCCCGTATCCGGCGTTCTGCCTTTGCCCCCGGCAGACAAGAACAATCCGGTTAACCCTTCCTTAAGCATCGACCGCCACCCTGTCGTGGGGGGATGGGGGACGGATGCGCCACGGCTGGCGAAACCTTCTGGCAGGCTTCGGGCTTGCGCTGCTGGCGGCGCAGGCCGGGGCCGGGGCCTGGCCGCGCGAGAAGGGCGAGGGGTTCATGGCGCTGACCCAGCGCCACGGGCGCGGGGCGGAGGGGTCGGAGCTCACGCTCTACGGTGAATACGGTGCGGGCAACGGCTGGACGCTGGGGATCGACGCCGCGCTTGACCATCACGCCGGGCGGATCTGGTCCGGGCGGACGCTGATGTTCGCCCGGCGCGGCTTTGGCAATGGTGCCTTCCGGCAGGCGGTCGGGCTTGGTCTCGGCGGCACCTTCACCGCTGGCGGATACGAACCGATGCTGCAACCAGGCTGGCATCTGGGCTACGGTTTCGGACACGCGCGCAAAGGGTGGCCGAGGGCCGAGGGCTGGGTCGGGCTTGACCTCACGGCCGAGATCCGCCGGGAGAGCACCACCCTGAAGGCCGACGCCACGCTGGGCCTGCGCCCGCACCCCCGGCTGATGCTGATCGGCCAGTTGCAGGCGGCGCAGGACAGCCGCGCGGGCTGGCGCACGCTGCACGCCGCGCCGCAGGTGGTCCTGCGTATCCGCCCCGGGTTCGACCTGACTGCGGGTATCCGCACCGGGCTGGCTGGCAACCACGGGCGCGCGATCACCTTCGGCGCCTGGACCACCTTCACCCGGCGCTGAACGGCACAGACACGGTTTGCACGACCCCCCGTCCCGTGGCAGAACAGCGCCAACAGTAAGGGGTGCAGGCATATCATGCAGCAGGATGGGCCAGAGGAATTCGTCATCGCCATGCGTTTCGCCTTTCGCGGCCACTCCGGCTGGAAAAGCGAATTTTCCCAAAGCGGCGAATTGCTGTTCACCCCGGAGCGGCTGCAACGGCGGCTGGCGCTGCTGGAAAAGGTCGCGCTCGCCTCGCTGGCGGACCAGACCGACCGGGGGTTCCATCTTTACGTGCTGACCTCGGCCGACCTGCCCGGTTTCGCGATGGAACGGCTGCGGGCGCTTTGCGCCGAAAAGCTGGGCGAAGGCCGTTATACCATCGCCGCCGAACGGCCCGGCAATGCGCGCAAATATCTGCGACGGTTCCTTGCCGCCCGGAATGGCGAGACCGCGGTGCATCTGGTGCTGGACGACGACGACGGGCTGGCCCGCGACTTCATCGCCGACCTGCGCGACCGGATCGCGCAGATGGACCGGCCCGAAGACCCGGCGCGGCCGCGCTTCGTCTCCTACGCAGCGGGCTATGCGCTGGTCTTCGAGGGGGGCCGGATCGAGAGTCCGGAGATCTATGCCCACAACTATCCCTATATCAACCTCGGGCTGACGATGATCGGGCCGAAGGGCGGGCAGAACCTGTTCTCGATCAGCCACCGCAAGGCACCGAAACGTTTCGGCTGCCTCGTGCTGCGTCACCAGCCGATGTTCCTGCGCTCGGTCCACGGCGACAACGACTCGCGGGTGGAGATCGAACCGAAATGGCGCGCCCGGCCCGACTGGCGCGAGGATGCGGAACTGCTGGACCGCTTCCCCTGCCTCGGGGCGCTGAAATGACGGCGCGCAAGATCCTGTTCACCGCGGTCAAGAACGAGGCGCCGTTCCTGCTGGAATGGATCGGCTATCACCGCGCCATCGGCTTCGACACGATCCTCGCGGTGTCGAACGACAGCGACGACGGCACCACCGAGCTGCTCGACGCGCTGCACGCGGCGGGCGTGGTGCATCACATCCACCATTCGGTCGGGCCGGAGGAATCGCCGCAGGGCAAGGCGGCGCTGGCGGCGAACGCCAGCGGGCTGATCGGCGACGGCGACTGGGTGCTCTGGCTCGACGCCGACGAGTTCCTGAACATCCACGCAGGCGAAGGGCGGCTTGACGATCTGCTGGCGGCGATCGGCGAGGCGCAGGGGATGCTGGTCCCGTGGCGCATCTTCGGCGATTCCGGCAACGAGACGTTTCCCGGCCGGTTCATATCCAGCGCCTTCACGGGCTCGGCCGAGCGCGACTATGACGGCAACCGGCTCATCAAGACCCTGTTTCGCCACCGCGCGGACCAGACGCGCCTTTCCCCCATCGCCAACCACCGCCCGCATCTGTTGAAGCGCAAGACCTATGGCCCCGCCGATTTCCTCAACGCCGCCGCGCGCCCGCTGGAACCCGATTACCGCATTCACCGTCGCTGGTTCCTCGGGGTGGAGGGCAAGGCCAACTTCAACGTCCCGCCCGAGGATTACGTCTGGGATCTGGCCCAGATCAACCACTACATGCTGCGCACGCGCGAGATGTTCGACCTCAAGCGCCATCGCGGGCGGGGGTTCCGCAATATCGTCAGGGGAGAGGTGCGCAACCGGGAACGCCATACCGCGGCCTTCTTCGAGGCCCAGAACCGCAACGAGGCCGAGGACCGTTCGATCCTGCGCCACGAGGCGGCGACCAGCGAGGGAATCGCGGCGCTTCTGGCCCGGCCCGGTATCGCCGCCGCCCATGCCGAGGGGCTGCGCCGCACCACCGAACGGGTCGCGCAGATGCGGGCGGAACAGGCGGCGGAAACGCAGGCAGCAGTGACGGAGAAAAGCGGCGAAACCGCCACGGATGCCACCCCGGACCTCTTCACCCCGGAAATCTCCATGCCCGGGGCCGAACGCGCCTTGCTCGAACGGCTCTACGGCGAGCATGACGTGATCCTCGAATACGGTTCGGGCGGCTCCACCCTGCTGGCGGCCGGGCAGGATCATTCGCTGGTGATGTCGGTCGAAAGCGACCGGGACTGGGCCGGGAACATGCGCGCGGTGCTCGCCCGCGATTTTCCCGACGCGCCGGTGCAGGTGTTCCATGCCGATATCGGCAAGACCGGCAAATGGGGATGGCCGAAGAACGACCGCGCCTGGGCGCGGTTCCACAGCTATCCGCTGGCGGTCTGGGACCAGCCGTGGTTCCGCCACCCCGACCTCGTGCTGGTCGATGGAAGGTTCCGCATCGGCTGTTTCCTCGCCACGCTCCTGCGGATCGAGCGGCCGGTGACGCTGCTGTTCGACGGCTACGTGGACCGGCCCCATTACGCCGAGGCGGTCGAGACCTTTGCCCGCCCCGTGGAGCTTGTCGGCCGCATGGCCCGGTTCGAGCTGGAGCCCGTGCCCTTCCCGGTCACACGGCTGACCGAGATCGCGGGTCTGCTCATACGCCCCGACTGACGGCACGTTTGCGCCGTCCCGCCCCGGCGGTCTATGATCGGCGGGCGGACAGCAGCGAAAGGAGACGACCGGCCGATGAAGCGGGGCTGGCGGTGGTATCGGGTGGTTCTGGTCGTGGCGCTGGCATGTCTGGCGCTGGCGCTGGCGGCGGGCGCCAACGGCTACATGCGCGGGCTCCAGTTCGACCAGGCGGCGGCGCGGGGGCAGAACACGCTGGGCCTTGCGGTCTCGGCCCTGCGCGGGCAGCTTGCGCGCTACGAGAAGCTGCCCGAGCTGATCGCCGAACACGAGGCGGTACGCGGCCTTGCGCTGCACCCGGACGACCCGGAGCGGGCGGCGGCGGTCAACCGCTACCTGAAGGCCACGAACGTGCTGCTCGAATCCTCGGACATCTACGTGATGGGGCCGGACGGCACCACCATCGCCGCCTCGAACTTCGACCAGCCGATCAGCTTCGTGGGCGAGAACTTCACCTACCGCCCCTATTTCCAGGACGCGGCGGCCGGGGGGCAGGGGCGGTTCTTCGCGCTCGGCACCACCTCGCTCAAGCGCGGCTACTATTTCGGCGCCCCGGTCCGGGCCGGAGGGGCGATCCGCGGCGTGGTGGTGTTCAAGGTCGATATCGACGCGATCGAGCGCACATGGCAGGGCGCGGGATACGAGATCATCGTCACCGACCCCGAGGGCATCATCTTCATGTCGGGCCGCGACGACTGGCTGTTCGCCGCCGTCCAGCCGCTGACGCGCGAACGCATCGCCCGCACCAGCGCCACCCGCCGCTATGCCGACGCCCGGCTGCGTGAACTGCCGGTCACGCGCGACGGGTCGGGCGGGCACGAAATGCTGACCATCGCGGCCACCCGTGGCAGCAGCGCGCAGGAATACCTTGTCGTGACCGAAGAGATGCCCGAGGCCGACTGGACGGTGAAGGTGCTGCTCGACACCGCGTCGGTGCGGGCGCAGGCGCTGACCGGGACGGTTGCGCTGCTGTTGTTCGCGGGGCTTACGGTCATGGGCGCGGCGGTCTGGCGCCAGCGCCGCGCCCGGATGGAGGAGCGGCTTCAGGTCCAGCGCGAGGCGCAGGAGGAACTGGAGCGCCGGGTGACCGAACGCACCCGCGATCTGGCCGAGGTCAACCGGCGGCTGGAGGGCGAGGTTATCGAGCGCCGCGCGACCGAGCGCGAGCTGCGCAAGACCCAATCCGATCTGGTGCAGGCGGGCAAGCTGGCCGCGCTGGGGCAGATGTCGGCGGCGCTGAGCCACGAGTTCAACCAGCCGCTCGCCGCCGTGCGGGCCTATGCCGACAACGCCGGCGTGCTGATCGAACGCGGCCGGGTGCCCGAGGCGTGTGAGAACATCACCCAGATCTCGGCGCTGGCCGAACGCATGGCCGACCTCAGCCGCCACCTGCGCACCTTCGCCCGCCGCCCGAACCGCAAGCTGCGCCCCGTGCCGCTGGATGAGGCATTGCGCGGCACGCAGGCGATCATCGACTGGCGGCTGCGCGCGGCCGACGTGGCGCTGGAGACCGACCTCGGCGACGTGCCGCCGGTGGTCCGCGCCGGGTCGGTGCGGTTGCAGCAGGTGCTGGTCAACATCCTGTCGAACGCCGCCGATGCGGTCGAGGGCCTGCCCGAGCGCCGCATTACCCTCACCGCCCGGCGCGACGGCGACCGGGTGCGGATCGCCATCCGTGACAGCGGGCCCGGCATCGCCCCCGGCATCGCCGGGCGCATCTTCGATCCGTTCTTCACCACCAAGGGGGTGGGCAAGGGGCTCGGCCTCGGGCTCTCGATCTCCTACAACATCGTCAAGGATTTCGGCGGCAGCCTGTCGGTCGGCAACCCGCCCGGCGGCGGGGCGGAGTTCGTGATCGAACTCGACGCCGCCGAGGCCGCCAGCGTCGAGGCCGCCGAATGAACGCCTCCGAGATCCTGCTGATCGACGACGAGGAGGCGATCCGCCGCGCCACGGCGCAGGCGCTGGACCTCGCCGGGTTCCGGGTGCGGGCGCTGGCCAGCGCCGAACGGGCGCTCGACTACACCGGCTTCGGCTTCCGCGGCATCGTCATAAGCGACATCCGCATGCCGGGGATGGATGGGCTGACGCTGATGACGAAGGTGCATGAGCTGGACCCCGACATTCCGGTGGTGCTGATCACCGGCCATGGCGACGTGCAGCTTGCGGTGCGGGCGATGCACGAAGGCGCGCATGACTTCATCGAAAAGCCGTTCTCCTCGGGCCATCTGGCCGAGGTGGCGCGGCGCGCGCTCGACCAGCGGCTCCTGGTGCTGGAAAACCGGGTGCTGCGCGCCGCAGCGGGCCAGCGCGATGACCTGGAACAGCGGCTGGTGGGCCGGTCGGGCACGATGATCGAACTGCGCGCCCGGCTGCGGGCGGTGGGGCCGACCGATGCCGATGTCCTGATCGTCGGCCGGACGGGGACGGGCAAGGAGGTGGCGGCGCGGGCGCTCCATGACCTTTCCCCCCGTGCCCACCGGCCCTTCGTCGCGATCAACTGTGCCGCGCTGCCGGTCAACCTGATCGAAAGCGAACTGTTCGGCCACGAGGCCGGGGCCTTTCCCGGCGCGATGCGCGCCCGCTTCGGTCGGTTCGAACTGGCGCAGGGCGGCACGATCCTGCTGGACGAGATCGGCGCCATGCCGCTCGACGTGCAGGCCAAGCTGTTGCGGGTGATCGAGGAGCGCACCATCACCCGGCTCGGCTCGAACGAGCCCTATGCGCTCGACGTGCGCTTCATCGCCACCAGCAAGGCCGATCTGGCGGGTGAGGTGGCGGCAGGCCGGTTCCGCGAGGATCTGCTCTACCGGCTCAACGTCGTCACGCTCCATGTCGCGCCGTTGTCGGCCCGGCGCGAGGACGTGCCCTTGCTGTTCATGAAGCTGGTGACCGAGGCTGCCGCCCGCTACCGGCGCGACCCGGTGCCGGTGCCGCCGCAGGTGCTGGCTGCGATCGCGGACCGCGACTGGCCCGGCAATGTGCGCGAGTTGCGCAATGCCGCCGACCGTTTCGGTCTCGGGCTGGGGTTGCAGTTCGAGGCTGCGCCCGCCGCGCCCGCCACCCCGTCGCGGCTGGCCGACCGGGTGGCCGGGTTCGAGCGCGGCGTGATCGCCGAGGCGCTGTCCGCCCATGGCGGCAACCTGCGGCCAGTCTATGAGGGGCTCGGCCTCTCGCGGAAGTCGCTTTACGAGAAGATGCGCAAATACGGGCTCGACCGGCGCGGCTTTGCCGGGAAAGATATGGACTGAACCCGGCTTTGGGTGGGAATCGGAACGCATCGCCGGGCAGATGTCACCGAATCCACCCATCCTCGCCCTCCGGGTGCAACTTTCCTCCGAATTCGGCCGGACGCACGGTTGCGCGAACACCGACCCCACGGGTTCATGCCCCATCCCGCGCGAGTCGCATTCCGCATCCGGGGCGGGGAGGCATGGCCGGTTCGGGACCGGCACCGGGAAAACGGCCCGGCCCCGTCCGGGAAAGTCCACATGGAGGAAAAACAGATGAAGAAGACCACGCTCACCGCGATCGGCGCCGCCGGTCTCATGGCCTTTGGCAGCATGGCCGCGGCGCAGTCCTACCCGACCCAGCCGATCAGCATCGTGGTGCCCTTCACCGCGGGCGGCCCGACCGATACCGTCACCCGCCTCGTTGCCCAGGCGATGAGCGCCGAACTGGGTGTCAACGTGATCGTCGAGAACGTGGGCGGCGCGGGCGGCACGCTGGGGGCCGCGCGCGTGTCGCAGGCCGATCCGGACGGCTATTCGCTTCTGCTGCATCACATCGGCATGGCGACCACCGCCACGCTCTACCGCCAGCTTCCCTATGATGCGCTGAACGGCTTTGCCCATGTCGGTCTGGTGACCGAGGTGCCGATGACCCTCGTCAGCCGCGCCGACCTCGAACTGGATACCCTGGCCGAGGTGATCGACTGGGTGAAGGAGAACGGCGAGGACGTGATGTATGCCAATGCCGGGATCGGCGCGGCCTCGCATCTGTGCGGCCTGCTGTTCATGAACGCCATCGACACGCCGATGACCACGATCCCCTATCAGGGCACCGGCCCGGCGCTGACCGACCTGATGGGCGGGCAGGTCGATCTGCTGTGCGACCAGACCACCAACACCACCCCGCAGATCCGCGAGGGTTCGATCAAGGCTTTCGCCGTGACCACGCCCGAGCGGGTGGCAAGCCTGCCCGACCTGCCCACCGCGGCCGAGGCCGGGCTTGAAGGGTTCGAGGTCTCGATCTGGCACGGGCTCTATGCTCCCGCGGGCACGCCCGAGGATGTGGTGGCCAGGCTGAGCGAGGCGCTTCAGGCCGCGCTTCAGGACCCGACCGTGATCGAGCGGTTCGCCGATCTGGGCACCGTCCCCTCGCCCGGCGAAGACGCCACCCCCGGGGCGCTGCGCGCCAAGGTCGAAAGCGAGATCGCGCTGTGGCGTCCGATCATCGAGGCCGCCGGGATCTATGCCGACTGAGGCACCGGCCGGGAAGAACGCGGCCGCCTGACGGCCGGACCACCACCCGCCCGCGCATCCCTGCGCGGGCGGGCCGCTTGCCCCTGATGGCGGGGGCGGCAGCCATCACGGGGCCGACCCCGGCCCCGCTCCGGCAGGGGGAGACAACCGACAATGTATGCACGCGACTACAGGGATATCGTCTGCGGCGGACTGCTGATCGTGTTCGGTCTGGGTGTATCGTGGTATGCGGCGGCAAGCTACGATCTGGGCACGGTGCGGCGCATGGGGCCGGGAATGTTTCCGACCGCGCTCGGGGTGATTCTGGCGGTGCTCGGGCTGCTGATCATGGTGCCCGCCTTCTTCCGTACCGGCGAGCGGCCCTATATCCGTTTCTTCGCGCCGGTATTCGTGCTGGCCGGGGTGGCGGGTTTCGCGCTGCTGGTGCGGCCCTTCGGCCTGATTCCGGCGATCCTGGCGGTGGTGGTGATCTCGTCGCTGGCGGAACTCAAGGTCAGGCCGGTCAGCCTGACGCTGCTTTCCGCGGGAATGTGCCTGCTGGCATGGCTGGTGTTCCGGGTCGGGCTGGGAATGACGATGCCCATGTTCCGCTGGCCGTTCTGAGGGGGCAGGGACACCATGGATATTTTTGACAACATCACCATCGGGCTGGGTACGGCGCTGACCCTGACCAACCTGTTCTACTGCTTTCTGGGGGTGTTCCTCGGAACGCTGATCGGGGTCATTCCGGGGATCGGCGTGCTGTCGGCCATCGCAATGCTGTTCCCGATCACGTTCTACCTGGAGCCGACCACCGCGCTGATCATGCTGGCGGGGATCTGGTACGGGACCAGCTACGGCGGCAATACGGCGTCCATCCTGCTGAACATCCCCGGCACGCCGGCCAATGCGGTGACCTGCCTCGACGGCTATCCGATGGCACGACAGGGGCGCGGCGGCGTGGCGCTGCTGATGACCACCGTGGCCTCGTTCACCGGCTCGACCATCGGTATCCTGCTGCTGATGCTGTTCGCCCCGGTGATCGCGAGCTATGCGCTCAGCTTCGGGTCGGCCGAATACTTCTCGCTCATGGTGCTGGGGCTGGTGGCGGCCTCGACCATTTCCGACGGCTCGGCGATCAAGGGGCTGGCCATGGTGGTGCTGGGGATCATCTTCGGCACCGTGGGCGCCGATATCTACACCGGCACGCCGCGGTTCAACTTCGGGATGCTGGAACTGACCGACGCCATCAGCCTGATCGCGCTGGCGATGGGCAT
>Ga0172382_10004349_pt1 | contig 21749 bp, 39 predicted proteins | sample Leawel138RmetaG_FD_122245 | JGI IMG/M metagenome (GOLD analysis project Ga0172382, IMG submission 122245) | Leachate microbial communities from a municipal landfill in Southern Ontario, Canada - Leachate well 138R metaG | ecosystem: Engineered > Solid waste > Landfill > Unclassified | place... | reverse complement strand
TCACAGCTATATCCTTTTTTAACCAGTCAAAAAGCTGTAAGGAGAAGGTAAACTAGTCTGTGATATCATCATAAGTTTATTATAGTAGACAATTACTTTAAAACAAAAAATTAACATGTAAATTGTCTTACATGTATATATTAGGAGTAATTAAATGAAAAAATCGACAAAACTAAAAATATGGGGCTTTTGTCAATTAGCTTTAGCTTTAATCTTGATAATATTAGGTAGTACAGTTTTTCGTGATAGAAGTTGGGATGATTTTGCTTGGAAGCCTAATTTTGCATTATTTGCTCCCGGTATGTTCATAGCACTTTTTTCCTTGTCAATTATAATTTCGGGATATAATCCTCAACTAGCAAAGTTTCGTGCTGGTTTACAGTCTGAAGTTATAGACTATGCAGGAGATGATATGAAGAAAGCCATTTCTAAAACATCAGATACTGTTATTCCAGCAATTACGCCATCAATGAAAAAGGTTATTTCTGAAATCAAAGGAGTTAAGAGCGACTTTGATGATTCTAAGGAAGAACAACTCATTGAAGCCAAGAAGCTTCTAGATGATAAATTGATTAGTGAAGATGAATATATGCAAATGAGAAAAAGTATTCTCGATATCAAAGATTAAAATGTGAATATTATCTTTTACTAGGCGATTTTAACTCTTAAATAGAGACAAGTGTAAACAGATTTTTATTCGGGGAATAGGTGCTTAACGGTTGTAAAAGCAAAACCTGTCGGCTTAATAGAATTTACTTAATGGCCAATTAAAATCCATTGAAATTCTTTAAAGGAGATTTTTTTGGTATAGATGTAGATCCTGTAAAGACAATTGAAGCTAGCAATTATTATTGAGTGGTTTTAGATGCTGAGTTCAAGCGGTTATAAAGTAAAAAAATCTTTTTGCATAAATTTACGATAGACTTAAATAAGAGTATAATAGATTAAGGGGTAATGAATATGATATATACCAGAATTTATCATGCGAGTGACTTACAACTAAAGAATGTTCGAGAAGATATTAGAAATACTATCCTTTCGGGTAAAAACATCGTGTTTCCTACAGAAACCGTTTATGGTGTTGGCGCATCAGCTCTTAATTTATCTGGTATAGCAAACATATATAAAATTAAAGGCAGGCCTAGTGACAACCCCTTAATTATGCATATTGCTGATGTTAAAGATTTAGATTTATATACAAAAAACCATCAAACATATGTCAAAAAACTTATCAAAGCTTTTTGGCCAGGACCACTTACATTAGTTCTAGAAAAAAAGGATCAAGTTCCCAAAGTCATAACTGGCGGTCTAGAATCTGTAGGGATAAGATTTCCAAGCAGTCATATTGCCCAAGAAATTATTCGAATTGCTTCAGTTCCAATAGTCGCGCCGAGTGCTAATATTAGCGGAAAACCATCAGCTACATTGTTTGAACATGTTTATGAAGATTTTAATCAAAAAGTAGATATTATTATTGATGGAGGAAAAACTGAAGTGGGACTTGAGTCAACAGTCTTGGATGTTACCAAAGAAGTCCCTATTATCTTAAGGCCGGGAATGATAACCAAAGCTATGATTGAAAAAGTCGTTGGTGAAGTCATTATCTCTACTGATATATTACAACAAGATATCCCTAAGGCTCCAGGCATGAAATATAAACACTATGCGCCAAAAGCAATTCTAGAGATTGTATCAGGTAAAGAGAAAAAAGTAATTGATTATATTAACATCCAGATTAATTCATTGGAAAATATGAAAGTCGGAGTAATTGCGACAAATGATATTATTGGTTTATTTGACACCCCATATGTTTTTCCTATAGGTAAAAGTACTAATGAAGAAGAAATAGCCGCTAATTTATTTGCTGCGCTAAGAAAAATGGATAGTTTAAATGTTGACTATATTTATTCAATTAGTTTTGAAGATAAGAAATTCAGCGAAGCGATAATGAATAGATTATTAAAAGCCGCTGATAACAATATCACTTATTTGTAAATAGAAGAGGTAAAGTATGTTTGACTATAACGAGTTAGAAAAACAGTCAGTTTTAGAAAAATATTTTAGTGACAGTAAAAAACTTAATTTAGTACGCTTTCCAAAAAAGCAAAAACAAAAATATTTGTGTTTGCTTTGGATAATTACCTTATTTTCAAAAGATAGAACATATACAGAAAAAGAAGTGAATTCGATTTTAAAAGAAGTACATCAGGACTATGTAATGATTAGACGATATTTAGTCGATTATCAACTAATAGATCGTGAAAAGGACGGATCCAGTTATTGGGTTAAACCCAATAATTAACGCAAGTGAAAAATCTCTTTTCAAAAGTTTGCTGGTAGTGCTATAATATTTTCTTAGATAATTTATATTTTTTAGGAGATGAAATATTGGCAACAAAATCAAACCTTTTTAAGAGAGAACAAATATTTAAAGATTTCTTAGTTCCCGATTACTATAAAGATTTTTCCTGTAAGGGTGGAGAATGTCGTGATAGCTGTTGTGTTGATTGGAAAGTTAATATTTCAATGCAACAGTATTTTTTGTTACATGGATTGAATTGCAATAAAAAGTTGAAAGACAAAATTGACCGAACCTTTAGACCATTAATTAATCCCTCAAAAGATCGGTACGCAGAAATTGTTCATACTCAAGATGGAGATTGTCCGTTACATAAAGCTGATGGTTATTGTTTATTGCATGAAAAATGTGGAGAAGAGGTCTTACCTTGGGTTTGTAGGTACTATCCCAGGGGTCCAAGAATTGATTATTTATACGAAGCCTCTTGTGCTAATTCTTGTGAAAGAACCTTAGAATTATTATTTTCTTCTTCAGAGCCAGTGAGTTTTTCTTCATTTAAAACCAATTTTTTAATGTCTAAACCACAAAATTTACCTAGTGAAGCTGAAAAAGATAACTATAAATTGGATAGAGAAAACATATTTAGATTAATGAGTAATAGAAGTCTATCTCTAAGAGAAAGACTAATTAATCTAGGAGAATATTTAGCTTTACCAAAAGATAGTTCATTTCCTAAAAAAGATGATTTAGAGATAGTACTTAATACTTTATCGGGAATATTCAATACTTTTGAAGGAAAATTTCCCAGAGTTTACGAACTTATTGAAAAAGCTAATAAAGTTTATCAGAACTCAAAGGTTAGCGTATATAAAGAAAAACTTAGGATTTTCGAAAGTACATTCCCTAATCAAGAAGTTCTCTTTGAGAAAATGTTAGTAAATGAAATATATTTTCGACAGTTTCCTTATCAAAAGAATATGGTAAAAACCGATCAATTTATAGCAATTATAGGCATCTACTTGTTATTGAGATTTATAGGGATAGCCTTGATTGAAGAAAATGATAACCTTGATAATCTAATAGACATTTTTTCTAAATTCTTTACTGTAGTTAGTCATTCTGATTTTGACAAACAGATTGTAAGCTACTTAAAAGCCAATAAAATAGCAACTTTAGATATAATTGCAAAATATATTGCATTTTAAAGCGATTTTTCTTGATTTATTTTTTAAATAGTGTATTATGGTATTAGCACTTAGGAAATGTTATTTATTAGGATTTGCGTTACCTCAATAATTAAGCAGTTTAGAAGTGAAATAAAATAAGGAGGTAACAAGAATGACTGGTAAAGTAAAATGGTTCAATGCTGAAAAAGGCTTTGGGTTCATCACAGATGAAGACGGTAAAGATGTGTTTGCACATTTCTCTCAAATTCAAAAAGATGGATACAAGACTTTAGAAGAAGGCGAAGCTGTAAGTTTCGAAATCACTGAAGGACAAAAAGGCCCTCAAGCAACTAACATTGTAAGTCTATAATTTTAGTTTTTAAAGAGTGAAGAGAAATCTTCACTTTTTTTATTGAAAAAAATCGATTATTTGACTTATTAATAGATAAATAATAAAAAAATCCCTATTTCCGGAAAAAAATCCTTGCATTAAGAAATAAAATTTGATATCATATTAAAGCCTATGGAAAATAGGAAGGCAGAGATTTGTGAGGTTGCTGACACACACATAGCCGTTGTTTATGGTTTTGTTTAGAGGTCAGGGAATTTACAATGAGCCTGTATATAAGCTAAATTATATGCAAAGGAGGAGCTTTTATGGCAACAAATCAAGTTATTAGAATTAGATTGAAATCTTATGATCACAGATTATTAGATCAATCAGCAAAAAGAATCATTGACACAGCGAAGAAGACAGGGGCTAAGGTTAGTGGGCCAATCCCATTACCAACTGAAAAAGAAATTTTCACAATTTTAAGAAGTCCACATGTCAACAAGGATTCACGTGAACAGTTCGAAAGAAGAACTCACAAAAGATTAATTGATATCGTGAACCCATCGCCAAAAACAATTGAATCTTTAATGCACTTGGATTTACCATCAGGTGTAGATATCGTCTTGAAGTAAGAAAATATTAAATAGGAGGTGTACTCATGGCAAAAGGTATCTTAGGAAGAAAAGTAGGAATGACTCAAGTATTTGACGAAAACGGAAAAATGATTCCTGTCACAGTAATTTCGGTGGAACCGAATGTTGTATTGCAAAAGAAAACCGTTGAAACAGATGGATACAATTCAGTTCAATTAGGTTTTATGGAAAAAAGAGCTAATATCGTAAACAAACCATTGACTGGACATTTTGAAAAAGCAAAAACAACACCTAAGCGCTACATCAAGGAAATACGTCTTCAAGGAATGGAAGAGTATGAAGTTGGCCAAGAGGTAAAATGCAATATATTTACCGCTGGTGATTATGTAGACGTTACAGGAACATCAAAAGGAAAAGGCTATCAAGGTGTGATCAAGCGTCACAACCAACATACAGGGCCTATGGCACACGGTTCAAAATATCACCGCGGTGTTGGTTCAATGGGTGTTATTGCGCCTAATAGAATCAGAAAAGGTAAAAACATGCCAGGTAGAATGGGGCATGATCGCGTTACCATTCAAAACTTAGTTGTGGTTCGTTCAGACGTTGATAAGAACATTATGTTAATTAAAGGAAATGTTCCAGGTCCAAACAAATCATTAGTTATCGTAAAACACGCATTTAAAAAATCTAATTAATAATATTATTATTCGGAAGGAGGAAGAGCTATGCCTAAATTAGCAATGTTAAATCAACAAGGTGAATCAATTGGAAGTCTTAATCTAAAAGATGAAATCTTCGCTGTAGAAAACAATAATCAAGTTATCTATGATGTTGTAAAACAACAAAGAGCAGCGATGCGCCAAGGAACTGTTATGACTAAAAACAGATCAGCGGTTAATGGCGGTGGAAGAAAACCATATCGTCAAAAAGGAACAGGACATGCACGTCAAGGTTCAATCAGATCACCACAATTCGTTGGTGGTGGAGTGGTTTTCGGACCAGGCCCAAGAGATTATTCATATAAGGTTAATAGAAAAGTTCGTCGCTTAGCTTTAAAGGTAGCTTTATCAGAAAAGTTAAGAGGAGAAGATTTAATAGTGGTAGATTCAATTTCTTTAGCATCACATAGAACTAAAGAAATGGTTACCGTTTTAGAAAATTTAAAAGTTGAAGGAAAAATTATGGTGGTTTTAGCAGAGTACCAAGAATTACTTAGTACAGCTACAAGAAACTTACCAAATGTACAAGTTGTATTATTTAATCATGTTAGTGTTTATGATATTTTAAATGCTAATAAATTAGTATTTACAAAAGAAGCTCTAGAAAGACTTGAGGAGGTTTTGAAATAATATGGATAAATATGATATCGTAAAACGTCCTATCGTTACCGAAAAATCAACCAAATTGTCTGAATCAAGAAAATACACTTTTGAAGTTGATAGAAGAGCTAATAAAATTCAAATTAAAGAGGCTATCGAAGAACTCTTTAAAGTAAAAGTAGAAAAGGTAAACATCATGAATATGCGCCCTAAAGCAAAAAGAGTAGGTCAATACTCTGGATATACTGCAGCAGTTACAAAAGCCGTAGTTACCTTAGCTGAAGGCCATAAGATTGATATTTACACAGCGTAATGGGAGGAATTAAATAATGGCTATTATTAAGTATAAACCACAAACTAATGGTTTGCGTAACATGACCAAGCTGGATTACAATGAAATCACAGCTGCAAAGCCAGAAAAATCCCTAATTACCACATTAAAGAAAAACGGTGGTAGAAATAATCAAGGGAAAATCACAGTCCGCCATCAAGCTGGAGGAGCAAAAAGAAAGTACAGAATCATCGATTTCAAAAGAAATAAAGATGGAATTGTTGGTAGAGTTGCCTCAATTGAGTACGATCCAAATAGAACAGCTAACATCGCCCTAATTAATTATGTCGATGGAGAAAAGCGTTATATAATTGCACCTAAAGGTTTAGAAGTGGGAATGACTGTTGAATCAGGTAAAGATGCGGATATCGTAATCGGTAACGCAAAAGAAATTATGGATATTCCTGTTGGTACAGTTATTCATAATATCGAATTATATCCTGGAAAAGGCGGACAGCTTATTAGAGCTGCTGGAACAAGTGCTCAAATCTTAGGTAGAGAAGAAAAATACGTCTTAATCAGATTAAAATCTGGTGAAGTTAGAAGAATCTTAGGTAAATGTCGCGCCACTATCGGTGAAGTTGGAAATGAATATTATTCATTGGTAAACATTGGTAAAGCTGGTAGAAAAAGACATATGGGTGTTAAACCAACCGTTAGAGGTTCAGTTATGAACCCAGTAGACCATCCTCATGGTGGTGGTGAAGGTAAACAACCAGTTGGTCACAAGTCTCCACTTACTCCTTGGGGTAAAGTTGCACTTGGTAAGATCACAAGAAATAAAAATAAGGCTAGCAGTAAATTAATTGTTAGACGCAGAAATAAATAGGAAGGAGGAACTCTAAATGTCACGTTCAATTAAAAAAGGTCCATTTTGTGATGATCACTTAATGAAAAAAGTAGAAAAAGCAAATGAAACAAATTCAAAAAAAGTTATTCAAACTTGGTCAAGACGTTCAACAATCTTCCCTAATTTTGTTGGCTTAACAATCGGTGTACATAATGGTAAGGTTCATGTACCTGTATATATTACCGAAGACATGGTAGGTCATAAATTAGGCGAGTTCGCTCCTACTAGATCTTATCGCGGACACGTCGATAAAAAAGCAACAAAGGGAGGTAAATAATCATGGAAGCAAAAGCTATTGCTAAAACAGTGAGAATTTCACCTCGTAAGGTAAGATTAGTTGTTGATTTGATTAGAGGAAAAAGCGTAGGCGATGCTTATGCAACTCTAAGAAATACTCAAAGAGGCGCATCAAAGGCAGTTGAAAAAGTATTAAAGTCAGCTGTTGCGAATGCAGAACATAACTATCAATTAGACCAAGCTAAACTATACGTCAAAGAAATTTACGTAGGTGAAGGTAAAACATTAAAAAGAATGCAACCACATGCACAAGGTAGAGCATTTTCAATCTTTAAAAGAACTAGCCATATCTATGTAACTGTGGCAGAAAGGGAGTAAGGAGAATTTTATGGGACAAAAAGTAAATCCAGTCGGACAACGTATTGGTATCATCCGTGATTGGGAATCAAGATGGTATGCCGATAAAAATGAAGTAGCTGATCTTTTACATGAAGATATTAAAATTCGTGAATTACTCTACGATCTTTATAAAAATGCAAGTGTTTCAAAAATTGAGATTCAAAGAAGTAAAAAACGAGTTTTTGTTACTGTTAATACTGCAAAACCAGGTATGGTTATCGGTAGAAACGCAGAAACTAAAAAAGCTGTAGTTGAACAACTACAAAAATTAACTAATAAACAAGTATTTTTAAATGTTGTTGAAATCAAACGTCCAGAAAAAGATGCGTTATTAGTAGCGCAAAACATCGCTTACCAATTAGAAAACAGAGCTTCTTTCAGAAGAGTACAAAAAGTTGCGATTCAAAGAGCTTTAAAAGCAGGAGCTAAAGGTTGCAAAACTTTAATCTCAGGCCGTCTTGGTGGTGCGGAAATGGCACGTAGTGAAGGATACAGCGAAGGTAACGTTCCTTTACATACTTTAAGAGCAGATATTGACTACGCTCTAGCAGAAGCTAATACTACCTATGGTAAATTAGGAGTTAAAGTATGGATTTACAAAGGGGAAATATTGCCTTCTAAGAAGAAGGAGGCTAAGTAATATGTTAATGCCTAAAAGAACTAAATATCGTCGTCCTCATCGCGTTAGCTATGAAGGGCCAGCTAAAGGTGGAGCAGATATCTCCTTTGGCGAATTCGGACTTAAGGCTTTAGAAGGCGCTTGGGTAACTGCTCGTCAAATCGAAGCAAGCCGTATTGCGATGACTCGTTATATGAAACGTGCTGGGAAAGTATGGATTAAAATCTTCCCACACTTAGCAAAAACTAAAAAGCCATTAGAAGTTCGTATGGGATCTGGTAAAGGGTCTCCAGAAGAATGGGTAGCAGTTGTTAAAGAAGGCGCAGTAATGTTTGAAATTGCAGGGGTTTCTGAAGAAATCGCTAAAGAAGCGTTGAGATTAGCAGCACACAAACTACCAATTAAGACAAAGTTTGTTAAGAAAGAAAGTGGTGATTCTCTATGATTTACGCAAAAGAAATACGCGAAATGGACACCGCAACCATTTTAAACGAAATAGATAACCTTAAAAAAGAATTATTTGATCTACGCTTCAAACAAGCAACAGGTCAATTGGAAAACACCGCACGTGTTTCCAACATCAAAAAAACCATCGCTCGCATGAAGACTGTTCTTTCTGAGAGAGAAAGTAAATAAGGAGGAAGTTCAATATGGAATTAAAAACTAATAGAAAAGTTTTTACTGGAACTGTTGTATCTGACAAGAACGACAAGACAATTACAGTTTTAGTAACTACATATAAAAAACATCCATTATATGGAAAAAGAGTAATTTCTTCTAAAAAATTCAGAGCACATGACGAAAAGAACGAAGCTAATATGGGTGATGTTGTTAGAATTACTGAATGCCGTCCACTATCTGCGACTAAACGTTTCCTTTTAATCGAAATTGTGGAAAAGCATGAAGAAGTTTAGGGATTCGGGGGTAATTTAAGATGATTCAACAAGAAACAAGACTTAAAATAGCCGATAATTCCGGCGCACGTGAAATTCTAACAATCAAAGTTTTAGGCGGTACCAGCAGAAAATACGCTAGTATCGGCGATGTCATTGTAGCTACAGTTAAATCAGCTACTCCAGGCGGTATGGTTAAAAAAGGTGAAGTTGTAAAAGCGGTTATCGTAAGAACAAAAAAAGAAGTCCGTCGTGCGGACGGTTCATTCGTAAAATTTGATGACAATGCAGCAGTTATCATTAAAGATGATAAATCTCCAAAAGGAACTCGTATTTTTGGACCTGTTGCAAGAGAGTTAAGAGACGCAGAGTTTACTAAAATAGTTTCTTTAGCTCCGGAAGTATTATAAGGAGGCAATCACATGAAATTAAAAAAAGGCGATAAAGTCGTTATAATCTCTGGCGCAGATAAAGGAAAACAAGGAACAATTATTAAAGTGTTAACTAAAACTGATCGAGTAGTTTTAGAAGGCGAAGGATTAACAAAGATTAAAAAACATTTAAAACCTTCTCAAGCTAATCCTGATGGAGGAATCATGGAGATTGAAAAACCAATCCATGTTTCAAATGTTATGCTCTTAGATCCTAAAGAAAAGAAACCAACACGTATCGGTTACAAGTATGTAACGGAAACTGTAAAGAAAAAAGAAGTAACTAAAAAAGTTAGATATGCTAAAAAATCTGGCAAAGAATTAGACTAGATGAGGGGAGAAAAATATGAATAGATTAGTCGAAAAATATCGCAATGAAATCATTCCGGCTTTAATGGAAAAATTCAATTATTCTTCCATCATGGAAAGCCCGAAGATTAGTAAAATAGTAATTAACATTGGTGTTGGAGATGCAGTTGCAAATCCTAAAGTATTAGATGATGCTGTCAATGAATTAACATTGATCACCGGACAAAAACCACTTGTAACTAGAGCGAAAAAATCAATTGCAACATTTAAACTTCGTGAAGGCATGCCAATCGGCTGTAAAGTAACATTACGAGGAGATAGAATGTATGACTTCTTTGATAAACTAATCACTATTGCGTTACCAAGAGTTAGAGACTTTAGAGGAATTAATCCAAAAGGTTTCGACGGAAGAGGTAATTATACATTAGGTGTTAAAGAACAGTTGATTTTCCCAGAAATCAATTATGACAAAGTAAGTAAAATTCGTGGTATGGATATCGTTATCGTAACCACAGCAAAAACAGATCAGGAAGCTTTCGAATTATTAAAATCATTCGGAATGCCTTTCAGAAGATAGGAGGTCTAAAATGGCAAAGACATCAAAAAAGGTAAGTCAAAAACGCGGATCTAAGTTCCCAGTTAGAAATTACACTAGATGTGAACGTTGTGGACGTCCTCACTCTGTTTATCGCAAATTTAAACTATGTCGTGTATGTTTCAGAGAATTGGCTTATAAAGGTCAAATCCCTGGCGTAAAAAAAGCAAGTTGGTAATAAATTATGAGAAAGAATATTTCCGATAATAAGGGAAGGAGGCATTATTAATATGGTTATGACAGATCCAATTGCGGATATGTTAACAAGAATTCGCAACGCAAATCAAATGAAACATAAAACTGTAGATGTACCAGCATCAAAATTGAAGATGGAAATCCTTAATGTTCTTAAACAAGAAGGTTATGTAACTGATTTCGAACGCATTGAAGAAGGTGTTCAAGGTACACTAAAAGTAACTTTAAAATATTTAGAAAATGAAGAAAGAGTAGTTAGAGGTTTGAAAAAGATTTCCAAACCTGGTTTACGTGTGTATGCTAAGACTGATGATCTTCCAAAGGTTCTTAACGGACTTGGAATAGCTATCATTTCTACTTCAAAAGGCATTATGACCGATAGAGAAGCTAGAAAAAATAAAATCGGTGGCGAAGTCATAGCGTATGTATGGTAATTATAACGATGGAGGTGCAAGAAAATTATGAGTCGAATTGGTAATCAATCGATCAGAGTGCCTGAAGGAGTTACTGTAGAAGTTAATGATATTAACTATGTATCAGTAAAAGGGCCTAAAGGTTCACTCGGCTTTACTTTCGATAAAAATATCGGAATTAAAGTAGAAAATGACGAAGTTTCTGTAACCCGACCAAATGATTCTTTACGCATGAAAGCCCTACACGGGACAACAAGAGCGCTATTGAATAATATGGTTATTGGTGTAAGTGAAGGATATACAAAGATCCTTGATATCAAAGGTGTCGGATACCGCGCGCAATTAAAAGATCCGAAAACCTTAGTGTTAAACGTAGGATATTCAAATCCAGTGGAAATGGCTATTCCTGAAGGTTTAACAATAGAAATCCCTAAGAATACAGAAATTCATGTTAAAGGTGCTGACAAGCAAGTAGTTGGTGAATTCGCGGCTAACGTTCGTAAAGTACGTCAACCTGAACCTTATCTTGGTAAAGGTATTAGATACAGAGACGAACACGTACGTCGTAAGGAAGGAAAAACAGCTAAGTAATTAGCTAGGTGATAGAATATGTTTAAACCAGTAAATAAAAACGAACAAAGACTAAAAAGACATCGTCGTATGCGTTTCCAAATTAAGGGGACTCCAGAAAGACCACGTCTAAATGTTTATCGTTCTAATAAACAAATTTATGCACAAATCATCGACGATGTTAATCAAGTTACGTTAGCACAAGCAAATTCTAGGGAAATTGAAGGAATCAATGGCTCCAATGTTGAAGGCGCGAAAAAAGTTGGAGAATTAGTTGCTAAAAGAGCAATCGAAAAAAATATTGTCGCTGTAGTATTTGACCGTGGAGGTTATTTATACCACGGAAGAATTCAAGCTTTAGCCGATGCTGCTAGAGAAGCAGGACTGAAATTCTAATGAAGGAGGTAATCTAATATGGAAAATAATAAACGTAATAATAGAGGAAGAAAACCTCGTTCAGTTAAGAGAGAACCTAAACTTTATGAAGAAAGAGTAGTCAGTATTGGTCGTGTTACCAAAGTTGTTAAAGGTGGTAGACGTTTTAGCTTTTCAGCTTTAGTGGTTGTTGGAGATCAAAAAGGTAAAGTCGGTTTTGGTACCGGTAAAGCTTCTGAAGTTCCAGATGCAATCAAAAAAGCAATTGAAGATGCTAAGAAAAACCTCATTGAAGTCCCAATGGACGGAACAACAATTCCTCATATCGTAACCGGAAAATTCGGTGCTGGAAAAGTATTCTTACGTCCAGCTGCAGAAGGTACTGGTGTTATCGCCGGTGGGCCTGTTCGTGCGGTATTGGAATTAGCTGGCATTCAAGATGTATTAAGTAAATCTTTAGGATCAAACTCACCTATCAATATTGTTAGAGCTACTTTCGAAGGATTAAAAACTTTAAGAACAGTAGACACAGTAGCTGCTATGCGTGGACTCAATCCTGAGGAGGTACGTAAATAATGGCACAAATTAAAATTACCTTAGTAAAAGGCTTGATGGGTAGAAAACCTAATCAAGTTAAAACAATCAAGGCTTTAGGACTTACAAAAAGAAATTCTTCTGTAGTTTTAGAAGAAAGCGACATGATTAAAGGTATGGTGAATACTGTTAGTCATTTAGTTAAAGTCGAAGAAGTTAAGAAATAGGGGGTGCAGAAGATGACATTACATGAACTTAAACCTAATTCAGGTGCAACTCATTATAAAAAACGCGTTGGTCGTGGAACTAGCTCAGGTACTGGTAAAACCAGTGGCCGTGGTCAAAAAGGTCAAAACTCACGTTCAGGCGGCGGAGTAAGACTTGGATTTGAGGGTGGTCAAACACCATTATTCAAACGCCTTCCTAAAAAAGGTTTTACCAATCCCTTTAGAAAGGAATTCGCTATCGTAAACGTTGAAGATTTGAACAGATTCGAAGAAGGAATGATCATTACTCCAGAAGTATTACTAAATAATCGCATCATCCGTAAAGAACTTTCAGGTGTTAAAATCTTAGGTAACGGTAAATTGACTGTTAAACTAACTGTTAAAGCACATAAATTTTCAAATTCAGCGAAGCAAGCAATTGAAGAAGCCGGTGGCGTGGTTGAGGTGATATAATGGAAACTATTAAAAAGATTTTCAAAAATAAGGAAGTCTTAAAGAAAATTGGTTTCACATTATTAGCTTTTCTAGTCTTCAAAATTTTAACATTAATTACAATGCCTTTAATTGATCCGACTACATTATCATCATTGTTTGATAATAGTGGGTTCTTGGGTATTGTTAACTCAATTTCTGGTGATGCCTTAAGAAATTATTCAATAGTTGCTTTAGGTATTAGCCCATACATTACTGCATCGATTGTTGTTCAACTTTTACAGATGGACATCATCCCTGCTTTAAAAGAATGGAGCGAAGAAGGCGAAGAAGGAAGAAAGAAAATAGCTAGATTGACAAGATATTTAGCGATTGGATTAGCTTTTGTTCAAGCCTTAGCAATGACTTTTGCATTTCATAACGCACAAGGAACATTGTTCCAACCATTCGTTAGCGACTGGGCAACAGCAGATGGACGTAATCTTTGGTTCTTAATCTATTTCTATATCGCAGTTGTTTTAACTGCTGGTACAGCTTTCATGATTTGGTTAGCCGATCAAATTACGTTAAGAGGAATTGGTAACGGATCTTCGATGCTAATCGTAGCTGGGATTATTATTTCTTTCCCAGGAACAATAGCGTCATTGATTCAATACTATATTTCTGATCCAAATGGAGCATTACAAGGAGCCGTTTCCGCTGTTCAAGGCCAATTCGGTGGTTATGTATTGTTCGGAGTTAGTATATTGATGTTTATTCTTGTGTTGGTAGGTATTACTTATATGCAAGTTGCAGTAAGAAAAATACCAATTCAATACGCCAATCGTCCAGGTAGTGCTAAATTTAAAGGTAAATCAGAATCAAATATTCCAATTAAGTTGAACACAGCTTCAGTTATACCGGTAATCTTTGCTTCGATTCTCTTATCATTACCAGCAACGATATTTAATTATATCAATATCAGTTCTGGAGCTAGCGCTTGGATAAACGAAATCTTTTCATACAATCAACCGATAGGTTTCTTATTATATGTTGTATTGATTTTCGTCTTTACATTCTTCTATTCGTTCATTTTGGTTAAACCAGAACAGATAGCGGAAAATCTTAACAAGCAAAACGCTTATATCCCTGGATATCGTCCAGGTATTGAAACAGAAACTTATATTACAAAAGTATTATTTAGAGTAACAGTAATTGGTGCACTTTACTTAGTGTTCATTGCAATCTTGCCAATTATTACTTCAATAGTTTTAGGGCATACTTACGCACAAATCGGTGGTACTTCACTACTTATTATCGTCGGTGTTGCTTTAGAAACCGCTAGACAAGTCGAAACTGATACTCAAGAAAAAGCTTACGCTGGATTCATGAGATAATTACAATGATTAATCTATTAATTATGGGTAAGCCCGGAGCTGGTAAAGGTACCCAGGCAAACAGACTATTAAAACATTATAAATTAAAACATATTTCCACCGGTAATATTTACCGAGAAGAAATAAAAAAAGGTTCAAATATCGGGATAGAAGCTAAAAAGTATCTCGATGAAGGAAACTTAGTTCCGGATAAAATGACTAATGATATCGTTTGGGAAGTACTGACCTCAAGAGAATATCCAAATGGCTTTATGCTTGATGGATATCCAAGGACAAGAACTCAAGCTGAAGCCTTAGATGAGATGCTTGAAAGTTTAAGCATAAAATTATCCGCTGTAATAAATGTTGATGTAGCTGACGATGTGTTAACACATCGAATGGCAGGTAGAAGAGTTTGTTCTAATTGTGGGCATACATACCACATAGATTACCATCCTCCAAAGCAAGAAGGAATTTGTGACCATTGTGGACATAAATTAATTCAAAGACCTGATGATTTAGAGGAATCAGTAATGAACCGTTTAGCAATCTACAACGAAAAAACGAAACCCTTACTAGATTACTATGATGAAAAAGGACTATTAGTCGTTATTGATGGTGAACAGTCTGCAAACAAGGTGTTTCATGATATTATTAACAAATTGGGTGAAAATTAATGGTAACAATAAAATCAAATCGTGAAATTGAATTGATGAAAGAAGCTGGAAGAATTGTCGCTTTAGCGCATAGAGCTGTTAAAGCGAAAATTAAGCCTGGTCTATCAACGAAGCAACTGGATGATTTGGTTGAAAAAGTTATCAGAGATAATGGGGCAATCCCTTCATTCAAAAACTATAATGGTTTTCCCGCAGCAGCATGCATATCGATAAATGAAGTTGTTGTACATGGTATACCTGATGAAAGTACAACCCTAAAATCCGGAGATATTGTCTCAGTGGATATAGGCGCAAACTATAAAGGTTATCATGGCGATAGCGCATGGACATATGCATGCGGGGAAATATCAGAAAGTGCAAAAAACTTGTTGGTGGGTACGGAAGAAAGCTTGTTTAAAGGTTTAGAGTTTGCTAAACCAAACAATCGATTAACCGATATCTCACACGCAATTCAAACATATGCTGAATCCTTGGGATTTAGCGTTGTTCGGGAATTTGTTGGCCACGGACTGGGACGGAATTTACACGAAGACCCCCAAATACCAAATTATGGTTTACCGGGTCGAGGTATTATTTTAAAACCTGGCATGACACTAGCAATTGAACCGATGATTAACTTAGGAAACAAAGAAGTAAAGGTACTAGCCGATGGTTGGACAACCATAACTAGAGACCGGTCATTATCAGCTCATTTCGAGCATTCAATATTAATAACTGAAACTGGTTATGAAATTCTAACCAAAGAATAAGGGAGTGATTTATTTGGCAAAAAAAGATGACGTCATTGAAATGATGGGAACAGTTATAGAAGTTTTGCCCAATGCGCAATTTGTAATTGAGCTAGAAATCGGACACCGTATTATCGGTCACGTTTCTGGTAAAATCCGCATGAACTACATACGCATTTTACCAGGTGATAAAGTAAAGGTTGAACTATCAACCTATGACTTAACACGTGGTCGCATCACATATCGTATGAAATAAAAAATAATTAATTTAAGGAAAGATTTTAAGGAGGTAATGGTATGAAAGTAAGACCATCTGTAAAAAAAATCTGTGATAAATGTAAAATAATCAAAAGAAATGGCAAGGTTCTTGTCATTTGCGAAAATCCAAAACATAAACAGAGACAAGGTAAATAGGAGGTAACTATGGCACGTATAGCAGGAGTAGATATTCCTAAAGAGAAAAGAGTAGTTATAGGTTTAACTTACGTCTTTGGTATTGGCAAGACTAGATCACAAAAGATCTTAGCGGCTTGTAATATTTCCGAAGATAAAAGAGTTAAAGATTTAACTGATGAAGAAGTAGTAAAAATTCGTCAAGAAGTTCAAAAATATACAGTTGAAGGTGACTTAAGACGTGAAGTTGCAATGAACATCAAACGTCTTCAAGAAATCGGTAGTTACAGAGGTTTAAGACACAGAAGAGGCTTACCTGTTCGTGGACAAAACACTCGTAACAACGCTAGAACCCGTAAAGGTCCTAGAAAAACTGTAGCGAATAAGAAGAAATAAGAAGGGAGATATGAATTAAATGGCACGTAATGTAAAAACTAAACGTCGTGTGAAAAAGAATATCCCTACAGGGGTAGCGCATATTCATTCGACTTTCAATAATACAATTATCACAATTACTGATCCAAAAGGTAATGCGATTGCTTGGAGTTCATCTGGTGCAATCGGATATAAAGGTAGTCGTAAGTCTACACCTTTCGCCGCAGGTTTAGCGTCGGAAGCAGCTGCTAAATCAGCAATGGACAATGGTGTTTTAAAAGTAGAAGTTGAAGTTAAAGGACCAGGACCAGGTAGAGAAGCAGCTATTAGAAGTTTACAAGTAGCAGGATTAGAAATCACTTCAATTAAAGATGTTACACCAGTTCCCCATAACGGATGTCGTCCACCAAAACGACCACGTGGGTAGGAGGTAATTTATGAAGGACTTGAAATTCGAAAAACCTAGTACAGAAACTGTTGAAATCGAAGATAATTATGGTAAATTCGTTATTTCACCTCTTGAAAGAGGCTATGGTATCACATTAGGTAATTCTCTTAGACGAGTTTTATTGTCTTCATTACCTGGCGCAGCTATTGTTAATGTCAACATTGAAAATGTGGTACATGAATTTACACCAATCGATGGTGTTGTTGAAGATGTCACCACGATTGTTTTAAATCTAAAAGGTGTTATATTATCAATTGATAATGATGATCCTAACGTTGAAAAACGTTTAGAATTATCTGTAGAAGGTCCAACTGATGTTTATGCAAAAGACATCGTTTGTGATGAAGAAGTAGAAATTATGAATCCTGACCATTATATTTGTCATGTGAACAAAGGTACTTTGAGAATGCATATGAAGGCAAGAAGAGGTAATGGCTACACCAGCGCAAAACAAAACGCTGAGTATACAGAAGACGTTAATGATATCGCAATTGATAGTATCTATACACCAATTACCAGAGCTAACTACACAGTTGAAAAAACTCGTGTTGAAGATTCTGGTGACTATGATAAATTAACTTTAGAAGTATGGACTAATCGCTCAATCGATCCGAAAAGTGCAATTGGTACAGCTTCAAAAATGCTTATCGACCACTTGCAAACAATTATTGATTTGTCTGAAACTGAAGTTGAAGAAGATTATTATATGGTTGAAAGAAAAGTGGAAGAAACAAACAGAAACTTGGAAAAACCAATTGAAGACCTAGACCTTTCTGTACGCTCTTATAACTGCTTAAAAAGAGCAGGTATCAATACTTTGGGTGAATTAATTGAAAAATCTGAAGAAGATATGATGCGCGTTAGAAACTTAGGTAAGAAATCATTGAAAGAGGTTAAGCAAAAGCTTGAAGAAATGAATTTAAGCTTAGCGAAACACTAATCGATAGGAGGAAATCATGAGTAGAGGATATACAAAACTTAATCGTAATAGCGCCAATCGTAAGGCACTGATTCGTGATTTGGCTACACAACTTATCATGCATGAAAGAATCGAAACTTCTTTAGTGAAAGCCAAAGAAGTTAGAAGAACAGTGGAAAAACTGATCACTCTTGCAAAAAAAGGTGACCTTAATTCTGCAAGAATTGCTGAGAAGACTGTCAGAGAACTTAAAATTGATGATCAATATGCTTTAGTAAAATTACTTAAAGAAATTGGACCTAAGTATAAAGATCGAAACGGTGGATATACACGTATCTATAAAACTGGACCACGTCAAGGTGACGCTTGTCCAATGGCTATTATTGAATTAGTATAATTTTAAAAAGACAAAGGTAGAGTTTAACAAAACTCTACTTTTTTTCTTTTAAAGATAATGATTGCTTTGGTTATTAAAAAGAAGATAAAAAAATGATATAATTACATTATTAACAGATAAAGACTGTTAAACTTCTCTTTTTTTAGATATGGAGTGTGAGATTATGAATTTACGATTTCAAAGAGTGAAAAGTTATATCGGTTTTGCATGGACAATGAAGATATTTATTGATGATGAACTGGTATATAGATTAAAAAACGGTGAAGTTTTTGAAATAGAAGTAGAAGATTTTAATACAATAAAGGTTGACACCAGCCGCTTTATTGCTGACGTTAAAATTCCTAATGATGGCCTTAAAACTAATGTAGATATTTTATTGAGATATCAAACGAAATTTTGCTTAACAAAGACACAGGCGATTGTTTCTGAACAAGGCAAGTTGATTGGCGTATATCCAAAAGAGGAGAAATGATTATGAAGATTTTGAGACGATTATTAATAGTTATCTTGATTTTGGTTGCTTTAGTAGCTCTTGGAGTTACAGTTTTTATCAATCGAATTAAGGTTAATGTCACTGCAGATGAACTGCCACAAGATGTCTATGAAGCTAATGGCGATTATGCAGACTATATGAGACTAAAAGGTTTAGAAATGATTTCGGCAGATGAGGAAGAACAATACAGTCTAATTGAAGAGTTTTTGAATTATTTAATACTAGATATCATTAAAGAAGATATTAATACTGAATATGCTCCTCTAGATGGTGAAACTGAGACAGAAAAAAATATTGTTAATCATGATCAGTTCAACTTAGATTTTATCTATGCTCATCAAAGTGAAAATGATCAAATTGTCGTTACCGTAAGTGTTAAAAGAAGTGATTTTCCGGAAGTTATGACAGCTTTTAATTTCTACTTTGATGTCGAATATAGTATGTTCACACTAACGCTTAGTTTAGATAAAGTATTTCTCGCGGATATGGAAGTTAAATACAGTATTTATGATTATTTTGTCTCACTAGCTGATAAAGACGCTTTAGAAGACTATGTTACTGATGGTACATTAGACTTAGATAACTACACTTATACGATTAATTTTTTGGATGTGTATCAATGAAAACTATGAGTAAAGAAACTGAATTTTTAAAAATCTTTAATGACTTGGAAAAATTTCTAACCGTAAATTATCACAATCACAATTATTCTTATACTGGATTTGTAAAACGGCTTTATCAAATAAGAAAATCAAAAGCTAATCGTTTCATCAATAACAATCAAAACTTTGAAATGATAAAACAATCCGCGCAAATTCGTAATATCATCGCTCATAACAACAATGTAATTGTTCCAAGCGATAAATTTTTATCTGAATTTAAGCGGATTGTTAAAAAGATTACCAGCCCACTTAAAATAAGAGATGTGATGACGAATTACCAAGATTTAAAAACCGTTGGGTTAAACGATAGTTTAAAGGATGCAATTGAACTGCTTAACAAAAGTGGTTTTTCAACAATTCCGGTAATTGATAAAGATGAGTTATTAGGGATATTTACAGAAAAATCACTCTATGATTACTTTTCAGTTTCTAAAAATAATTCTCTAAACAAATCAATGGTAGTAAGAGATATTATTGACGCTATCGACCTAAACAATCATCCACGTAAATATTACGATTTCATCTCGGTGAATCAAACGATTTATGAGGCTTATGAATTGTTTAACAAGGACTTAAAAAGCCGTAGAGAGATGCTTTTGTTATTGGTAACTGAAAATGGAAAAATCGGTGAGACTCTACTTGGGATAGTCGCTTTAAGAGATTTAGAAAATCATTTAATAGATTAGGAAATAAGACAGTTTTTTGATATAATATTTATCTGGATGGTGAAGTCATGAGCTATATTAAAATTAAAGATTTAAATTTTTCTTACAACGAAAAAACTCCGGTTTTAAAATCAATAAACTTAGAAATTAAAAAGGGAGAATGGATTGCTTGTTTAGGACATAATGGATCAGGAAAATCAACTCTAGCTAAAACCATAGTCGGCCTATTAGAAATAGAATCCGGTGAGATTGAGGTTGATGGAATTAAGTTGACTGAAGAAACAGCCTATGAAATAAGAAAAAAAATCGGTATTGTTTTTCAAAACCCTGACAATCAATTTGTCGGAGTTACGGTAAAAGACGATATTGCTTTTGGAATGGAAAATCTATGTGTTCCTAGAGAAGAAATGTTAGAGAAGATCGATTTTTTTGCTGAAAAAGTCAAGATGTTAGATTTTTTAGATAAAGAACCTAATAATTTATCCGGGGGACAAAAACAACGTGTTGCGATTGCCGGTATTTTAGCTATGCAATCAGAAATCATTATTTTTGATGAGGCTACTTCGATGTTAGATCCTTCCTCTAGAGAGGATTTAATGAAATACATTAAGACCTTACATAAAGAAGGTCTTACAGTAATAATGATTACTCACGACATAAATGAAGCAATACTCGCGGATAAGGTATTAATTTTAAATAAGGGTGAGGTTGAAGCCTTTGAAGCAACAGAAGAAATTCTTAAAAACAGCGAGGTTTTATTAAGAAGTAATCTAGAATTACCGCTTGCTTTAGATTTATACAATCGAATTGAAGTAAGCGAGAAAACAAAAGAGGTTAGGGATCGACTATGGGAATACGTTTTAAAGAGGTAAGTTATGATTATCCATCATTTGTAGAAAACCCTTATTCTGCAATTAGAAATATAAGCTTAGAAATTAATGCCAAAGATGAATTTATCGCTTTAGTAGGTCATACTGGTTCTGGTAAGTCAACTCTAGCTAAACATATGAACGCTTTAATTTTTCCGACAGCGGGAAGTTTAGATATCTTTGGGCGGACAATCACAGCTAAACGAAATAAAAAAATTAAATATAATGATATCAGAAAGAAAGTAGGTTTAGTTTTTCAATTTCCGGAATATCAACTTTTTGAAGAGACCGTTGAAAAAGATGTTATGTTTGGACCGTTAAATTTTAAAATCAGCCAAGAAGAAGCTAAACTTCTAGCAAGAGACTCTTTAAAGCTAGTTGGACTGGATGAGTCATATTTAAGAAGAAATCCTTACAATTTATCTGGTGGCGAAAAAAAGCGGGTATCAATCGCGGGTATTTTGGCTATGGATCCAGAAATTCTCGTTTTAGATGAACCGACTAGTGGTCTTGATCCTGCGGGAAAAAGAGTTCTTATGGATTTGTTTAAAGGCATCAATGAAAAAACCAATAAATCAATTATTATCATCACCCATGATATGGATTTAGTATATGAGTACTTTGATAGGGTGATTGTTATGAAT
>Ga0172382_10004348_pt1 | contig 21749 bp, 17 predicted proteins | sample Leawel138RmetaG_FD_122245 | JGI IMG/M metagenome (GOLD analysis project Ga0172382, IMG submission 122245) | Leachate microbial communities from a municipal landfill in Southern Ontario, Canada - Leachate well 138R metaG | ecosystem: Engineered > Solid waste > Landfill > Unclassified | place... | reverse complement strand
TTTCTCCTCCTGGAGTGGAATTTTCTGTGGAATAGTGGACCTATTTGAGGAAAATTTCGCTTCAGGAGGTGGAAAATGAACAAGTTTGGTGACCGAAGGCTGAATGTCCACAGGCCCTAGTAACAAACGATTCATGATTGGCCCGATTCGCTCTTCAAAGAGACCATCCTTGCCAATTTCGCTGCTTAGCGGGTGATCACCGATCCATCATTGGCAAAATAGGCGCCACCCCGAAACGTTTGGACCTCGATCCCTTCGGCCTGAACCCTCACCCCGGTGTGGCCCCCGTCCTGGCTGTAAACATCGATGGAGTTGGGGTCGTTCTGCTCAATGATCAATGTGCCTCGAGGAGTGGTGACGGTGGCGATGTTGTCGGCTTCACATTCACCCCCAAGATCCAGGGCTTGCTTGCAGATCGTTTCTCCGCGCTGGTCCCACGACGCTTCTTCGGAGCCAAGAACCTGATAATGGGAGCCCGAATCAGGATTGACCACTCGATCCCCGATGCTCAGGTTGATCACGACCTCTCCATCGGCGGTGCGGATAAGCTCCACGGGAGCGTATTCAAAGTTTGTGTTTTGGACCTGAGGGAGGGCACTTTCAGCGATCGCGGGTGCTAATGCGGAGTTCGTCATGCATCCGGCCAAGGAAACCGCCGCGAGCCCACCCAGCACCGCCGCCGTCCAGAGTTTTGACGACTGCTTCGGTCTGGCTGCCCCCGCACTCAAGGACACATCATCACAGGTTGCCGTTGAGACCTGAGGCCCCAGGTCTCTCCGGGGGGGTGAACTCAACCTGCCCAACACTCGAGAGCTTTTGAAAGAGGCAAGTTTCGATGATTGTATGGTCTGCATTGTCGGATTATCTCATTTTCAAGACGAAATTTCTTTAAAATCGTGGGCTGATTTGTTACCGAAAAGCTAAAAATAGGGCCACAAAGGACGTGCGAGGGTAATGAATAAATCCTTGTACTATGATTTATCGTTGCCGAGCCCTCCTGGTTGCTGCTTGTCTCGTCATTTTCCTCTCCAATGGCGTGGCAGCTCAGTATCCCGACCAGTCGGCGGAAGCGCACGCCTGGTCACTTTTTGAAGCTTACGACTCGTCCGACGCCGGCACGTTCAGCCGGTTGCTCAGCTCCCAGCCGGAGCTTTCCCGGAAGGCTTTTATTTACGTACTTTTCTACATAAGCGAGCACCTTCAGAGCAATCCGGCCGACGCCCAAACGGCAACCCTGTTCGGTGCAGAGCTTGCCGCTCAGCTCAACACCCGCCTCAACGACCCGGTACCTCTGCAGGTGATGCAGGCGCTACAGGATCAGGACGAGCAGACCCTGACTCGATTGGTGACTGCGTATTCAACCGAACTATACGAAGAGGAGGTGGGCTCCGATTCCGTTGCCACCCTTCCCCCTGAAGAGTCCGAAGAACCGGTAAAGTATATCTATTACGGTGATAACCAGGAACGAGCCAGCGATTACCCCGACCAGGTTTTCGACATCATACACCCTGTGCTGATGAAGCTAGCTCGAGCCATGCTGGCGATCACCCACCACGATCCGCGGCTCATTCTGCAAGAATTGGATACCTTTGGTGGTGTCTTCGACGAATTCAAGAGTACCATCTTCGAGTTGGGTGGCAAGACTCCAGAGTTTCAGGAGTGGACCGAGGAGGTCGAAAGCACGGTGGCCCTTGCTCGTCTGCAGATCCTGGCTGAATTCGGCCTCTTAGACGATTTTGGTAACGAAGCTCCGAGATTACTGGCTAAAGAAGAGGATACCAACAACCGAATGGGAGTCTACTTCACCGGTTACCGGGTCGCTTTCCGCCGGCAGCAGTACGAGAAGGCCCGGAATTACCTGAACCAGAGCTGGGCCACCATTAAACAGGTACCAACCGAGGTCTCCCCCATTTTCAGTTTTCTGGCCGAGACTGCCGAATTTCAGCTCCGGGTCGCAGAAAAAGGGCCGGTCAACTCTGCCGACACCGTCCAAGCCTTCAACAAAGCCTGGGCCCATCTGAGTGGTTACAAGGCTCTTCAGCGCATGGCCGACGACACCGCTTGGTACTACGGTCAGCCCGGTCTTTACTATTGGATCGAAGAGTTGAGTGCTTTAGGAGAAGCCGGCAATCCAGGGATTGGCACCATCTTTGGAGCTGCCAACGAATGGATGGAAGAAATCAGCCGGTTTGACGATTCCCTTATCCTGGATCCTGCCGACGCCTTGCTCCACTCTTACGAACTCCAGGGACTCTTGACCGTTGCTTACACAGGTCTAGATGTCTTTCTTTACATTTTGGAGCACAACCCGGACATACTCGCCCACCCCGATGTCGATGCTAAAGGGTTGTTTGCAGCCCTCGGCGAGATTTTGCAGCTAGGCGAAGCCATCGACCAGCAGATCGACCTGAACCTGGATAGGCCCGGATTTCCACCCTTCAAACTGAAAAATAGCTCCCAGATGAAGACGTTGGCCATTCGACTCAAATTGCTGGAGGGGCTCAATCCGAACCGCCCGGACCAGGAAAGGCTGAAGACATTGGAAGCCCTTCTGCCCAGGATGGAAGAGTTGGATGCTCCCGGCGATTATATTTTCTATCATCTGCAAATGGGGCACTCCCTGAAGTCGCTGGGGCGCCCTGATCTTGCCATCGTATCCTGGAAGAAGGCTCTAAAAAAAGCCGAAGATCTCAGCTTCGTTTCCCAATCGCTGGATGCTGCAGCTTTGCTCGCCGAGGAGTACGGAGAATCCGACAACTGGGGACAGGCCAGTGTCTATGTGAACAAGGCCAAGGAGAGTATACAAGAGGAGCTGGGAACTTCCGAGGAGACCGTCGGGCTCAAGATGGTCAAGAAGTCCCAGAATCTCACGGAGTTGGGGGCGGTCGCCGCCATCAAATCCAATGAGCCGGAGAAAGCGCTCGCCCTGCTCACCGAAGGCCAGCAGATGAACGACGCGGCCGCCCAACTTACCAGCAACAGCGAGGGGGCCAAAGCCACCAAAGAGCTACAGCAAAAAAAGAAGCAGCTCAATTCGCTGACCTCAAAGGTCAAGGAGTTACAGTCGCTACCGGACAGCCAGACCCGCAATGAAATGCTCCAGAAGGCAGAAACGCTCCTGGCCGAGACGAAATCGGACTTTCTCCTGCAGAGCCGAAACATTCGACAGAAATTCTCCGGGCTTTACACAACTGCGCTCCGCTTCGATCCCTTGAACCTGCCGGACGTGCAGGCCGCTCTGCCCGCCGATGCGGCGGTCGTACAGTACTTTGCAACCGACCATGAGTTGTACATCTTTGTGGTGACCAAATCGGATTTCCGCTTGCGTTCCGTGAAAGAGACGAAGGCCAACCTGGACCACAACATCACCACTTATCTCGAGACGGTTCAACGCACCGCTCAAGACCCTCAAACATTGAGCATGGTCTCGACCAGCCTGTACCAAACTCTGATCGCCCCCATCGAGACAGACCTGGCCAATTCCAACACTCTGGTCCTTATCCCCTCGGGCAAACTGAATGTACTTCCCTTCGCTCCCCTCAAAGGTCCGGATGGAAAGATGCTGCTGGAGAAAAAGACCTTGTTGGTGCTGGCCAAACCCACGGACTTTATGAAGATCGCCTCCACCAAGGCAAAGCCGGTGGCCAGCGTGGTCGCTTTTGCCAACGCCACTCAGGACCTGCCGGCCGCCGAGATGGAAGGAGAGAACATCGCCGAGATCTTCCCTGAATCCAAGCTTTTCAAGCGAGAGGAAGCCAGCAAGGAAAATCTCATGAAGTACGGCAGCCAGGCAGAGGTTCTTCACCTGGCCACCCACGGCGTGTGGGATGCCAATAACTCTCTGAACAACTACCTGAAGCTTTCCAACGGACAAAAGCTTGCCCAGGAAGAAATTTTCAGCCTCAACCTCTCCGACACTTCCATCGTGACTCTCTCCGCCTGCAGCACCGCCCTGGCGGACACCAAGGAAGTCGAATACGTAGCCAGCCTGGCCGAAGCTTTCTGGATCGCGGGATCCCAGTCGGTGGTGGCCTCTCTGTGGCCGGTGGACGACTCTTCCACGGGGCTATTGATGACCAAATTTTACGAAAATCTGAGAGCCGGTGACGGCAAAGCCGAGGCTCTGAGAAAGGCTCAGCTTGCAGTGAAGGCCAATCCCCGGTTTGCTCATCCGTACTTCTGGTCGGGCTTTCTACTCTTTGGAGACTATCGATAACCCAGGCGGTCAACCTACCGTTTCAGGGTTCAGAACAGCGGGAAAGCACTCTGTATGAACTTTGAAGATATACCGTTGCCCGATTACATCAAGCCTTACGCTCCAATGATATCAAGGATGCTCTACGCCCTCGCCATCCTCATCGTCGGTTGGATGCTGTCCAAATGGACTCAGCGTTTGGTAAAGACCATGCTAAGCCGCACCAGGACCGAAGAATCCCTGGCCCGCTTTCTCTCCTCCATCGCCCAGTACGTGGTCCTGGCGGCAACCATCATTGCCGCTTTAAACCAGGTTGGTGTGCAGACCACCAGTCTGGTGGCGATCCTGGCTTCGGCCGGTCTGGCGGTAGGCCTGGCCTTGCAGGGCAGTCTCTCGAATTTTGCCTCGGGGGTGATGATCCTGGGTTTTCGCCCCTTCATGCTCGGTGATGTCGTGGAACTCGCGGGCAAGAGTGGCACCGTGGACGACATCGGGCTCTTTATGACCCGTCTCGTCTCGGCCAACAACGAAGTGGTGCTGGTGCCTAACGGAACCATCACCAGCGACATCATTATCAACTTCACCGCCCGGGGAATGAGGCGTCTCGTGATCGATGTACGAGTCGGCTACGGGGAAGACGCACGCCGGGTGGCAGGCCTTCTCGAGGAGATAGCTCGCGGCCATGAATTTTGCTTGGAAGATCCAGGTCCCAGCGCCGTTATCAGTGCATTCGGCCCCACTTCCGTGGAGTTTCAATTACGCGCCTATGCCAAAAACAATGAATTTTGGCCTTTGACCAACGAACTGCGATTGCGGATCTTCGAAACCCTCAATGAAAAGAATATTGAGATCCCTATCAACCAGATCTTGGTTCATCAAGCCGACGCATCGCGGTAATATCGATCGCGCTCAACTGCGGGGTCCGAAGCTATAAAGAATCGCCTCCCGATCAGCCTCGCACCAGGGGTGAGACCAGTAATTGCTGAGACTCCAGTCGATGGTAGGAGATGTTTGAAGGACGATCTTGAGCGTCGCTCGGTCTCCTTCTTTCTGGTAGGTCAAAGACTTTTTGAAGTCCGGGTCTTCCACCATGGGAATGCCGACGCTTGCCAGGTCGTCCAGGGTTTCCGGAAGACCGCCTTGTTTGGCCCGGTAGTTCAGAACACCGAGGATCGTCGCCAATCCGGCGGTTCGGGCTCGGTTGACCGCCAATTGACCGCCGGCTCGGTCGTAATTCGGAATAAGCATCTGTGCCACATGGCCGGTACGCCCGGAGATCCAGTCCCACAGTCCGGGGCGAGTCAAGTAAGAAGGAAGGACCAGGCTACTCTGGGACTCGGCTTGCTTTTGCATGTCGCACATGGCGTTGAGGTAGATTCTCTGCTCCCGTTGTAGGTAGCCCGGCAAATCGGTTAGCTTATTGATCTTAAAAAATTCGTTATCGATCCCCTTCTGGAAGGTATCGTGCCAGGAGGTCATTTCTGCTTCAAAGGATTGTACCAAGATGTCTTTTGAAGGCACGGACTCCACCAATTCTTCGGTCAGGCTTTGCCAGAGTTCAGGTGTCAACTCGAGCTTTTCGGGGTCGATCAGGCCTAGAAAAGCGTCGGCCCCGATCGCTTGCATGACCACTCCGAACATTTCAACGAGCAAGAAACCGCTTCCACTGAGGCGCTCCCCGGCTAGGATGGTCCGAGCGATCATCTCCACGGCTTCATCGCTCTTACCCTGAGCCACCTTCGACTCCGCCAGCGCACAAAGGGCCTGGGCACAGGAGCGATTCGCGTTCATATTGGGCAGTAAAGTTTGGGAGAGGAGGGGGGAGTTGGGGGGAAAATAGACCGGCTTTTCCAGGGCCTCCAAGAGTTCCGGTACCAGAGCTTCAAATTGCCCGCGAGCTTCTAAATAGGAGGGGTCCTTTCGGGTCAGCAGATCGATGTGGTCGATCTTTTTCTCCATGGCCTGGCTACTGAACTTTTTCCATTGTTCAACAACACGCTCGGTCTCCGAGTCCGGCTCGTACTCCATTCCCTTTCGACCCCAGTACGGGAGAAAGGTCGGGGAGAGGTAGCCGTTGACTTCTGGCTTCGTTGCCTGCTCTTCCAATGACTGGTTGCGGGAGTGCGCAGCAGCGAAAGAAGCCTCCACCCGAGCTTTGTCGGAAAGTTGGGGAAATTGCATGGCGATCGAGTAGAGCACAACAACCGTCGCCACGAGACCCACCAGGCCCATAAGAATCCTTTTCATGGTTGAAAGGTTTGTCGTTCAGAAACCCATACCTTTCATGAAGGGCCTGTTGCATCGTGGGGGAACTAACCCCAATGCATCCCCGCACCCACCCGATGCGGATCCTGATCAGGCTGGTCTTTACCGGCCTATTTTGTGTCATGGCCGGGTGTGCTCCCAAGGTCAACGACGACACGGTCGTTCTGTGGACCGCCTTTGAAGGGGCTGAACTGGAGACGCTTCGGGAGCGCGTGCAGGACTTTCAAAAGGAATCAGGCGTTGAAGTTAGCCTTCTGAAGGTGCCCTTTCCCTCTTTGCAACGCAAGGTACTAGTGGCCGGTCCGGCCCTCCAAGGACCGGACATCCTGATCGGCCCCCACGACTGGATCGGTATTCTCCAGACCGCCGATCTGCTGGCTCCAATTCCCACCGAAGTGCTCAAGCCCGCTGACGAGCGCTTCTATTCCATCGCGGTCAACGCCGTGACCTACGACGGCGCGATCTACTCGGCCCCCATGATGATGGAGTGTGTGGTCCTGGTCAGAAACACCGAGTTGATCCCGGACCAGCCGGAGGATCTGGACCACCTGGTGGAACTGGCCAGGGAGTGCCAGCAAGGCAACATCCTGGGCTTCGCCTACCGCCCCGATGACTTCTACTTCACCTGGGCCTTCATGGCCGGGTTCGGGGCCGATTTTTTAGCTCCGTTTAAGGAGAAGAACCTGGACCTCGACTCCCTGGAGTTCAACACCCCCGAAGCGGTACGGGGAGCCCAGTGGGTCGCCGATCTGCAACTCAAGCACAAGCTCATTCCCCCGGGCATGGAAAATCAGACAGCCGTGGACCTATTCCTCAACGGTCGCCTGGGGATGATGCTCTGTGGGCCGTGGAACCTGGGAGCCATCCGCCAGGCTGAAATCTCCTACGTCCTGGAGCCCCTGCCTCCCGGTCCGGCGGCCGACTGCTCTCCTTTCGTGGGAGTGACCGGCGCCATGCTGAGCCGCTACTCCACCGAAAAAGCCGGAGTGACAGAACTTCTGACCTTCCTCTCTTCGGCAGAAACAGGAGCCCGGCTGTGCCAGGCCTCCGGTCGCGCACCCACCCGTCTGGACACCGCCGCGCTGCTGCGCAAACGGGTGACCGATCCTGCCATCTCCCGAGATCTCAATCTTTTTTCAGAGGCTGCCCAGCAAGGCACCCCACTGCCCAACCACCCGGCGCTGTCCCCCGTTTGGGCTTCTATGAAGACCGCTCTCGAGCTGATCACCACCGGGCAGTCCGAGGCCTCAGAGGAGTTGGATAGAACCACGGAGAGGGTGCGGACCAAGATTCGCTTCATGATGGAATGACGGAAAAAGCCAAACCTCAACTCTACATCTTGCCGGCCCTCATCCTGATGGGTGTCCTCTCTTTCATTCCGAATCTCTATTCCGTCTATCTGGCCTTTACCAACTTCAGTCTCTACCACTACTCCGATTTCGAGTTCGTGGGCCTCAAGAACTTCGGCAAGATCCTCTCCTCCTCGGAGCTAGGGACCTTCATCCGAGTAGGCGTCTGGACGGTGCAGTGGGCGTTTTTGTCGGTGATCCTCTCGGCTGCAGTGGGACTGTTTCTGGCCATCCCGCTGAACAAAGAAAACCTGCTGGGAGCCAGGTTTTATCGCACCCTCTTCATCGTGCCGTGGGCCATACCCGCCTTCATCTCGGTACTCATGTGGCAGGGTCTCTTCAACACCTCCAACGGAGCAGTCAACGCCGTCATCACAAGCCTCGGTGCTCCCGCCGTCCCCTGGTTGGACTCCCCTGGCTGGGCCAAGCTAGCAGTTCTGATCGTCAATGTGTGGCTGGGGTACCCCTTCATGATGACCATCTGCCTGTCGGCCCTGCAGAGTATTCCCAAGTCGGTGTACGAGGCCGCTGACATCGACGGGGCCTCCAACTGGTTGCAGTTCAAGGCCCTCACTCTGCCCCTTTTGAGGGCTGCTCTGATCCCGGTCCTGATCTCCAACTTTGCCTTCAACTTCAATCAGTTCACCGCCATCTACCTCTTGACCGAGGGCGGCCCCTCGGTGCCGGGTAGCGAAGCCGGAGCCACCGATATCCTCATCACTTATAGTTATAAATTGGCTTTCGACCTTTACCAATACGGTATCGCCTGTGCTTACGCCATCGTCATCTTCGTGGTGGTGGCGGGTGTCTCGGGGATCAACATCAAGCTGACCGGAGCCTTCGACGACGATGATTAGACGCTCCAAAGACCCCACGCTCCCTCTGTGGCATTTGACCTTGCTGGCCTGCCTGGTTCTCTTCTTGTCGCCCGCGTACTTCGTGGTGGTAGCTGCCCTGCGGGCCGGTGGAAGCCTGGTTTCCTCGGAAATCTTTCCGAGTCTGGGCGACCTGACCCTGGACAACTTCTCAGCCCTTCTCACCACCACGCCGTTTCTGGTGTGGATGAGAAACACCCTCATCGTGTCCAGCGTGTCCACCGTGATCGCCGTGACGGTGACCACCCTGGCCGGCTACGCCTTCAGTCGCTTCCGATTTCGCGGGCGCAAGAACGGTCTCTTGTTTATGATCCTGCTGCAGATGTTTCCGGCAGCTATGAGCATGGTGGCGATCTTCAGGCTGCTCCAGTGGCTGGGCCCCATGACCGGGGGAGTGGTCGGGCTGAACAGCTTGTTCGGCCTGTCCCTGGTCTATATCGGGGCCGGGATCCCGTTTAATAGTTGGATCATCAAGGGCTACGTGGACGGTCTTCCCATCGAACTCGAGGAGTCCGCCTATCTTGACGGCGCTACACCCTGGCAAACCTTTACCCAAGTCGTTCTGCCTTTGATGGGTCCGGTACTGGCCACGGTGGCGGTCTTCAACTTCATCGGACCCTATTCAGATTTCGTGTTCCCCTCGATCTTGCTGTTTAACGAGCAGCAGTACACCCTGGCCATCGGCATGCAGGGCTTCATCTCCGGCAACTTCTCGGCCAACTGGTCGCTCTTTGCCGCCTCGGCGGTGCTGGGCTCTCTGCCCATTCTGGTGGTTTTCTTTTCTCTACAACGGTTTCTGGTCCAGGGACTTACCCAGGGTGCGGTTAAGGGTTAGGCCTAACCGCGACCTCGGCAAAGGCTTCTCCGCCATCCAGCCAATTGGCCAGCACCCCCTCGAAATCATCCAAGAGGAGTTTCACGGCCGGGCCTAACACCACCGGCCGGTCGTCCATCCCCAATTCGCTCAAGGCCTGGCGGGCCCCTGAAAGGGGTACACCGATGAACCCGAAGTAGTTGGAGTACATAGGCACGTTGCGATCTTCCAGACGCTCTGCGATCACCCGCTCACAGCTTCTCCTGTCGGTGGAGTGAAAGGCTCGACAGACCACGGGGCGTGCTTCATAAACCTGACAGCGATCATCGGTGCCCAGAAAGGGGCATCGTTCGAAACAGCTCTTGAGCCCCTGGTGATCATACTGGTAAGGCTCGAGTTTTTGTGCGTATTCGGCGAGGCGAGGGCCGTAGAAATCCTTCTGCCCGGTTTTCAGAATGTGGTCGGCCACCGAGATGGCCCCCAGGATACTCACCTGCAGCGGTTGGCGACAGCACCAGGAACAGCCCGCGGCGCACTCGATCTTGCAAAGGTGGTCCTGAGTTATAAACCGGGGGGCGATTTCTTCGGTGGTCCTTTCGGTATCTGCCATTACCGAAGCTGCGATATCGGCAGCCAGCGCCCCCGCTGAGTCGTGCCCAGGCGTTTCAAACCGCTCCAATACCTCGACGTATCGAGACTGGCTGAGACGAGTGGAGACCGAAGACAGATCGTTGCCTCTAGACTTGGCCAACGACTTCAAGGCTTTCCCTCGAAGCTTTCCGGCCCGCTTTCGTACCGCCCGGTTCATCGGGAAGCTTTTGCACCTTCAGCAGCGTGGCGATGGTAAGGCCCTAACTCCTCAAGGGTGCCCTGGCGCAGGCCTTCCACCACCCCTTCCACTCCCCGCTCGAAGCAGAGTCCAAAAATTTGATCGAGCTCGCGCAAAAATCGCTCTTTAAGAAGATGCTCGTGACGAGCCGCCTGTTCTTCCAGAAGAGCCTGTCTGAGTTCCTCCGACGCCAGAACCCGGTCCCACTTCTCCACCGCATCCTCCGGGGAGCAATAGCGAAGCATGGGATTAGTCACGATCTCCACCTGGCCACCATCGTCGTGGACGGAGGTCAGACACCCACCCAATACGAGCTCTGCCACCGCCATTCCGTAGTGTTCTTGCTTCATCCCGTGCAGTCCATAGCGGTGAGAGCGGAGCAACTCTTGAAGCCGGGAGCGGCTAAAGTCGAGCTCCAGGTTGAGCCAGTTTCCCACTTCTGCTTGCTTCTCTCGAAGTTGGTCCTCGTACCAACCCGTATTACGAGAGCCTGCCAGTGTTAACCCGACGTTGTGCCCCCGAGCTCGCAGACCAGCCACTATATCCACCAGCTTCAGCCATTCCTTCTCCGGTGCGCATCGCCCAATAGAGAGGAAGCGCTCCTCCCGAGGCAGTCCGTCACCCTCGACTTTCTCGGCCAGAGCTGGTGGGTGTACGACCAGAAAATCCAACTCTGGATAGCGGGCTCGAGCCTTTTCCCCGGTCCAGTTTGAATTGACCAGGGTCAGGTTCTGATAGATTGAGCGGTAAGAAAAGCCTGAGAGTCGTCGACATAAAAAGTTGTAAACCAGAATGAACCTGCTCAGCACAGGGTTCTCATTCCATCCAGGGGGTGCGTCGGGCCGAGGGTAGAGATTCCAGGGATAGTGGATGTATTGCACGCAGGGGCGGCCCAGGTCGTGTTCGTCATAGCCTGAACACACCAGATCGTAGTTATCCTTTCCGGCCAACAACCTCTTGGCAGCACGCATCAAAACGTGGAGCTTGATCAGGCCGTGGGGAAGACCCAATCTCTTGGTCCACTTGAGTATCCAGGAGTCCACGAGCAAAGGCCTGATCTTTGCCTGGGAAAGGGAAGTTCCGTAGTATTCGTCGATCTGTTCAGGACGAAAGGGCTCCAGAGTCAAGAGATCTATCGCCCCGTGCTGCTTTAAGACGTCCAGCATAAAAGCGCCCACCCCGGGGCCGCCTCCGGGAGGCGATACCGAGTGTTGCACAAACAGAATCTTCTTCATGACAAGACCTCCATGGTTCCACGAGTCACACCGAACTGCTCGTGGGCTCCGATCTTGCGCAGAAGATCCGGATGAGAAAGTTTCCCCTGCATCAGCGCCTCGTAACCCTCCAAAGTCACTCTCGCCTCCTCAAAACTCTCTCTCACAAACTCCACTCTAAACCTTGCCACGCCGTGCTCCAGCAGGCGCGGCACCAGAAACGCAGCCGACTGCGCCTGGGCGTTGAAGACGGTGTTGCGGCAGCCCACATCCACAATGACCGGATGTTCCAACCCTACTCGGTCCCGCAGCGAAACTTCGTGTTTCTCGCAGGGTCGTCCGCAGGTGCGATAGTCTCGGCCTTCGCTGAGCAGATGGGAATAGACGCAATGCTCGGTATGGAAAGTAGGGATGTGGTGGTGGATGGTCACGGTCAAGCGAGCCGGATCCATAGCCTGGAGCAGGTTGAACAGTTGCTTATGGTCCAGGTCATGGGAGGCGGTTACGGTGGTGAGACCGAGCTCCAGGAGGTGGTCGGCGGTCAGGGAGTTGGTCACGTTCAAGGAAAAATCACCGTGGAGCTCAGGGCGATCTTCACGACCTAAAAAGTGCATCAAGCCGGCCCAGTGGCGCACCAGAACCCAGTCCGGCTGAAGCTTTTCGATGCGCCGGTCGTACGCTTCCTCCCCCGGCTTCTGCACCCGCACGGTAGCCAGCCCCACTCGAAGTCCGGCCTGCCGCGCCCTGCGAACTGCGGCGTTGAGACCCACCATCTCCATCCAGTCCAGTTCGACGTCTTTTATCCCGGCGGCCACGGCGGCTTCCAGTTGCGCATCGCTGCGGCACAGAGCCACCAGACTGGCGGGGGCAGCGGCCTTAACTTCCGGCTTTCTTAGCAAGGAAGGCAGATGAGGCCCCTGGTGTACCACCCGCGGTCGGCCCCGTTTCACCAGAACGGTGAGTTCCTCAACCAGCTTGCGCCGCATCTCTCGCAGTTGCGCGAAAGGCAAGAAGAACTCTCCATCGAGGGTAGAGACCAGGCTTTCAACCCGGAACGGCGTTCCCCCCAGGGCTCCCAACTGGTCCTTCAAGACATCCTGAGACAAGGCACTCTTTTTCGCATTCTGGAGTTCGAGTTCGCTCTCCACGCCTGCCGAGGCACCGAAAGGGAGACTCGCCCGGACCTGCAGTTTTTCACCTGAAGCACCACTGACAAGCAGCTTCAAGGGGATCCGCCCCTCGGGCGTTTCCGGCTTTCTAACCACCAAAGAAGGGTCGCTGGTGAGATAAACCTCCGCCCCCCGGCGCACCTTTGACAGGTTGGGACCGGGCCTACCGAAGCGCAGCTTCCAGCCTGAACCGGTTTCCTCCACGTGAAAAATCGGCCCGCCCTGTTCGTGCTCCTGGTCGTCCCCTTGCCTGAACACCACCCCCATCCCCCTCGCCGGGAGAGCGCTCCCGATCCCGTCTCGGAGCTCATGCCTGGTCTGCTCCACCACAACCTCTTTGCCTTTTTTACTCACCACCTGTCCGAGCAACAAACCACGGTGTCGCGGGGTGCGCCCCTCCACCAGGGTCTGGTGGTCCGGTCCTGCCAAAAAGCCGTCGCTAAAACCTCGAGAATAGATCAGGCTGAGGTCTCGCAGGTCCTGAGCCAGTTCCTGTTCATCCTGGCGGCCTTCGACTACCGCATCGCGCCATCTTTTGAGGCTGGTCACCGCGTGATGTACGAAAGTGGCACCCTTCTGGCGTCCCTCGATCTTGAGGGTATGCACCCCCAGCTCCAGCAGCGCCTCCACGGCCCGGAACCCCGCCAGATCCTGCGGAGAGAGCAGATACTGCACGTCTCCCAGGTCTCGGGTTTCTCCGTCGACCACCAGCGAATACGGGAGGCGGCAGGCCTGAGCGCATTTGCCCCGGTTGGCGGAACGCCCACCCCAGGCTTCGCTGGACAAGCACTGGCCGCTCCAGGCCATGCAGAGCGCCCCCATCACAAAGACTTCCAGCTCCAGTTCCGTGCCCTGCCGAAACTTCTTGATCTCCTCCACCGAAAGCTCCCGAGGTACCACCACCCGGGTGACCCCCAGAGTCTCGGCGAAGCGGGCGGCCTCGGGGCTGGAGATGGTCATCTGGGTGCTGGCGTGCAGTTCGAGTTGCGGGCAGATACGCCGGGCCAGCAAGCAGACGGCCGGGTCCTGCACGATCAGGGCGTCCACCCTGGAGCCCGCTACCTCCATCAGGATCTTCTCCACTCGCTCCAATTCGGATTGAAAGACCAGGGTGTTCAGGGCCAGATAAGCTCGGGCGCCCGCCTGATGGATCTGAAAGACCAGGGCATCCAATCCATCCAGGCGGAAGTTGCCCGCTCGGGAACGCGCGTTGAAACCTTCGTCCAGGCCGAAGTAAACAGCCTCGGCACCAGCGGCAAGGGCTGCCTCCAAAGATTCACGATCGCCTGCCGGGGCCAGAATCTCTCCGATCACCGCAGTCTCTCCCGAATAACCAGCAAAGTCCAAACCATCCGCCCTGGTCACTCTTGCCGCAGGAGCTCCTGGAGTTCCCAGCGGTCTAAGAACATGCCGCGGCACTTCAAACAGATGTCGACCGTCACGTCGTGATGGCGGTAGAGTCTGAGCACCTCCACACAGCGCGGGCAGATCCGTTCGCCTTCTTTCTTAATTTTTCGGTCGTCGTCGAAGGTCATGGGTTCCAGCAGGTGTTGACCCAGAATATCCATCTTCGCTAGCTGCTCGGGCTCATCGCGGTCCAGCCACAGACCGTCGCAAAAGCGGCATTCATCGATAGTGATGCTCCCGAGTTCCACGGGGCGCATCTTCTCCTGGCAAGCCGGACACAGCAGATGCTTTTTCTTCGCCATAGCCATGGCCTTCGGCGAAGACCGCTCAAACCTTTGCCCGAACGGCAACTGCTCGAGCGACCCGCTGGCCGTCCATGGCCGCCGACACGATCCCCCCGGCAAATCCCGCCCCCTCTCCACAAGGAAAGAGGTTGTCGAACTGAGGGTGCCGGAGGGTCACTTCATCCCGGGGAATGCGGACCGGCGAACTGGTGCGAGACTCCACTCCTACCAGTACGGCCTCCGGATCCAGGAAGCCCTCCAGCATCTCACCGAACCGTCGAAAGCTATGCTTCATGGCCTCTACTATACGTACCGGAAGAATCTCGGCGAGATCAGCGGAAAACACTCCGGGCGCGTAGGAGACCCGGGGGAGTTCCTTGGAAACCCGCCCTTCCAAGAAATCCACCAGGCGTTGACAGGGGGCGCGTTGTGAGTCGTCTCCCTTGATTTCGAAAGCTCGCCTCTCCACCGAAGCCTGAAAGGCCACTCCCGCCAGGGGGCCGTTCTGGTCCAGGAAGGGCGCCAACTCCTGAGCCTCAACCGCCGTCACGATCCCCGAGTTGGCCCAGCGAGTGTTGCGCTTGGAGGGTGACATCCCGTTGACCACGATCTCCCCGGGCGCGGTGGCTGCAGGTACCATGATCCCTCCCGGACACATGCAAAAAGAGTAGACCCCGTCCTGGGCCAGGCGGTAGCTGGCGGCGGGCAGAAACTCGTCCCGGGGGCATTGTCGGTACTGGATCCGATCCACCAGCGACTGGGGGTGCTCCACCCGCAAACCCAGGGCGTACGGTTTGTATTCCACGGTGACACCCCGCCGGTGCAGCAACCGAAAGACATCCCGGGCCGAGTGGCCGGTGGCCAGGACCACGGCCTCTCCCTTCACCACCTTCTCTTCGACCATCACACCTTCCAGCACCCCGTCCTTGATCTGAAGATCGCTAACAGGAGAGTTGAAGTGGATTTCTCCCCCCAACTGTTCGATGGTTTTGCGAAGATTTTCCACAATCCGAGGTAGCTTGTCGGAACCGATGTGGGGGTGAGAATCCACCAGGATGTCTTCTCGGGCGCCGTGTTCCACCAGTAACTGTAGGACTTTTCTGATGTCGCCCCGTTTGCCGGAACGGGTGTAGAGTTTGCCGTCGGAGTAGGTACCAGCGCCGCCTTCTCCAAAACAGTAATTGGAGTGAGGGTTGACGGTATGGTGCTGCATGATGGCCCGCAGATCATAGCGGCGATTGTGAACGTCTTTGCCTCGTTCCAATACCACCGGTCGCTTGCCCAGCAAAAGGAGTTCGAGAGCGCAGAAATAGCCGGCCGGCCCGGCTCCCACGACCACCACATCGCCCCGGAGGGGCGGTATGTCTTGCATGATAGGACCCGGCAGCGGAGGAGGGGGGCCCTCCCAAACTTCCAGGCTCAAGACCACCCGAGGCTCCCCACGCCTGGCGTCGATAGCGCGCCGGAGGGGTCGGACAGAGATTTTGGAGGGTGCGATCCTGAGTTTCCTAGCGCAAGCCCGGAGCACTTCTTGCTCATCGGCGGCCTGGGCGGGAGTGAGCTTCAGCTCAACTTTTCGGGATTTCACTCATGGCAAGTGCCACACTCCAGGGTTCGGTTCCTGTTCAGGCACTCACGAAAGGCAGCAGGTTGACGATCACCCAGACCAGCAAGGCGGCCGAAGTGATCCGTTGGGCGGTTTTGTATTGAGCAAACTTTCGGTCGGCGATCTGGGAGATGACGTAGGCCCTTTGGAGCATAGACTCCTGGCGATCGTCGGTGTGGGAGTTTTGAAAGGCGCGGCAGAACTCACTTCCGCTCTTATGCTTGCTGATCGATCCGAAAAAGAGAAAATCGTTTCGTTCCCAGTCATCACTTTCGCGCTTTCGACGCATGTTGGCAATCTGAGGCTTGCTCTCCCGGCTCGATATCACCTGAAAGCAGTAATAGACGGCCACTGAGCAAAGCGCCACCGAGATAAACTTGAAAGCACCCAGGTCGCCACTGGCCGGTAGTGCACTCACCGCCGCGATCAAGAGGGAGTTAACCAGGATCAGCGACCCCGCCTTGCTATCGGCAAACTCTACCAGCCCTTGATTGTAGTTCAGGATTCCCATGAGCTCGGCAAAATCCGGCCCTTCTTGCCGGTCCCTCTCTTGTCGGTAATCAAAGTGCGGAGTGTTCAGGAGTTCCTGTTCAAAAGTTAGAGTTGGCATACTCGCATAGTATGGATGTCGGGTACCTTCTTCAGTGACATGTCGCACATTGTGAAGCAAATCACAGATTTGCTATAGTACGCAGGTGTTTTACCTTGATTATGCAGCCACCGCGCCCCTCAGACCCCAGATCAACGAGCGCATCCAGGAACTGGGGGCGCAAGAGCTGGGAAACCCTTCGTCGCTGCACCGTGCCGGAAGGCAAGCCCGCATGGTACTCGAGCACGCCCGAGAGCGGATCGCAGCAGCACTGGGTGCCAGGGTGGAGGAGATCCTCTTTTGCTCCGGAGCCACCGAGGCCGACAACTTGGCCATTCTGGGGTCCCTCACCCACGCCGACACCCGCTGCCAGCATCTCCTCTCCAGCGCCATCGAGCACGCGGCGGTCTATGAGACCGTGCGTCGCCAGGAACTGCTGGGCCGCGGCGTGAGCTGGCTCCAGGTCCACTCCGATGGAAGAATCGATCTCGAGCATCTCGCAGCCCTGCTGAAACAGCACCCTTTGAGTCTGGTCTCGGTCATGGCTTGCAACAACGAGGTGGGCACCCGCCAGCCGGTGACCCGGGTCGGCGAGCTGTGCCGAGAGCATGGAGCCCTTTTCCATTGCGACGGAGTTCAGGACCCCCGGGCGGTACGAGAGCTGATTCGACAGGGCCTGGTGGATCTGGCCTGCCTCTCCGGACACAAACTGGGTGGCCTGCACGGTGGGCTGCTTTACGTGCGTCAGGGGGTGGCCATCAACCCCCAGATCGTAGGAGGATCCCAGGAAGACGGACGGCGAGCCGGCACGTCCGAGGTCCTGAGGGCCGAAAGCCTGGCCTTGGCCCTGGAACTCATGCTCAGTGAAGAGGAACAAAAAGTGAAGGATTGCCGAAACCTCCTGGAGTCCGAACTACTCACGATTCCGGGGGCCACCCGCCTGGGTCCGGATGGGGAAGAACGGGCCGGCCACATCACTTCCTGGCTGTTCGAAGGAGTGTCCGCCGAGCCGATCCTGGTTGCGCTGGATCTGCAGGGAGTCTGCGCCTCCTCGGGGTCGGCCTGCTCTTCCCACTCGGTGGAGCCGTCCCGGGTGGTCAAGGCCATGGGATATGGCGATCAACGGGCCACTGGTCTGGTACGGTTTTCCTTTGGCTGGAAAAGTGATACAAAGGAAGTCGGAAGCGCCGCGTCCATTGTCAAAGACGTCGTATCGCGGCTCATGAAGAAGGAGAAGAACAGGCCATGACGCGCGTAGTTGTTGCCATGAGTGGAGGGGTTGATAGTTCGGTTGCCGCCGCCCTGATGAAACATCAGGGGCACGAGGTGATCGGTGTGACCATGACCCTCTCGCCCAACGAGGAGAGTTCAGCCCACAAAGGACGAGGCTGCTGCTCGGTTTGGGACGTGACGGACGCCGAGAAAGTGGCCTGGGCCCTGGACATCCCTCACTACGTATTCAATCTCCGAGAGGCCTTCGAAAAACACGTCATCGCGGATTTCATTTCCGAGTACGAGAAAGGTCGCACTCCCAATCCGTGCCGGCGTTGCAACCAGCACATCAAGTTCGATCATTTCCTGGAACGAGCTGAAGCCCTGGATGCCGAGGCCGTGGTGACCGGCCACTACGCCCGCGTCGAGAAGCACCCTACTGAAAACCGGCACATGCTCTTGAGGGGGCATGACCTGGCCAAGGATCAGTCTTACGTGCTCGCTTCTCTGACCCAGAGCCAGCTATCCCGCATCCTGATGCCGATCGGCAACTACAGTAAAACCGAGATCCGTAGAATGGCCGAGGAACTCAATTTGAGCGTGGCCAACAAGAAAGAGAGCATGGACCTCTGCTTTATTCCCGACGGAGATACGGCGGGTTTTCTGAAGAACCGAATGAAGACGCTGGTCCCAGGCCCCATCAAGGACACCAGCGGAGAGACCCTGGGGCATCACGAAGGTCTGGGTGCCTTTACCGTCGGCCAGCGCAAAGGCCTGGGCATTGCCACCGGAAAGCCCCGCTACGTCCTGGAACTGAAGGTGGCTGAAAACACGCTGGTGGTCGGCGACATGGATGACCTGGATAGGGCCGGCATGAAGGTGGACGAACTGAACTGGATCGACCCCGGCTTTGCGACGAATTTGCCCGGCGGCCCGGAAGCAACGATCCAATACCGCTCCACTCATCGCGGTACGCCCGGCCGCTTGCAGGGTGTTCCGGACGCCTCGGAAATAACAGTTCTATTCGATCAGCCGCAATCCGCCTTGAGTCCAGGCCAGGCCGCGGTCTTCTATCGAGAAAATGAGGTTGTCGGTGGGGGTACAATCGCATCAACTTTCTGAAAGGTGAACCCTCATGTGGCAACAGATTAAAGCCTTCTTTTCAGGAGGCTCCAGCGGAACCCCGGTCGTCATTGAGCCACTCGGCTTTGAAGATGGATTGCTGCTCTTTAAGCCCCAGACCCCACTGAGCCTGAAAACTTGTAAGATCGCGGGCCCCTGCAAGGCTGGTTATCTGGAGTTTGAGATCGATGTTTTATCTCAAGATGAGAGCGGAACGTACCGAGGCAAGCTTTCAAACGAGACGTTTGCCGTGGATGCCATGCAGTTGACGAAACCCAAGGGATTCAGGCTCGAAGTCGCCTTGAACGTCACCTCACCAGAGGCCAAGGGAACTATGCGCACAGAGGATCTGGCGCTGGACGGGGCCAGAATTCTAACCAAAGCCCCCCTACAAAAAGGGGCTCACCTCACCCTGAAGTTTCACTTCAACGACCCCATCTTCGAGGATCTCTCTTTGCGCAGCGAGGTCAAATGGTGCAGTCCTACCCGCAAAGGTCTACACCATTCCGGAGTTCGATTTTTTATGATTCAAGGCGCCGAGCGGACGGTCTTGAAGAAGTTCATTCAAAACAAGGTGGCCCTTGGCGGAGGACAGATCTCAAGATAAGTGATCTCAAGGTCTCAGGGGGAAATATAAAAAGGCGGTGCATCAACGACGCGCCGCCTTTCGGGGCTCCCTGGAGTCAATTTACTAACCGATAACTCTACCGCTCGTGGTGATCCACGCAGAGCTTTCGATACCGTTCAGTAGGCTCACCGAAGTAGTGGGAACCTTTGAGGCGGTTTTGGGATTGAGGGGATTGACCGAGGCGACCACGTTGCCGCCCAGGCTTTGAAGACTGGTTGAGCCCAGACTATTGAGGGCCGTAAGCCCGTCGAAAGTCGGTTTGGACTTGCCGCTCGCGCTCGGTCCGGCGATAAGGAAATCACCGACTTGAGACGGAATAGAGCTTGGTGCCGAAGAGAGGTTCAGCGTAATGGGAGCATCCGCTCTGAAACCGGGATCACCAGTGGTTACTTTATCGGTTTTGGCGTCTGCTACGGGTTGCGACCCGATCTGTACGCTCTCGCTCGGATCTTGCTGGACCGAAGGAGAATCCTTCGGACCACCAGCTGAGGTCTGCTTCGCTTTAGGAGGTACACTAGCACCACCTATGTTCTTAAAGTTGAATTTTCCAGCATCCATTGCCATATTTTGTTCCTCCTGGGGAGCTCCCCACAAACATGAGTGTACCACCCCACCCGGTCCGCATGAAGTCATGTTTATTAACAAAATGTAAACGCGCCACCAACTCCCCGAAAGAGATTCCTTTTTGGCGACATTCAACTCTTTTCCACGTGGCTTCAAGGTTTTTTAAGTGTTTTTTCATGAAAAAAAATCATGCCTGGAATAGATGTTTCCAGAATGTGAACGAAAACTGGCTGCTTAAGCAGCTTTTTCTGTACCGTTCTGGAACCGTAAAAAGTAAAAATGGCGGCTTGGGAGCCGCCATTTTTACTTTTAAGAGAACGGATTACTAGTCAGCCGAGTAGAACCGGAAGATCCCCTGGTTGGGCAGATCCGGGTTGAACATAGCAAAGAATGCCGGAACACTCTCGCTCAGGATTCTGACAAAGAACGGTGTATTGGCTGCCCCCGCCGTATCGGTGAGGGTCAGGTCGCCTACCGGAATGACCGAGACATTTGCGGTGTCTACCAGAGCCCGGAAGACTCGTCCACCGTTGGCAATCTGTTCACAGAATAAGAGGGCGGTGGTTCCATCCAGTTCACTATCTATCGCATCGACAAAGGCCACCGGATTGAGTTGGTTGACCACGAGTTGGGCAACCGGAGTATCGCTCGCCGCACTCTCGTCGGAGATAAACCTTACTTTACCCTGCTGCGCGATGGGCTGGGGAAACACTCCACCGGGAAGGGGCACCGTACCGCCTTCACTGACGTAGATCCCGTTGTTTCTATCGTCACGAACCACGAAGGGCTGGACAAAAGCCGGGTCGGAGCCATTTGCGGCCACCCGCTTGAGTTGGGTCGACCCGTCCTGGAACCCCGGGTCAGGAATCGGGGCGGACAGGGGCAAAGTGTAAATCTGCCCGTTCAGTCCACCGACAGCCTCAGCGATAACCAGGGTCGTTCCATTGTGATCGATGCCCGCCGGGAAGGTAAATCCCCGAGCCACTACATCGCCGGCAACCGGAGGTCCGACAGGTTGATCTACTGGTATCCGAGAGACCAGCCCATTGGGGTTGCTGGCGTATTCGGTAAAGTAAACGTAGTCACGATTGCTGACATTCTCGACGATGGTCATGAAGGCAGGGTTTGTACCTGATGCAATCTCATCGAAGGTGGCAGAGAACACACCGGCATTCTGTTGGAAGTTGGTCACCCGTACGATTCTTCCGTCGTTCGGATTGTTCTGCCCGGCCCCCGCCGAAATGAAGAGCGCGTCAGGGAATACATCATCGTTGTCAACATAGCTTATGACCTGGAAGGGACGGTTCAGCACAGCTTGAGTGGACGTGGCCTCGTCGACTACCGGTACGAACCCTTCGTCGGTCGCGATCAGCAGGCGCCCGTTATTCTCCAAATTGAATCCGTCGACCACTACCTGTTTGATCTCTCCAGCCCACTCCACGGTGGCCGAGCCGGTGGGGTTGGTCAGGGCTTGAGACACGCTGGGCGCCACCGGAATGTTTACCTGGTCCACGTCTGCCAAAAATCCTGAAGGGATCGGGGTGATGGTCGGGCTCGGACCTGGATCAGGCCCAAACGAAATATCGTCCTTAATGGTACTGCCGCTGCCGCATCCCGCAAAGGTCAA